>OGUL01002591.1_pt1 | contig 11921 bp, 16 predicted proteins | sample 1553651 | NCBI WGS metagenome assembly OGUL01 (sample SAMEA2580048, study PRJEB22360) | human gut metagenome | biome: human gut; feature: human-associated habitat; material: faeces | place: Denmark | collected 2008/2010
GCAGCGCCCGCTGCATCTGCCCGCCCGACACCTCGCCGATGGGGCTGCGGGCCGTGTCGGCGATTCCCGATGCCGCAAGCAGTTCCATCGCTCTGGCACGGTCCTCCTTCGTGTAGCGGGAGCTGAATCCGCGGCGGCCCTGCAATCCCGACAGTACGACCTCGAGGACCGAGATCGGGAATGCGCGGTCGAAATCCGAAATCTGCGGCATGTAGCCGATCAGCCGTTCCTTCCCGCGGAACAGCTCCGGGGCGAGAGTCAGCTCTCCGGTGTGGGGGACGGTTCCCAGGATGGCCTTTACGAGCGTCGTTTTTCCGCCGCCGTTGGGACCTATGACCCCCAGGAAATCGAGGTCCGCAATCTCCAGGTCGACGTGCCGGAGGGCCTCGTAGCCGTCGTATGCGACACTTACGTCGCGCAGCGTTACCAGATTCATTTTGCCGTGATTGAATCGGTCATTGCGTCGATGGCGCCGATGGCGTCTTCGTCCAGCGGGTCGATCTCCACGTATTCGGCGTCGATGTCGCGGGCGATGATCTCCACGGTCGATGCCGGGAACTGGTTCTGGTAGAAAATCCGCCGCACGCCGTCCTCGCGGGCCTGTCGGATAACCGCCGTCAGCTGTTTGGCCGACGGTTCCTTGCCGTCGGCCTCGATGGCCACCTGCCGCAGTCCGTAATCGCGTGCGTAGTAGGTGAGTGCGGGATGGTAGACGATGAAGTACTTCACGCCGCTCCGGGCGATCTTCTCCGCCGTGCGGATGTCCAGTTCCTTGAGCGTGCTGCGCAGCCGGTTGTAGCCGGCCTCGTATTTCACCGAGTCGGGATAGGCGTTGCGAATTGCCTCGTAGGCGTTTGCGGCCATCGTTTGCAGGGCTTTGGGCGAGGTCCAGACGTGGGGGTCTACACCGTGGGCATGCCCGTGGTCGTGTCCGTGGTGGCCGTGCGAGCAGGAGCCTGCGATCAGGTCGATACCGCGGCTCAAGTTCACGACTTTCGCCTGATCCCCGACTTTGCCCAGCAGGGTGGTTTCGAAGTCGATCAATCCCACGTTGAAAATGAGCTGTGCCTTGTTCAGCTCCACGAACTGCCGGGGCGTCGGCTCGAACGTCTCGGGACTTGCTCCGGGCGGCACGAGCACCTCGATTTTGAAATCGTCGCCGACAATCCCCTCCACGATGCTGCGCAGCGGGGGGATCGAGACGTAAAACGTATTCTCCCCGGCGGGTTGTTCCGGCGTGCAGGCCGCGAGCAGCAGGGCTGCCAGTAAGTATGCCGATAATTTACGCATGGTTGACAATCAATGATTTGTGATTTATACGGTAGGGTAGTCCCCTGTATTTTGTGCAAAGGTAGTAAAATTACCCGTAGCGGCGGGATTTTGCGGCTTGTTTTGTCGTTTCGGCCGAAATGTTTATCTTTGGCCCCCGATTAAAATCCCCGTATGCCGATAAACAATCCGAAAGAGGTCCTCGCCCTGGTGGAGAGGGCCGCCTCCGACAAGATTTCGCTTCCCGTTCGCAAAATATTGATTTTAGCGTTTTTAGCTGGCGCCTATATTTCTATGGGAGGCTTGTTTTCCATCGTGATAGGATATGGCTTTCCGTCGATGGCTCCTGCTCCGGGATTGCAGCGCCTGCTCTCCGGACTTGTCTTCCCGCTGGGGCTTATGCTGGTCGTTTTCGCAGGAGCGGAACTCTTTACGGGCAATAATGCCGTGCTGATCCCCGGTGCATTGGGACGACGTTATGGATGGCGTAAGGTGTTGTTAAATTGGATGTTGGTCTATGCCGGAAATTTTGTCGGGTCGCTGTTTTTCGCCTGTTTTCTCGTGAAACTTCCCGGCATGCTCTCTGCCGAGGCGTGGCGTTCGGCGGCCGTCGGCATTGCCGAGGCAAAGGTCTCGATGCCGTGGCTCACGGTGTTCCTGCGGGGTGTCGGCGCCAACTGGCTGGTGTGCCTGGCCGTGTGGCTGGGTTTGAGCGCCAACGATGTTGCGGGCCGGCTGCTGGGATTGTTTTTCCCGATAATGTGTTTTGTGGCAATCGGTTATGAACACAGCATCGCCAATATGTTTTTCATTCCGCTGGGCATGATGCACGGTGCATCGGTCACCGTGTCCGATTTTCTGCTTGCCAATCTTGTTCCCGCGACTTTGGGCAATATCGCCGGCGGAGCGGTCTTTGTCGGCGGTATCTACTGGTATATTAATAAGTAAAAACGGTTGATTATTAATCAATTAATATTCGGATAACGACCGTAATTTAACATAATGACAATATTGCGCTGATCATCAGCGACTTAAGGGATTTTCATGCTGCCCGGAAGAGAGTAGAGTAGGGGGGGGCAGCATGTCAAAGAACGATCGTCGAGAACCGACACACAAATATACAAAAATATTTTACAACTACAAAAAAAAGAGTAATTATTTTACAATTATTTTCGATAGCGTTATTGCGCGCACGCGTGAGACACGCACGCACGCATAGCATATCGGAGACACTTCGTATTTCGTTGCGGCGAAATACTACGTTAGTAGTAGGGGTAGTGAAAAGAAGTAGCCCGGCGCGCCAACGTCTCGAGCTCCGCGGGAGGGCTCAAGACGAAGGCGGCCGGGCCATCGGTAAGTACGCATGCGCTAAAGACTGGCTATCAGCATTTTACATATGTAAATTACGGCTGTAAAATACTAATGGCGATTAAGCCAGCGGATGATAGCACGAATTAGCAGCAAAAGCGGAATTAAGAAGAATAAAAATACAACTACCACTTGCCCATAACCTATAGCAAGAGGCCAATAAAGAAAACTAATCATCATAAGATTTTAAAAGTTTGCGTAAATTTTCAGAAAGGCGAGCCTTGGCTTTCCATTTCGCATTCTGATCGGAACCTCCAATTTGTTCGGCAATCTTATCAAGATAAGCGGGAATACTCGAAGGCCGATCCGTGGCTGTCATCAATCGAGCGATTTCCTCGATCTGACGAGCATTCGAAAGATCTTGCCCGAAAGTTTCGTACACAACTTTCATAATTTCGCGGGTCTGAAGTTTGTGTTTTCCCGATCGCAAAAGATTTTCCGTCTCGCGAATAGCATCTTTATATTCTGCATCAGCATCAAAACTACGCTGCTTCGACTTCTCAGTATCGACTTGCGACTGGATCAACTTTCGCTGCTCCTTAAGGTTAAGTTTCATTTCCTCGGATACTTCCTTATCAGCCAGCAATTTATCAATTTTTGCCATAGTTTCAAACAAAATCTGCTGTTTTATTTGCAAATCCGCTTCATTCATGGCTCTTTGATACTCGCTATTAATCTCATCAACAGACTTTTGAACCTCCTCGCGCTGCTTCTTAACGAGCGACCAATCGAATTCAAGTTTCTGCTGTTGCTTCGTAATACCAGGATCTTTCGTATCGCCGCGAGCCTTATCGGCAAGAGCTTTATTAAGATCAGCCTGCGAATCGGCGACCTTTTTCTCATTTTGCGCACGCATCATTTCAACAGGAGTAAGAGTAGGGTGGTAAGCCGAAGTATCAACATTACCGCCAGCAGAAGGATTCGAAACATCGGGAGTACCGGCAGAACCAGCGACACCAGCGCCACCGGGAGAATTACCAAAAACTGCGTTAGGGGAAATACCGGCAAGACGCCAACGGGCAGAAGCATTGCGAGGATCATTGTAACGGTTTTCGCGATTCCAAGCCTCCTGCTGATAATCGAACTGCTTTTGCATATTCTCAAGATTGTACTTTTGCTGAAGGGCCATTTCCTTCTTCTTGTACTTCCAATTACGGCGGGCTTGAATGCCACCAAAAAGAGCATTTGCAGCACCGGAAGCAATATTACCAACAGCACCAGCGGCAGTTGACCCCATCAGACTACCAAGATTACCAAAACCTTTACTAAAATCTGAAGGCATACTGTTCTATTTTTCTTATGAAAAGTAGGAGAGGGACGTGCTTTCCGCACTCCGCAATATATATCAAGTATATTGCGGCCCTCCCCACTTTTCGCTGTTCAATTAGTCGGAATTATCATCAGGAGTATCAGTAAATTTTTCAGCCGCACGCTTCGCAGCAGTATTAGCATACTGCATTGAGGCATATTCAGCAATATCGAGCTTTGAAACAGTAGGATCAGACGTAATATCAAGGGTATCCGACGAAATATCCTCTGGGCTATCAAAATGACCCTCAACCGGAGGACGATTGGAGATACCTTCAAGGTCGACACCACCCTTAATATAGTACGAAAGGCGACGTGCAACGCACTGACGATCAACGCAAGGAGCGAACGAACCGGAAGCAATACAACCGGAATTGATTAAGCGTTTTTTAGGATACATACCTGTAAAAATTAACGTCCAAGGAAGGGCATGTAATTAGCCGGAACAGACGAAACTACACGTAAGTTATAATCAGCCATCAGGATAAAATTAGGATCAGTCAGAGATGTAGAGGCAAACAAATACTGCCAAGAAAGCGGATTAATGTACGTACCATAATAATTGTAATCATAATACTCAAGAGGCGAAGCAGGCTTTGGTTCCGAGACGTAATACTCCGAGAAACGGCGAACGAGAGTCCAGTATTGGAAAACACCATTTTGAGCAAATTCGCCATGCAGACGGCGGTAATCAGTACGAAGCCACGACCAAGCAACCTCCTCACCGACAGAAATTTGGTTAGGATCATTTTTTACATCCGCCTGATACGCCATATATGGACTTTTTGTCGGATTAAAAAAGCCCGTGGGCATCATGCTAAAGCGATGGCGCGGAACAGACTGAAAACCAATACCTGTAAGCTCGGGGTTAAAGTCATCCGCAAAAGAATCACCATACAAATCGGGGTGCAAACCCTGGCAATAAGCAGGCTGCGGAACAAGCATGGTAATAAGCATGAAGGTTCCCGGTTCTTTGGCGTAGTAATCAATCTTGCCGTTACGGCCGTAATCAGAATAGCTGTCAACACGAGCAGCCATTTGGCCGACGTTTGATTCAGTACTGGCCGTAGTGCCATCCGCAGAAGCTACAACATTAGACGGATTGATCGAAGACTGCCAAACGCCGAGAAAATCGGGCTTATTAACGTATGGGGAAGAATCTTTACCCCAAACAGTACGAAACACATCACCAATACGACCACCAGAGACAAACAGCCGATCCATCCAGTTCTGAATTTTCGTCCACAAACGAAGATCGGGAACTGCGACAACAGATTGACCCGTACCATCGTCAGTAACGGGAATATCAACAGAAGGAGAACTACCTTGTTTAATGATATTACCGAACAAATCAGGCGAATACGGAACAGAAAGAAGACCGCCGTGCGCACCAAGTCCGGCGGTGATCATAGACTTAAGGGGGTCGTATTTGCTCGGATAATCCTTAAAGAAATCACCACCGGAACCAGTCATTGAATTAGAAAACAGGTCTTGCACAAAATCGATAATCATATCGGGGTTAAGACTATCAAACACCTTATTAAAAGGAAGCTCTGCAAGCGACTTCGAATAGTCCCTACTGGCCTCCTCGTAAAGCTCCCATGCAATTTCGCGAGCACCGCGAGTAAAATAAATATAATCCTCCTGCATATTCGCAATATAATAATAATGCGAAAGAAGATAGGTTACAAAGGGGGCGAGATTCCACTTAAAGGAATCGGATTCAAAAGGCTGCGACTGCGAACCACCAAAACCCGGATAAACAGCACCAGCGGGGACGCCGAGCCAATCCCAGAGGCCGCCACGGCCAATATGATCATAAGCCTGCGTATTCGTATCGGCATGCATCAAATCATCAGCCCAAACATCATAATAAGTAGCATCCGATTCGGTGGGAGCAGATATATAGCGCTTCATCTTCCAAATTTTACGCGTGACGCCAAAAGCGGGATCCGCATAAGAAGCAGGAAAATTAATACCGAGAGGATTGAAATATTGTTTAGAAAAATTCTTATACTGATCGGGCGAATAGCGCTTACCGCTACGCAGCCAACCGTAGATAACGCCATCAGGCATAAAGGTAGCAATAGTAACAAGTCGAAACCCGTTAAGCAAGGGGCCTTGCATAGGATTCGACTGCACAAGCGTATTAATTTCGCCGCGAATACGATCGCCGACATTCAAATGACGATGATGCGTAGGGTACGCCAAGCCCAAATGAATGGGAGAACCGGCGCCTGAGGGCCACGCGTGAGTGGCTTTAGAAACATCATTCTTATAATCCGATGGAATGCGGTATTTTGCCATTATTCAAATTCTTTAATTTCGTCTATAAGTTGCTTGAATTTATCAAAAGAAGAAACACGAGGCGAAGAGGGTAGGGGAGAGGTAGGGGTAAGACCAGCAGATTTATTCAGCTCAAAAGTAGCGTTACGCTGCATAACTTGGTCAAACTTACTCGCAAACTTCTGACCTTGCCAACTAAATTCAGCAGGAGGATGAATATAACGGTCGAGCACCATATTTTGCTTATCAACCTCCGTAAACACCTTGTTATAATAATAACGAGGCATAGCTTGCGGGAAGCCGTTAAGCAACATAGAGGGCTGGTACTTATCACCAATCTTATGCAAACGAGCTTCGTCGGTATCAAGATAATTTTCGCCTATACCAAACGAAGCAATAACACGAGGGCGAACTTTATCGCCATTAATCGACTTGGTTACATACTTGGTAATATAGCTACACGTTTCATCAGAAACATAACCAACAAAAACAAAACCGTATTGCCAACGAGACGCAAGAAGAGGGTGATGACCAGGAACATCAAACGAATAGCCATCGATCAGCTCCTGCGGAACATTAAAAAGAATGCCATGGTAGTGAGGGCGACCATTTAGCGTACCAAATTCGCAAACAAACCAATGTCGGATTTGTTTGCCGTAATCTTTGCGCAAGCGATCAAGGAATAAACGGACAGCCTTATTCGTGTCCTTCGAAAACTTCTTCAGGTTATCGTCGTCAAAGGTTAAGGTAACAAACAGACAGGAATTCGGAGGCCAACGACGGACCTCGTACATAAGTCGGATACGATACTGGTTGTTATACGACTTTTGGCAAGAATGACAGTATCCGCAGGGGACCTCTAAAACATAGTCCGGAGGCCAAAAAGTGCCATAGTTAACTTTCGCGTAGTCAATGACTTCGTTGTAGGTCATATCGACATAGCGACGATTAACTATGTTTTTCGGTTGCTCACACGCCATTTCGAAGGGTTAACCGTCGAACGGAAAAAGGATTCAACGGGAACGGTAATAATAACGCGATCGTCTACAGTACGGGTATAGCAATAGGGTAGAGCGGAATCGACTACCCAGTCTTTCCAGCGAAAAAACTCATCGGACTTATCAAAAACAACAACCAGGCAAGGGTCCTTGCCACGAACAGTTTCGTAGCGCACTTCGTCGGACCACAAAAGGAGGGCCTCGAAGGCCCTCCACGTATTCGTAGCCATAAGGCGATAATAGACATTACCTGCTATCGTTAGCAGCGGCACTCGGCTCATAAAGCTCGGTAGTTTGCACAAAAACCTCGATCGTAGCCTGCTCACCGAAAGCAACGCGAGCCTCATCTATAATTGCCGGAACAGTACAAGGGTTAGCAACAGAGAAAAAAGGCTGACCATTTACAACAATAACGTAAATTTTACAAGGAGGCTTAAAAGAAAATTTCATGATTAAAATTCGGTTATATTTCGACTTCGAATAATATAGTCAACGCGCACGGTATCGATGTGAACGCCGGATTTAGAAACTTTAGCAGAAGCGGAACACGAAGAGGTAAAGAAGGCCGCGAAAGCGGCCACGAGGGCCGCAATCAGCGCCCAGAACTTTTTACTCTTCAGCAGTTTTTTGAATCTCTCCATCTTTGATAACGGATTCAAGGCCGAGGCCGATGATAAGATATTTAGCAGACCTTGCGGTGCATTCGATTTTCGTACCGCTAGGAAGAACGATTACAACTTCGGGAGTTTCCATAACTAAATGAATTTAAGTGTTTTACAAATGTAAATTAAAGTATTACTGCACGTTTTCCAAGACTTCGCGAATCGTTTTAACGGCAAGATCAAGGCGATCAGCAAGGCACGAAGGAACGTCGTTGCGGATAGTCTCGGTTATAGCAACGAGATCAGCAACAACAAGACACAATTTGAATGAATCATCAAACATAATATTAATATTAACAATCGTAAATTATAGGTGTAAAGTCCTAAAGGACAGCGTAGTAAGCAGCATGAAATCACCCATAATTTAACATAATGACAATATTAATTCAATTACCTTTGTACTGTAAGGATGCTTTTTTTATGGTCGCCGGTCGGACGATTGGCCGGCGGGTTAAATTCATTTTGGATTTTAAGCTTCGGCCGGCGGCGGATTATCTTCCTGTGCGTGCAACATTCACAAAAATATTCCGGGCGATGGCTTTTAGCGCTTTGTCGGCGTGAAACTCTCGAAGGTAAGGTCATCGTACAATATTACGATTCGCCGGACGGCGACGTCTGTCCGTGTGCCGGAAAATGGAGCCGTTGCCGGCGGCGCCGGATTTTCGGACGTTGTCGAAGCCGGCTCCTGATGCGGCGGGTTGAGCGGCGTATTCCGGGTCGGACCGAATAATCCGTCGGAGATCGACGATTCGACCGCAGCGGCCGGTGCGGATTGTTCGGGTTTGCTGTCGCGATACATCTTGTCGGAATCGAGCAGCAGCCAGTCGGGATTGATTCGCGGGAACCTCCGGAGAATCTTTTGTAACAAATCGAAGCCCGGTTTGTTTCGCCCGGCGAGAATATGGGAAATTCCCGCCGGATTGATTTCGAGCAGTTCCGCGAGCTGGCTCGGCTTCAATCCTTCGTTTTTCATCAGATCGAGCAATTTTTCCCTCATCAGCGCAATTTTTTACAAATATAAAGTTTTTTCTTTTGTAAAACAAGTAAAATCTACATTTGTAAAATGTTAATAAGTGTCGACAAAGTTTACAAGTGTAAATAAGTCGATATGGTTAAATTTGCATGCAATCTATTTGTTAAAGCGTTATTTTAGATAAATAACGATAAATATATGGTATTTGAATATTTACGCTGTGCACTATTGGCGCAGTCTACTTGTAGCTGGTTATTGATGGATTAGACCGTATGATATTGAATCGTTTCTTTAAGTAATATTTGTAAATGGCTGATTAATGGGTATATATTGCTCGATGTTTAATATTTTGATTGCTTGTTGGTCGCTCTGAAATTGCAGTTTATTCAAAGGATGCCGGATTATTACAATTGTAACTATTGACATCTTTAACAAACAGATATGGTTTACAAACGTAATTACATATGGAAATAACGTGGACATTATGTGTTTACATTTGTAAATATGCTACCCTATTTTGTAAAAATGAATGCATTTTCAAGCTATTTCCGAACCCTTATCAGACATTTTGTTAACATCTCCGGATTTCGGATTTATTATGTTAAATAAAAAGAGGCCGGATAGTGTTGATAACCCACTATCCGGCTTAAATACAGCTTGTTGTAGATTTGTAAACAGCCTTCTATTTCGAGAGTTTGTCGGCTATTTCGCGGAACTCTTCCGGCGTCAGTTTGAGCTTTTCGCGGTGGAAATCCACGTCGTTTTCGCTCTGAATGGGGATCAGATGAATGTGTGCATGGGGCACTTCGAGGCCTAAAACTACGACTGCTACCCTTGCACACGCTATTTCCCGCTTGATTTTGGCTGCGACCTCTTTGGCGAAAAGCATCATGCCTGCCAGCGTTCGGTCATCGAGGTCGAAAATATAGTCCACCTCCTTTTTGGGGACGACCAGCGTATGGCCTTTTGTCAGTGGATTGATGTCGAGAAATGCGTAGTAGTCTTCGTTTTCGGCTACTTTGTACGAGGGGATCTCCCCTGCGATGATGCGTGAAAAAATAGTTGCCATATCTTTGTTTTTAGGTTTTGCCTATTTAGCGACCGGGGCGTCTTCCGAAGTTTCGGCTGCATTTTTTTCTGCGGCGATTCGTTTATTGCGGATCAGTTCCTTGATGCTGTTAAATACATTGACAAGGATCATTATCAGCAGCAGGCTGTCGGTGAATGTGAACTTGTCCGGTTCTGCGAAAAGCCCGAAAATCGCCCATGTCGTGAATAACGCACCCCAGAACCAAAGCGCCCTGTGCTGCATTCGGACCGTTTTCGCGGCTTCCCGCCGGCGGTATTCTTCCAGCCATTTATTTTCCCGAGGTGTCATTTTCGTCATTTATCGAGGTTTCTGCTGTGGAGAGAGTGGGTCAGAGATCGCCCCAGGGCCTCTTGTCCGCCAAAATACGCCTGTTATTGACAATGCCGAGAAGGATGCTGACGAGGGAGAGGGCGATCCCCAACGCTCCAAACCAGTCCGACCGGGAGATGACATCGGTACGGAATAAGTAGATTCCCCATCCGATACTTGCGGCGATTGCGCATCCGAGCAGGATGTATTGCAGTTTCAGATTGCGTTTTACCTTGTCCGGGTCCCGGGCGGCGGCCCGCCAACGCAGGTCTTCGGGCGTCAAGGGGGCTTTAGGCTTGGTTTCAGGCATCTTATTCCTCGAACTTGGGTTTCAGTATTTCCGAGTAGATAATCGCCTGCCGGAGGTTGAATTCTTCGGTCTGGGACGTCGTTGCCGCATCCGGTGCATTGTTCGTGAGGGAATGCGCGGCGATTTCGTCATTCCCGCTGTCGTCCATGAGCCGGTTGACGGTCTGATGGCGTAAATGCCCCCTCCCGGCGGCTTTCGGCGTCGTATGTTCCGGTGCGTATTCCTCGGCGGGAATCTCCTCCAGACTCTGGCATTCGTCCGGAAAAACGGGTGCAACGGGCCACGGCGCAGGGCGCGGAGCCGGCATCGGAGCCGGTTCGGACTCCGGGTGTGCCTGCGAGGGCCACGCCTCTTCGTGGCCGGGTGTGCGGGCGCCTTTTCCGCGGGCCTTGCGCGATTGCGATACGACGTTGAATATCATCGCTCCGGCGATGATCACGACCCATATTACCGTTGCGAAATCATCCATGTCTTTAACTCAATGTTCGTTTGACACTCTCTATACCCTTTATCTTGCGCAGTTTGTCCATCACGGCGTGGAGACTTTCGGCGTCCTTCACGTAGAGGCTGACATTGCCTTCGAAGATGCCGTCGTGGCTGTGGATGTTCACTTCGCGGATATTGATGTTGAAATCGGCGCTTACGACCTTCGCCAGGTCGAGCAGGATGCCCTGCCGGTCGATGCCGCGCAGTTCCGTGGTCACCAGGTAGGACATGGCCTTGTGCTGCGACCATTTGATCTCCTCCTTGACGATGTTGCGGCCGAACTGTGTCGCAAGACGGTTCAGCTCGTCGCACGTGGCCTTGTGTACGATGATGTTTCCCGAGGCGGGGTCTCGATACCCTACCACCTTGTCGCCCGGAATGGGCTTGCAGCACTCCGCGATTTCGAACTGCGGTTCCGTGGCCGGAGCCTCCTCTGCCGGGGCGATTTCGCCCGGAATTGCGGCATCGTCCGTCTCGTCCTCCTTCTTCTGGGGGATGAAGAGGGTCCAGAATTTGAGTATCTTGCTCTTGGAGTTGACCTTGAGGGCTTTGTCCAGGTTGTCGAGCGAGACGATTCCCGCTCCGATCTTACTGTACAGCTCCTCCTTGTTCTTGCTGTCGTAAATGGGCGTGATCTTGCGCAGCACGCGGCCGCTCAACTTGACGTTCAGCGACTTCATCTTTTCGTCGAGCATCTGCATGCCCCGCTCGATGTTGTTCTGCCGTTCGCGTTTGAGGAAACTCTTGATCGACTGTTTGGCCTTGGCCGTGGTGACCGTTTCGAGCCATTCGGGCTTGGGGCGGGCGTTGTCGGCCGTGATGATCTCGATCTGGTCGCCGCTGTTGATCTGCGTGGTGATCG
>OGUL01002595.1_pt1 | contig 11908 bp, 5 predicted proteins | sample 1553651 | NCBI WGS metagenome assembly OGUL01 (sample SAMEA2580048, study PRJEB22360) | human gut metagenome | biome: human gut; feature: human-associated habitat; material: faeces | place: Denmark | collected 2008/2010
AACGGTTCAAAATGGTTGCCATGATACAAGTCCTTCCTCAATCCTTCATAGCAAATGACATGTTGAGGATCGCCTTCCCAAATGGAACTTGACTGGCGGTTGCGGGGGTGCTCGTCTGCATAAAATAAGCGGCAGGCGTTTGCCAGGTTCAGCATCCATTTACCTATTGTGGAAGCATAAGCTGGGTTGTATTTTACAATTGGAACAAGTGCGGCAGCTTGTGAAAAGGTGTTCATGGCAAAAGCATATTGTTCATCCTTTTTTTGTCCTACCAATCCGTGTACGTCGTATTTGTTCCAACGCTCGCACATCACTCCCCATCCGTCACGGTCAGAGTTATTACCGTCAAAGCACCAGTTAAGCATTTTCAGTTCATCATAAGTGGTTCCAAGTTCCGCATTCATACGTACTGCCAGGTAAGCTCCGTAGGGCATCATTATCTCATAGAAAGTGCCTTCTTTTGAGGGACGGTTCTGCAAGAATGCCATGCATTGACGTGTAGCATTCAGATATTTTTTATCTCCGTATTTAATCCAGGAGATGTATTGCAACCAAGCAAGTCCTGCGGCTGCATCTGGTTCGCGCCATACTTTATTATGATACCCTTTGCGGTTCTTAAAGTTGAAGGCGGTGAAGTTGAAGTCCGGATATTCCCTGCCTTCACTCAAGTCTTGGATAGCAGAATACCAGTTGTCAACAGTGATCTTCATCGGCTCCTGCATCTCTGTTTTTTGAGGATATAAATCTACCAGCATAGAATAAGCCATTGCCGGCCATATCTCATACCAGAAACTTTCTCCGGCTTTTCTGTCGAGTCCGTTCAATATAAGATTTGTTCCATTCTTTTTGTTGAAGAATTGGCGTATCATCGATACATAATCTTTTCCGTCATCATTGCTTTTGTCTACTCCTATCAGACTTGCACTAATGAGTGATCCCATAGTGGGAAGAGACTCATAAGAGTTTCCTCCCAAACGTCTTTTATCTACGTAGCTTGGAAGTCCGAAAGTGCGGAATGGAAAGTTTATTTGAGAGTCGTCCCACCAGATAAGAGGTAAGTTCTGTCCTTTGGCGTTGAAATCGTAAAATAGTTTATCCTGCTTCGTTGTTATATCTTTCCAATTTTTCATTTTATAAGGGAAAGGTATGTTAGGCATATACTGTACTAAATGGATATCTTTTTGCTCTATCGGCTTTTGTGCTGACAGGTTGTTGAGAAAGAAAAAACCTGTTATGAGAAATAATAATGTCTTTTTCATGGTCAGTTGGTTGTTAAAAAAGGGCGGATTATAAAATCCGCCCCCTCATTTTATTCATATTAAAAACCCGGATTTTGGGAAAGAATATTGTTACTCTTATCCCTTTCACCTTGTGGTATAGGAAACAGATAATCTCTGTCGTCCCTAAAATTGGCACCTTTCGATGTATTATATTTGGTTGCATAAGCACGCATAACGGTTCCGAAACGTTTTTGTCTCATCAGGTCATCCCGTCTCCATCCTTCCATTGCTAATTCACAACGACGTTCCTTCCAGATGATTTCTTTCAGACGATCTTGGTCGGTTTCTGTTATGTCGGGCAGGGTATTAGCTGTTGTAGCAGGAACATACGTCTGTTGATCTCTTCTCGGATCTATCGGATTAGTTTTGCGGGCTCTTTCTCTTACATCATTCAGGAAAGGAAGTGCAAGCCCTGGTTTTCCATTTTCGTTTAATACTTCGGCATACATCAAGAGAACATCGGAATAACGGATCAAACGAATGTTGTAACTAATCATCCAGACGTCGAAACCTGTTTTTTCTATTGCTGGTACAGTCATTTTGTAATCATGATAACCGCTTGGAGATTCAGCGTTGTCTTGCGCTTCAGTATCACCTTTATATCTGTCACCAGTTTGTGTGAATACGTAGGTAATACGTGGGTCATCTGCGTCAAAGGCATTATAGAGATCTTGAGTCGGTACGTGAAATCCATATCCCTGATAACCGGAGATGCGTCTGCTTGTAAAGAAGTGGGGAACATTGGTACCTGTGGCAATGTTTTTATCATATACTTTGTTGGCAATCTCAAATACAGATTCCGAGCTGTTTTCATATTCAGTACGCCAGTTCATGCCGTAATCGCTCAACAATGTATAGTCTTTGTCTACTTCAATAATATCATGAAGTACAGTTTCGGCAGAGGCAAAATCACCTTTGAACATATATGTTTTAGCAAGCATTGTTTTTGCAAAGCCACGTGTTACACGATAAGCATCATCATCAGAGTAATCTCCTTTGGCGGGAAGTGCAGAGGCATCGGTTAAATCACTCACAATACATTCATATACCTTCTCCAATGGGGAACGGGGTATTTGCAGTATTTCAGCGGGTTGCATTGGCGTAGTGATTAAAGGAACTTCTCCGAATGTACTGACCAGGCAATAATAACCGAATGCTCTCAATGCTTTTGCCTCGTTTGCATAACGCGTCAATAGTTCTTCATTTCCTATTGCATTAGGGGCATAATAAATCACATCGTTACAGCGATTAATCAATCTGTACAGTATCTCCCAACGACGGCCTACTTCGCCATTAGTTGTGTAGACAGTAAAGTCGGATAAGTCGCGTACTTCGGCACGGTCACCGTCATTACCTCCTCCTTTTAGGGCATCATCAGTGCTACAATCACCTACAAAATAATGATTTAATGCATATTCATTCCAAGTTGTACGTAATTGAAGATAAGCTCCTGTCAAGGCTTGTTCAATATCGCTTTCCTTCTGATAATAATTATCGCTTGTGGTTTTACCATAACTTGGTTCGTCGAGAGAGCAGCTATATAACCCCACTCCGGCAAGAGCCCAGCATATTATATATAATATTTTTCTCATAATGTAATGTCTTTTTAGCTAGATTTAAAATTGCAAATTAACTCCAAAAGTGAATGTACGTGAAGACGGATAACGTGTAGTATCCACTCCCATATCCAATGGGTTATTGATACCCAGTTCCGGATCAAGCCCGGAATAACCGGTTAAAGTAAATATATTCTGACCGCTCACATAGAATCTACAACTTGAAAACAGTTTACTCTTCTGGCAAATGTGACTCGGCAGTGTATAACCTATTTGCAGATTTTGCAAACGTAGGTAAGAACCATTTTCCACATAGAAAGAAGAACCTCTCATATTATTGTTAGAATCAGAGTTGGTTATGCGTGGATATACAGCATCCAAATCTCCGTCTTTTGTCCATGCTTTTGTGTAAGCATCAGCCAAAGCGTTCTGACGTCCTGCTGAAGCAAGGCTTCCTTTAGCAACATTCCAGATGTCATTCCCAATAGTTCCCTGGAATGCCATACTTACATCAAAGTTCTTATAACTAAATCCTAAGTTGAAACCATAAATGAGGTCCGGATTAGGATCACCGATAAAAGTACGGTCATCATCATCATTCAATTCGCCTGATTCTCCTAATTTGGCAAATTTAAAATCACCCGGTTGTGCATTAGGTTGAATCTTGGTACCGTTCTTATCCACATAATTGTCTATTTCTTCCTGATTCTGGAATATTCCTATTTGCTTGTACCCCCAGAAACGTCCGATAGGACCTCCTACATAAGTACGGCTAGTATTCCCACTCAAATATTCCGATGTAAGTCTGGTTACCTCTGTTTTATAAGTAGACATGTTCAGTCCTACGTTGTAATTAAAGTCTTTTCCTATCTGGTTACGGTAGTTGACTACTATTTCAAAACCGGTATTCTTCAAGTCTCCCGCATTAAAGAAGGGGCTGTTAGGGAAGGCGCCAAAAGAAGGAATAGGCATATTGAGCAACATGTCACTTGTTTTCTTTACATAAAAGTCCATGCTTACATCAAGACTGTTTCTAAAGAAGGACATATCTAAACCAACATTGGTTTGCTGACTGGTTTCCCATTTTATATCTGCATTTCCTACATAGGTTGGAACGTAACCTTGTGAGTATCCGTTTCCAAAGTACCACTGATTTTCATTATTGGTGCCAATCAACGTAAGAGGTGCGTCTCTGTCGATTCGTTGGTTACCATTCTGTCCCCAACCTACACGCAGTTTTAAATTGGAAATTGTATTTTCAATGTTCAGGTTCTTAAAGAATTCTTCATTGCTAACTCTCCAACCTAATGAAACAGATGGGAAATAGCCCCAACGGTTACGTTTGGCGAATCTTGAAGAACCGTCGGCACGAAAATTGACTGTAGCAAGATATCTATCATCATATACATAATTAATACGTCCTAAGTACGACAGCATAGAAGATGTTTCTTTACCTCCCGAGGTGTTATCTCCAGCAGTTTGTGCATCAAGTATCTGATAGATTTCATCGTTACCTAAAGCCTTTCTCTTAAATGCATTAATACCTTCGCTGCTGTTCTTCTCATAGGTCATGGCAACCATTGCATCCAGTTTATGTCTGCCTATTGTAGTGTTGTAGTTAAGGCGTTGTTCCACCAGATAATTAGAAGTTACAGCGCTATTATTATTCAATTGAGTTTCTGTATTATATTTACTTTCCTGATTCGCTAAATTGTCCTCCGAAAAAGTAGATGAATAGACAGGACGGAAGTCTTTGAAAGTATCATGGTATCTTTCGAAGCTATACTGTACCCGATAGCTCAATCCTTTATACAATTTGATTTGGGCAAACACATTACCAAATACATTGAATATGTCATTGTATCTGTTAGGAAGTTCGAGCATGGCTACCGGATTAGGGTCATAAGACCACTCGGTAGGAGCATATTTGTTATATTCGTAATTTTCAGAAGACGGATCTACCAACGGGCTGATAACAGGAGTAAAAGGATCAGCTTTTTGAATGAAATCGAATGAAGGAATTGCTCCTGCATCACGCTTTCTTATCTTTGCCAGATTGACATTGGTGCCAACCGTGATAAATTTGTTGATATCATATTCAAGATTCGCTTTAAGTGAAAGTCTCTTGAATTCAGTAGTGATGATTGCACCCTGATCGTCTACATATCCTAAACTAAAAGAAGATCTTGAATTATCTGTTCCTTTACGAATACTCAGATTATAGTTCTGGTTAAAAGCTGTACGAGTTACTTCATTCCACCAGTTGGTATTATAACCCTTCTGATACTGATTGGTAAACTTATCCTTCATTGAGTTTTGAAAGCTTGCATCGTTTTCATACGCTTTCATGATGAAGTTGTAGTATTGGTCGCTGTTCATCATGTTCAATGCTTTATAACTGTTTTTTACACCTACATAAGCATCCAATGTTACAGTTGTTTCACCTTTCACCCCTCCCTTCGTAGTAATGAGAATAACCCCATTGGAGCCTCTTGAACCGTAAATAGCGCAAGCTGAAGCATCTTTTAATACTTCCATACGTTCAATATCAGATGGATTCAGGCTTCTGATGTTATCCATGAACTGTCCATCAACCACGTACAATGGGTTGTTGTCATTGACGGTCCCTAAACCTCTCACGCGGATCACTGCATCCGATCCCGGCTGGCCGGAACTGGCGGCAACAAATACTCCGGCTGCCTTACCTGTAAGTAGTTCAGAGGCATTAGATACTGCATAGTTCTTAATATCCTTACTACTTATAGAAGCCAAGGCACCGGTAAGGTCACTCTTTCTTTGAGTACCGTAACCAATAACTACAACCTCATCCAATTTATTATCAGACACTAGATTTACATTGTACGTTCCGCTATTTGTTACGTTTACAATTTCAGTTTTAAAACCGACATACGAGAATGAAACTTTATTTGACGATATTTTTAATGTATATTTACCGTCAAAATCAGTGATAGTACCATTGGTCGTTCCCACTTCAAGAACAGAAACTCCAATTAAAGCCTCTCCGGTATTACTGTCGTATACCACACCTGAAATACTCTTGGTTTGCTGTGCAAAGACATTTGTGCAAACAGCAAGAATAAGAATTAGTAATAATAAATGCTTACTCATAGTTTATACACTTAGATTTAATTATATGAAATGATATTTTGTTTATTCGCAATAATCTTACCATCTTTCAGTTCTAATTCTGTTCCGGCGGGAAGTTCCACAATAACTCTTGCGTCATTGGCCGGAATCTCAACAGAACCATTTGCCTTTATATTTTTTGCTATATATTCTTTGGCAACAATATCAAACAAGTCACATGACTGGGTAGCCTGATAAGTAATGGTTTTGGCCTCTTTATGAGGATTATAATAGAGATAGACCGGATAAGGTTTCTCTACATAGAAGTCTGTGACATTGCAATCCAGCTGGAGAATACCTTCCACATTTGTTTGACAAACAATTGCGCCCAAAATGCCGACAGGAGAAGAGCTATAAACGCTAAACATACTTTCCGTCGGATTACCTTTTATCCATTTGGGACCATCGCCAATTGCAACCGGGCTAACCCCTTTTAATGACTCTTTCCCATAGTCATCCGTCTTTCGTAAACCTTCATAAGAAACATTGTCATACGTAATGTCCTTCAATTCTGGAGCCCATTGATGTTTTTCATCTATTTCCCCCGGATAGAATAAACGACACGCACTTGCATTGTTCAGCATCCACTTGCCGATAGCCTTTGCATATTGAGGTTGATATTTCACCATCGGAATGAAAGGCCAGGCGGGTTTGATACTGTTCATGAGGAATGCATATCCTCCGCTGTCTGTGATGCTTCCTTGCAGACCACTTACATCATATTCACCCCATTTTCCTACAATAATTCCCCAACCGGTTCTTCCCGCAGGGCTTTTACATCCGTCAAATACCCAATCAAGAAGTTTGGATACATCATAGTTGGCTCCCTCTACCGCATTCAAATAGGCTGCCGTATAAACTCCAAGTGGTAAAAGAGCCTCGTAAAAACGACTTTCTTTTTGGGCAAGGAGGGCTTCGATGGCACTCTTACTATGTTGTAGATAACGTGGGTCACCAAACTTATGATAAGCGCATAACAATACATAAGCATGACCACCGGCGGCGTCTTGTTGCAATGGAATATTATTGACCATTCCCTTCATTTGTGCATAATCAAAATAAGAGTAATCGTAATTTCCATTCAATACCGAATCTGCTTTAACAAATTGTTCCGCAATGCTTTTTTGTATCTTCTCTGCCCCGTCTACATCGGGGAAAACATCACATATAGCATAATATAAAGCATTGGGTAATACATCATACCACCAGTCACGACCATAGCCTCCTCCTAAAAGGGCTACTGACGGAGTCGTATTGTTCATTACTATATTCCATCCGTTATCAGAATTGAAATAATTCTGCACCATTTTTACGTAGTTATATCCGTCTTGATTCGTCTTGTCAATTCCTACAAGGCCGGCACCAAGAATAGCTGCCAATGAGTTCAGACTTTCATGGAACTCTCCGTTATTGACATCCTTTCCCTGACGAATATCTTTAATGGCGGTATATAAACCAAATGTAGTTTGGTCAATATTTCTGCGGGCATCATCTAACCAAATTAATGGTCCGACTTCGCTTTTATTATTCCAGTCAAAAATAAACTGGTCATACTTTTGGGCTTTTTGCTTCCAGTCCAGCATTTTATAAGTTTCAGGCATATCAGGCATAGAGTCTACCCTATGGATGGAAACCTGTTCTACCTTTTCTCCAAAGTTATTTCCGTTGCTTGAGCAAGATGCCAGAAAACAAACGGCGATAAGTAAAAAAAGACCTTTACTTCTCATTCTCATGTTCAATAATATCTGTTTGATTAGTAATATTCTTAGCTAAAGGATATGCCGCTAATTGTAATCCGGCAACAATCACCAGCGCATATTTTAATGCAAAATCTTGCGATACACAATAAGCAAGGAAGATAAACAGTAGTAAGCCGAAAGCTCTTCCAAGGAAAAGACCGAACTCGTGACTCAGGATATATGCATACTCGTTTCTATTCTCAATCTTTGCAACTGCATCAATTGTTCTCATCATAATGGGAAAATAAGCCAAGTCGAACAAAGGTTGGAATATCACTTTGCAAAGCACAAAAAGGATCACTCCTGTAGCAGAGAAGAGAACGCCGTTAAATAGTGTACCGACAAAGAATATGATTAATCCTCCTACAAAAATTTTCAAACGGTCTTCCGGGCGGGCCATACGTCCTAATACATACACCAGGACAGCGGTCAGTGCCCCGCTAACTCCCTGAATCAATCCTAACGCTCCTTCATCTCCTACCAGCTTCAATACCAATATAGCCGGTGCCGTTACTAAAAAACCTTGAACCATTCCTTTCAATGCGGCTAGCCAAAGCATCTTTTTCCAAAGAATGTTGAAGCGGAAATAGAGGAAGTTCGTTTCTTTGGGGTTCTCAAATTTACCTTTCCACAGTGTCATGCAGGCGATAACGGTAATGACTACTGCTGCCATCGTAACTACACAGTAAGAGGTATTGATATTGAAGAGGAATCCGAAAACTTCTTTTCCATCTATCTGGCTGATAAATGCGCCTATAATTAAAGGAACACCGATGGAGCTAATAGAAAAGAAGAAAGACTCTAGTCCGAAGAAATAGTTACGGCTATTATCGTTGGTATTATAGAGAGCCAGTAAGTATCGGTTGGTCCAGAAGAAACCTGAAGCTGCTCCCATTAAAAAACCGGCCAGACCAAGTTCTATGAAACCAAGTGAATTAATAGCCATCATACCAAACATGGAAATGCCACTTACTAAGATTCCTACAGAATAAAGCGTCTTCACACTGTATTTTTTTAGTAGATAACCGTTAACAAAAGAGGTCGTAATGATACCTATATACATTGCCAGCTGATAAAAAGCAACCATTACCGGATCGCTCGTGTTCCTCATGATATAGGCTCCCACAAAGATTTCTACTATCGGTAGTACCAATGCATAAAGCATATTGGTAACCAACAGTGTTCTCATGTTAGGTTCCTGTTGCTTAAAGAACAGATATTCTTTTTTCAGTTTATTCATTACTTCTCTTGTGTCTGTTTTAATACATTTAATATCTCTGAAATAGAAAGCTCTGCTTTGCAAATCACTTCATCGCTTGCTCCATAATACATGGTTATCGTATCGCCGTCCACGAAATGACCATTAGTGAAAACAACATTTCCGAAGAAACCTGTTTGCTCATAAGCTGCGATAGGTTCCATGATAGGTTCTTCACTTCTTGCAATCACTTGCGACGGATCATTTAAATCGAGTAATAAAGCTCCCAAGCAATAACGGTGATTAAAATCGGCTCCATGATAAATCTCCAGCCAGCCTTCTTCTGTCTTTATTGGAGCAGCTCCTGCCCCTATACGTGCACAATCCCACATTCCGTCACGAGTGGTTGCTACACATTTGTGGTTTCCCCAGTGCAAGCGGTCGGGCGATTCTGCCAACCATATGTAATTGCCACCAAGTTCAGGACTACTGGGGCGATGAAGAGCAAAATACTTGTCACCTATCTTCTGTTCAAACAATGCACAATCTTTATTATGCGGTGGGAATATCATCCCATGCCGTGTATAGTTTTTCCAATCATTGGTGTGAATCAGTCCAACCCCTACAGCTACCGATGATACTTCTGTGAAAGTAAGGTAAAAGCCATCTTCGGTTGTTGCAACACGACAATCCTCAATGCCGAATGCTTCCAGCTCTCCTTTTCCGAAAATAGGTGGAAATTCCGGTTCATCTTTGAAGTGAATACCGTCGGTACTTGAAACCAATCGTAAGTAAGACATCGTAGTCAGATAATTCTTTCCTTTGTAACCGATAACGCGTGGGTCTGAAGCATCCAAATCGGGATCATTCTTTAAAAACGAAACCACTTCTATTTTTCCTTTTTCATTATATATAGGAAAACTGATAATTCCTTCTTTCTGTATAGGTCTTTCTGCGACGCGTAAAAGTAACCAAATTTTGCCTTGATATTTGAAAACTCCGGGATTTAACAAACATGTAATTTCCATTCCGTTGATTCCCGCTTTTAAATCTTTTGGAGCCAGTAGGGGGTTCTGCTCACATCTTTTAGCTATATCCATAATATTTCGATTAGTGATTATTTCTGTGAGCAAAAGTATGGGATGAGAGACAGGAAAGCGTTTACTATATTCTCAAAGAAGTGTACACATGCTCAAGAACATGTTTTTAAGAGAGTGATATTCAGGGACAATTTTAGAATAGACAGAGATATTCGTACTTACATGCTATTGTTGCGTAAATGCTTGTTTTACAGTTTGATAAGTGGCGTTCTGAAGTGTATTATATTCTCATAAATGTATAGTATAGTTTCTTTGAGGAGTGAAAAGAAACGTATCAAGATAAAAAGACAAGAGGCTAAACTCAAAAATATAATTTGAGAAAGCCTCTTGTTTCTTTATTTTTAATAAGAATAATACTGTAAATTCTATTTCTTTGCATGCGGATAATCAATCGTATAATGCAATCCGCGACTCTCCTTACGCTCCATTGCCTGACGCATAATCAGATAACCCACGTTCACCATATTACGCAATTCGCAGATTTCTCTGGACGCTACGCTGCGCTTGAACAAGCTTTCAGTTTCCTCGTAGATAATATCCAGTCTGTCCCACGCCCGTTTCAGACGGAGGTCGCTGCGGACAATACCTACATAAGTACTCATAATCTGGTTCACTTCCTTCATGCTCTGCGTAATGAGCACCATTTCTTCCGGTGAGCGGGTTCCCTCATCATTCCATTCGGGAATATCTTCATTATAAGAATATTGATCGACCGCTTGCAGACTGTGTTTGGCAGCAGCGTCGGCATATACCACTGCTTCAATCAATGAGTTTGAAGCCAGGCGGTTACCTCCGTGTAATCCCGTGCAGGAACATTCTCCCACGGCATAAAGACGTTCGATGGAAGATTGTCCGTCCAGGTCGACAAGGATACCTCCGCAGAGATAGTGAGCGGCCGGGGCTACCGGAATATAATCTTTAGTGATGTCGATGCCCAGGCTAAGACATTTCTCGTAAATATTAGGGAAATGTTTCTTTGTTTCTTCGGGATCTTTGTGGGTAACATCCAGATATACATGGTCGTCTCCACGATTCTTCATCTCGTTGTCGATGGCACGTGCCACGATGTCACGGGGAGCCAGGGAAAGACGGGGGTCGTATTTCTGCATGAACTCTTTGCCATCCATGGTGCGCAGTACGCCTCCGTAGCCGCGCATCGCTTCCGTTATCAGGAAAGAAGGGCGATCTCCCGGGTGATACAGGGCGGTAGGATGGAACTGTACAAACTCCATATCCTTCACCGTACCTTTGGCACGATACACCATAGCGATACCGTCTCCGGTAGCGACTAGCGGGTTAGTGGTCGTTTTATAAACGGCTCCTACTCCACCGGTAGCCATCAATGTCACTTTCGCAAGATACGTATCTACTTTTCCCGTTTTCGGATCGAGGATATAAGCACCATAACATTTGATGTCCGGTGTCTGGCGGGTTACAGTCACTCCCAGGTGATGCTGTGTCAGGATTTCAATGGCAAACTGGTTTTCGATGACCGTGATATTCGGATGCCGTTGCACGGCTTTAATCAGACTGTCCTGAATCTCTGCTCCTGTATTGTCTTTATGGTGAAGAATACGGAACTCCGAGTGTCCTCCTTCGCGGTGCAAGTCAAATTCGCCTTTCTCGTTTTTGTCAAAGTCCACTCCCCATTTAATCAGTTCTTCAATTTGTGCGGGAGCTTCGCGCACTACCTTTTCTACTGCGGCACGGTTGCTGATCCAGTCGCCTGCAATCATCGTATCTTCGATGTGCTTGTCGAAATTATCCACCAGAAGGTTGGTGACGGAGGCTACCCCTCCTTGGGCGAAGTACGTGTTGGCCTCCTCCAGCCCGCTTTTACAGATAAGAGCAACTTTACCTTTGTGCGCCACTTTCAGCGCAAAACTCA
>OGUL01002599.1_pt1 | contig 11886 bp, 13 predicted proteins | sample 1553651 | NCBI WGS metagenome assembly OGUL01 (sample SAMEA2580048, study PRJEB22360) | human gut metagenome | biome: human gut; feature: human-associated habitat; material: faeces | place: Denmark | collected 2008/2010
CAATGTGGATGCCCTGATCCATCTGGTCTACGGCTGATCGTTCAGCCCGAAATGATATGATGAAGGAGTTCCGAACCATGAAAAAAGTTACGAAGGCTGTCATCCCTGCCGCTGGTCTGGGCACCCGTGTGCTGCCCGCCACCAAGGCCATGCCCAAGGGGATGCTCCCCATCGTGGATAAGCCCGCCATCCAGTATCTGGTGGAGGAAGCCGTCAAGTCCGGCATCACGGACATTCTGATCATTCTGGGCCGCAACCAGAGCATCATCGAGGATCACTTTGACCGCAGCCCCGAGCTGGAAGAAAAGCTGGCCGCCCCCGGCAAGGAAAAGATGCTGGAGGAGTGCCTGGGCATCTCGAACCTTGCCAACATCTTCTTTGTGCGCCAGAAGCAGACGCTGGGCCTGGGCCACGCCGTGAGCATGGCAAAGGCTTTTACCGGTGACGACCCGTTCGTGGTCATCTACGGCGACGACGTGATCTGGGGCGAGGACCCTGTCTGCGCCCAGCTCATCCGCGCCTATGAGGAGTTCGGCCGCCCGGCTGCTGGTGTCTCCGCTGTGCCCTGGGCCGATGTGAGCCGCTACTGCAGCCTGAAGACCACCCCCATCCACGACAACTATTTCTTTGTGGATGACATGATCGAGAAGCCCAAGAAGGGCCAGGAGTTCAGCAACTACTCCATTCTGGGCCGTGTGCTGCTGACCCCTGAGATCTACGATATCCTCGCCCACACCAAACCCGGTGCAGGCGGCGAGATCCAGCTGACCGATGCCATGGCCGAGTATGCCCGCAACTGCGGCGGCATGACCGCTGTGGAGTTCACCGGCACCCACTACGACATGGGCAACAAGCTCCGCGTGGTGGAGGCTCAGGTGGAGCTGGCATTGCAGCACCCCGAGATCGGCGAGGCTTTCCGCGCCTACCTGAAGGAGTTCTGCAAGACCCTGTAACTGTCATTTTCCTTTCCATGACCCAAGACCGCTCTGCCGCCGGGCAGGGCGGTCTTTTGCTGCAATAACCCCGGCAAGGAATTGGTTGATACAAAACAGTCCCTGCGGTATACTGGGGACGAATGTTTTTTTATGTAAAGATCGTGTCAAAGAGAAAGCGAGGTTTTTTCATGGCAAATGCCGACCGCAGCGCGGAGCAGTTCCGTAAAATGACGGAGACCCCCATCCCGAAATTGATCCTGAGTCTGGCGGCTCCCACGATATTGAGCATGCTCATCACCAGCATCTACAATCTGGCCGACACCTTTTTTGTGGGCCAGATCTCCACCAGCGCATCCGGTGCAGTGGGCATCGTTTCCAGCCTGATGGCCATTCTCCAGGCGCTGGGCTTCATGCTGGGCCACGGCTCCGGCAGCATCATCAGCCGCAGCCTGGGCAGCCAGAACACCGATGCCGCCACCCGGTTTGCTTCCACCAGCTTCTTCACAGCGCTGGTGTTCGGCGGCATCATCACAACGGCAGGCCTGCTCACCCTGCCCGATTTTATGATGCTGCTGGGCAGCACCGAGACCATCCTGCCCCATGCCTGTGCCTACGCGCGGTACATCCTGCTGGCCGCTCCCATTATGATGTCCAGTCTGGTGATGAACAACATCCTGCGCTATGAGGGCAAGGCCAGCTTTGCAATGATCGGCCTGGTCACCGGCGGCCTGCTGAACATTGCGCTGGACCCGCTGTTCATCTTTGGGCTGGGCATGGGCACCGCCGGTGCGGGCCTTGCCACGGCCCTGAGCCAGACCATCAGCTTCTGCATCCTGCTGTCCATGTTCCTGCGGGGCAAAACGGTCAGCCAGTTCCGGATTACGGCAGTCACCCGCAGCCCGGCGGAGTTCGGCACCATCCTGATGACCGGTATGCCCAGCTTTGGTCGTCAGGGCCTGAACAGCATTGGCGGAATGCTGCTGAACATTGCCGCCCGGGGCTATGGCGACGCTGCCGTGGCCGGTATGAGCATCGTTTCCCGCATCTTCATGTTCATCATCTCGGTGGCCATCGGCACCGGTCAGGGTTTTCAGCCGGTGGCAGGCTTCAACTATGGTGCCAGAAAGTACCGCCGGGTGCAGCAGGCCTGCCTGTTCACCATGGCAGCCAGCTTCTGCTTCCTCTCTGTCATTCTCACCGCCTGCTGGTTCAATGCCGAGACCCTCATCCGCCTTTTCCGCGATGATCCCGAAGTCACCGCCGTGGCCCTGCCTGCCTTCCGCTACCAGTGCTTTGCCATGCTGCTGCAGCCCGTGATCGTGGCGGGCAACATGCTGTTCCAGTCCATCGGCAAATCGGGCCGGGCCACCTTTCTGGCCTGCTGCCGTCAGGGCGTGTTTTTCATCCCGCTCATCCTCACCCTGCCCCGGGCCTTCGGGCTGCTGGGCGTTGAGATCTGCCAGCCCATCGCCGATGTGCTGACCTTCTTTGTCACTGTGCCCTTCCTCTTCCCCTTCCTGCGTCAGCTGGTGCGGATGGACGAAGCTGAGGCTGCCGAGGTCTGAGCGAACCCTGTAACAAAACTGTAACCATGACCGGACATTCGATTGCAATTGAACGTCCGGTTTATTCGTATTATAATCAGGATAGGAAAGTTAAATTCTGCCAAACCTGTGAGGTACGCTTATGAAACGTTCTGTTCTCCGCATCGGCTGTGCAGTGCTCAGCCTGTCTGCCGCGGCAGGGCTGCTGGCCTCCTGCTCCCTGCTGCCTCCGGCCTCGCCCCTGCCCGATTCCAAGCCCGCGCAGGCTGAGGAGGTGCCCGGCACCGCTGCAGCTTCACTGGACGACGGCAAGCTGCGCATCCTGTACAGCAACGGCTCCAACGGCGGCAATACCGTGCTCTGCGGCAATACCGTGTTGTATCAGGCCGCCAGCAGTGAGACCGTGTATCTGGTGCCGGATACCCTGACCGGTGCCGTGCGATACTATCTGCGGCAGTGGTCAGACCCCAGTACCCCCACCGGGCGGGCAACCGCCCTGTGCGACCGCAGCGGCAAGGAGATTCTGACCTTTGACCGTGCCTACGATGCCGTCCTGACCGGCAGCCTGCTGGTCCTGACCGCACCGGAACAGATGGCCTATGCCCCCTGCAACAACCATGCCGCAGGCGATTGCCGGGTGATCGACCTTGCCACGGGCGAGGAGCTGGCTGTGCCCGAAAACGCCTACGGATGCAGCATAGCAGGCAGCTATCTGGCCTTTGAAGTCTGCAATGTCCCGGCAGACTATGTGCAGGAAAACGAATGGGGCGATGATCTGACCGCCTACTGCGCCGTGCAGGTGCAGGATCGGCAGGGTGAGGTAGTCTATCAGGCAGAGCTGTCCGGCCTTTCCAGCTTCTATGCCAGCAGCAGCGACAGCTCCGCCCCCACCGACTGGCTGGGGGTGAGCCACTACAACGAGGATGGCACGACGGGTGCCGACAGCCTGTACAACCCCGCCACCGGCGAGGAGCTGACCGGATTCCAGCAGTACACCGGCGCGGGTACGGTCTGCCTGTACAACAGCGGCCGATATCAGCTGGTCGATCTGGCCAGCACCGAACAAAGCGCGGTGCTCTGTGAGTTCGATGAGCCGGTGCGGTATTACCTGCCCGGTGCTGCCATCACAGAGCCGGAGGCATCCGGGCGGTACCGCTTCCACGATCTGCTTACCGGCGAGGAAAAGGAACTTTACGATGTGGGCACCGACGATGCCACGCTGGCCATCTACGCCCTGGACGGCACCGTGCGGGTGTTCGACCGGCAGACCGGCGTGCTTCTGACCGACACCGCCATCGACCCGGTGGAGAACCAGGTGCGGGCCCATGTCTATGCCGAAAACGGCTGGGTCTGGGTCGCGCAGGACGACAACGACAACTATGTGAACACGGCCATCCAGATCTGCGGGCCGGACGGCATCCACAAGACCCTCGACCCGGCCAAGCTGAATGAGACCTACAACTACTACTCGCCCCTGCTCTCCACTGAGGACGGCATCTACTTCTACGGCTGCTACAACGGCCCTGGCAGCAGCTGGCTCTACGATGTTCTGGACAGCGACGGCGATGTGGTGGTAAGCGGTCTGCGCACTTGTGCCGGGTACTACGCCAACAGCGTCAATGGCCTGCCCGAGGGCGTGTTCGCTGCCGTCAAGGGCTTTGAGAGCGGCTGGATGGACCTGACCGGCCAGTGGCTCTACGCCGAGAGCATCTTCGCTTCCAGCAACGACGAAATGGACAACGGTTTCTTCTAAGGAGGTTTTTCCATGCGTACTGTCAAAATTTCCCGCCGCGCGTTCCTGACCGGTCTGGGTCTGGCATCCACCGCCGCCCTGCTCTCTGCCTGCAATACCGTGCCTGCCTCCTCTGATTCGGGGGCGGCACCGTCTCAGCCTGATTCTGAGGCACCCTCCTCTTCTGCCGCCAGTGAAATGCCCGAACAGCCCATCCTGAGCGTGGATGAATTCCCCATTACGGATGGCAGCACAGCCTGCATCCCGCTGATCGCACAGATCATGGCCGACACCACCGGGCTGGATCTGGAGACCGCCCGGAGCGCCGTGACCACCAACACCACGGCCCAGGCCTGGCGCAACTTGGGCCTGTACGGCAACAATTACGGCGATTCGGTCAAGCTCATCATCGCCTACGAGGCCCCGGAATCCGTCAAGGAGGAGCTGAAGGCAGACGGTGACCCGCTGGAGCAGAAGGCCATTGGCCGGGACGCACTGGTGTTCATCGTCAACGAGGACAACCCCGTGCAGAGCCTGACCCTGCAGCAGCTCAAGGACATCTACGCCGGAACGATCACCAACTGGAAGGAAGTGGGCGGCGAGGATCTTGCCATCGTGCCCTTCCAGCGGGGCGAAGACTCCGGCAGCCAGACCCTGTTCCAGAAGCTATTGATCCAGGGCGGCCCGCTGATGGAGGCCCCCACTGAGCTGGCCCCCACCGCCATGGGTGAGCTGGTGGACAGCATTGCAGAGTATAACAACTCCGCCAACGCCATCGGTTTCTCGGTCTACTACTACATCGACCAGATGTACTCCAAGCCCGGTCTGCGGCTGCTGGCCGTGGATGGCGTGACCCCTTCCAACGAGACGATCGCCGACCAGAGCTACCCGCTGTGCAACGAATTCTATGCCGCCATCCTGCAGGATTCCGCTGCCGACAGCCCGGAACGCAGGATCTACGAATGGCTCTCCACCGATGCAGGGCGCTCCTGCATTGAGCGCTCCGGCTATGTGGCCGTCCAGTAATTCCCAGAAAATTCGGCACATTTCATTGACTTTGCTCAAATCCTTTGCTAAACTTAAAAAAAGTTTGTCAGCTTTTTTCGTTTCACGATTTTGAGCAAAGGAGATGCCGCACCATGTCCCATCCTTCCGACACCCCGCACTCCTCCCACGTTGAGAGCCGCAGCCGCAAGGCACTGCGCAGCTACATCATTCAGGCCTCCACCCTGCTGGAGATCGTGCTGTCCGGGCTGGTGCTCATCGGCCTGCTGCTCAGCTTCATTCCTCTGCTCAAGTGGATGCCGGGCCTGCTGTTTGATGGCAACGATGTAGAGATTCGCGGCTTCCTTGAGCGGGCGCTGGACATTGTCATCGGCGTGGAGTTCATCAAGATGCTGGCCAAGCACAGCCCCGGCAGCAGCCTGGAAGTGCTGCTCTACGCCATTGCCCGCCACATGGTGGTCGGCCACGAATCGGCTCTGGACAACCTCATCAGCGTGGGTGCCATTGCGTTGATCTTTGTTGTGCGCAAGTTCTTCTTTGTGCCGGCCTTTGGTGCCCACCTGCCTGACGGCAAGCCCGCTCCGGACCTGACCCCCAACCAGAGCGGCATCCCCGCCGAGGAGTTCCGCACCCGCCTGCGCCAGCGCATCCATGCAGAAGCTCTCGCCGACGAGGAGGACGACGACGAGGACGATGAGACCGAGGAAGTATAAGCCCCCAGATACAGCAAAACGAGGACAGCCATTGGCCGTCCTCGTTTTTTTGCTTCAATCGTCGTAATGTCCCTTGCACTGGTACACTTCGATCAGATCATTTTCAATGCGATAGACCAGCCGGTTCACATCATCGATCCGGCGGCTCCAATACCCGCTGAGATTTTCTTTCAGCCCTTCCGGTTTTCCAATGCCTTCATACGGGCTGCGCGAAATATCCTTGAGCAATGCGTTGATCCGTTTCAGCGTCTTTTTATCCTGAGACTGCCAATACAGATATTCCGCAAAGGCCCGCTCCGTGAAGGTGATCTTACTCATGTTCCATAGCCTCAAGCTCTTCCAGCGTTCTCGTTACAGTCTTTCCCTGACGCATTTCCTCAATGCTGTCATTCAGGGCAGCCATATTGGATGCACTATAAAAGGGATCCATCGAGACTTCAAACGGAATGCGTTTTTCACGCGTCATCTTCTTGGCCAGCATGGTGATGGCTGTTGTCATCGAAAGGCCCAGTTCATTGCAGATCTCATCAAAATCCCGCTTCAGATTCTCATCCATCCGGACACTTACCGTCGTCATACTCTCACGCTCCTTTGTCACTTTTATTATATTCATATCGTGCAACATTGTCAATACATCGTTGCACAGATTCGCACAAAAGAAACACCCTGTACATTTCTGCACGGGGTGTTTCTCATCACTGCATCTTAAAGTTCGGATTTACGCGTTGGTCTCGCCGCCCTCAACGACCAGCTCATCCTCATAGTCAAGGCCGTAGGTATCCACCAGCGTCTCCTCGTAATCTTTGTGGAAGAAGCTCTCCTCGCCCAGGCTCTTGATCTCGTCGTTGATCCAGTCCAGCAGGGTGGTGTTGCCCTTGCTCACAGCGGGGGCAATGGTATCCTGGCTGCCCAGAGAGGGGATGCCAACTGTGTAGCCGGAGTTCTGCTTTGCAAAAGCGATGACCTCGGTGTTGTCGTTGGCCCATGCAGCGCCATTGCCGTTTTCCAGCGCGTTCTTGGCGGTTGCATAGGAATCATACTTCTGCAGGGGAATGTCGGGATATTCCTTGGTCAGGTAGGTCTCGGCGGTGGTGCCGGAAATGACGATCATCTGATCGTCGGCGTTCCAGTTGTCCAGACTGGTGATGACATTGCTGTCGGGAGAGATGACACCCAGTGCAACGTTCATGTAGGGCAGTGCAAAGTCCACCTCCTCGGCGCGCTCGGGCGTGACGGTGAAGTTTGCCAGAATGATATCGACCTTTCCGGTCTGCAGGTACTCAATGCGGTTGGCGGCTTCCGTGGAGACGAAGTTGGCTTCCACGCCCAGATCCTCGGCCAGACGGCGGGCGAAGTAGACATCATAGCCCTGATACTCGCCGTTCTCATCCACATAGCCAAACGGGTTCTTGTCGGAGAAAACGCCGATGTTCACGGTGCCGTCCGCCTTGATCTCGTCCAGCGTGCGGAACACGTCACTGCCAGCAGCTGCGGCAGAGCCGGATGCAGCAGAGCCGGATGCGGCAGAAGAGGAGGATGCGCTGCCGCCGCAGGCAGAAAGCAGGGCGACGGTAGAAACTGCGCCCAGACCCAGCAGGAAGGCACGGCGAGAGATCTTGTTAATTTTCATGGTAGTAGCTCCTTTCCTTTCTTTCCCATATAAAATCTATCCATGATCTGTGACATCATTTCACAGCATCAGACAAAAGGTTCCAAGCGGAAATGGGCTGCTGCGCATTTCTCACTGCTTTGCAACCGCATCAAAGGTGAACGTGCGCAGGAAGCGCTGTGCACGTTCGGTCTGCGGGTGGTCGAAGAAGTCCGCCGGGGGCGCTTCCTCCACAATACGGCCATCGTCCAGAAACAGCACCCGGCTGGCAATTGCCCGGGCAAACTGCATCTCGTGGGTGACGATCACCATGGTCTTGCCCTCACGGGCCAGGTCGAGCATGACATCCAGCACCTCGCGCACCATTTCAGGGTCAAGGGCGGCGGTCACTTCGTCGAACAGCAGGATCTCAGGGTGCATACAGAGCGCACGTACAATGGCGACACGCTGCTTCTGACCACCCGAAAGCTCCCGGGGGTAGCTGTTCTTTTTGGCCAGCAGGCCCACGCGGTCCAGCAGGGCCTCGGCTTCCTGCTGCACCTCAGCCCGGGGGCGTTTCTGCACCTTGGTGGGGGCCAGCAGGATATTTTCCAGCACGGTCAGGTGCGGGAAAAGCTCATAGCTCTGGAACACCATGCCGATGCGCTGGCGCAGGGCCGCCAGATTCTTGCCGCCATAGGCGACCGTCTCACTGCCCAGCTTCACCCGGCCCGCCTGCACCGGCTCCAGACCGTTCAGACAGCGCAGCAGGGTGCTTTTGCCGCAGCCGGAAGGGCCCACCACAACGATGACCTCACCGGGCTTGACGGCAAAGCTGACATTATCCAGAACATTGGTCTTGCCATCGTAGCTTTTTACCAGATGGTCTACAGTCAGGATCGGCTCTGCCATAACAGTCACTTCCATTTCTTTTCGAGATAACCGGCCAGCAGGCTGATGGGCCAGCAGGCCAGAAAATACAGGATAAACACGGTGAGGTAGATGCCAAACGCCGCGTTGGGGCTGGCGGTGCGGTTGGCCTCAATGATCTGCTGGGCCACCTTGAGCACCTCCACCACACCGATCATCAACACCAGGCTGGTGGTCTTGATCATGCGGGTGATGAGGTTGATGGACAGCGGGATGAGCCGCCGCACCGTCTGAGGGATGATGATGTACCAATAGGTCTGCGCCCGGCTCATGCCAAGCGCCTCGCTGCTCTCGTACTGATGCTTCGGGATGGCGATGAGGGCACCGCGGACGAGGTCGCTCATCTCGGCCGTGCCCCAGAGCACGAACACGATGACCGCCGCCGTCTCGCCGGAAAGATCCCAGCCAAAGGCCCGCGTGGTGCCAAAATACACCAGAAAGAGCAGCACCATCTGGGGCATGATGCGGATGAATTCCAGATACACCCGGAGGATGGCTTTCAGGATGGGATTTTTGAAGGTCATCAGCACGCCCAGCAGGATGCCCAGCGGCAGGCTGAGAAGGACAGACACAGCGCTGATCTTAAGCGCCACGCCCAGACCGCCCAGCAGGCGAACCATATTTTTGCCCTTGAGCAGGACTTCAAGACCCAAATCCGGCATAGCGCAGCCTCCTTTCCAGCCAGCTGCCCAGCAGGGACACCGGCAGCAGGATGATGAGGTAGAACACCACCAGCAGGAAAAGGTTCTCGGTCGTCTTATAGTACAAGCCGATGAGATCCTTTGCCGTGAACATCAGATCCATCAGGCTGATGGCGCTGAACACACTGGTCTCCTTGAGCAGGAAGATGATATTGGCCATAAAGGCCGGCATACTGATGGAGACCGCCTGCGGCAGCACCACATAGCGCATGGTTTGCAGCCGGCTCATGCCAAGGCTCAGGGCACTTTCGGTCTGGATGGGTTCGATGGCTTCCAGCCCGCTGCGGAAGGCCTCGGCCATGTAGCTGCCGCCCAGAAAGGCAAGGCCTGCAATGCCGCAGAGCTCGGCGTTGGTCTTGATGCCGATCTTGGGCAGGCCGTAATACAGAAAGAACAGCTGGACCAGCAGCGGCGTGTTCCGGCTGAGCTGGATATAGGCACCCACGATACGGCGCAGCACCGGCACTTTTTCGTACTGGAGCACGGCGCAGACAAGGCCCACAAGGATGGCCCAGAAGATACCGGCCACACCCAGACGCAGGGTGAGCCAGGCCGCTTTTTCATACTGCGGCAGATATTGCACCATCACATTCCAGTCCATGTCTGTTCCCCTCCTTTTCTCCTGATCTTGCGGATGTGTGTTTCCGTTGGCCGTATGATATACCCATTTCCCCAGAATGTCAATAGGTTTATAGGTTTTTTTGTTGCACAAATTCCGGTCAAATTGATAAACAAGCTATTCATCGCTGATTTTTCACTTCTGCTTTTCCACGCAAAAACGCCGTCTCTTGCCTTTTTGCACAAGAGACGGCGTTTGTTTTTGGTGGTTTAACTTTGGGTTGCAGTTAACAAGGCCTCGTTTTGTTCACCAATTGTCAGTGTACTCTTCTTTGCTTCCCAATCACCGTTATAAACGATCGTTTTCAAATTGCAGTAATCAAATGCATATTTCTCTACGTTCGACAATGTTCCCGGCAGAGTGATCTTTTTCAGGCCACTATGTTCAAATGCGCCTTCTTCAATCCGGATCACTCCCTCGCCAAGCTGCACACTTTGCAGAGCTTTACACCGGGCAAATATGCGCTGACCTGTCATTGGTGTATTTTCAATTGTTGCAATTGTAAGCGAATGACAGTCCGCAAATACATCGTTTTTCAATTCCTTAACACTGGCTGGTATGTAAATCTGTTTTAGTCCGGATTCTTGAAATGCAGACTGCTGAATTTCAATCACATCTCCTGGAATTGTTATCCCAGTTAGTTTCCAATTTTGCATAAAGCAATTCGCACCGATACTGTACGGCTTTCCCGTCGGAAGGAGCACATTTGCCCCATTCGTAAACTCATAGCTGACCAATACCAGCTTGCCTTGTTCTATTTTCCACTCCGCCTTACAGCCTTCCGGAACGACCATACCATCCCACGGTTTGGGCGGTTCCGGTTCCGGAAGTGGCTCCGGTTCACTGGAAGAAGCCGATTCCGAGGGAGCGGGCACTTCCTCCGGCTGAGAGGGAGCCGGTACCTCACTGGAAGCGGGCGGTTCCGCAGGCGCGGGCATCTCTCCCCCGCCGCAGGCAGAAAGCAGCACGGTACCGTACAAAAACAGCGCTGTGCACAGAACAGTCCTCCATTTCATAGCGAGCCTCCTATTCTGCCCCGCAGGAGCCATCTTCTTTTTTCAGAACACCTTGCGGCACTCCACCACAAGGCCGACCACCCGCACCTGCACCCGTTTCAGATCATAGATCTGGGGCTGGTGCACGGGGTTGAAGCTTTTGGGGGTCAGGACCACAAGGCTCCCCTCCTGACGGAAATATTTCACGGTGGCTTCATCGCCGTTGACCATCACCACGGCAAGCTGACCGTTTTCCACCTCCGGCTGCTCCCGCACCAGGATCTCATCGTTTTCCGAAATGCCCACGGCGTTCATGCTGTCGCCCCGGACACGGAGCCAGAAGTACCGTGCCCCGTCCTTCCGGGTGATGGGGATGTAGCCCTCAATGTTTTCTTCCGCATACATGGGCAGGCCTGCACGCACCGTGCCCAGCAGCGGAGCCGTGAGGGCGGGGTCGAACGGAACAGCTCCTTCGGGCAGCTTCCGCTCCTCCTGCACCGACGGGACGGCTTCGCCCAACAGTTCCCCCACCGGCACGCCAAAATAGGCGGACACCCTGGCCAGCGTCTCGCCCGAGGGGGTCGCCCCGGTGTTTTTCCATTTGGTCACTGTGGAGTTGCTCAAGCCCATCTCCTGCGCGGCCCGGCTGCGGCTGATTCCTCTGGCCTGACACAGGGCCGTGTAGCAGTCATAAAACACAAATTTTGCACTCCTTCTTGTGCAGAACGCCAATTTTTCTAACCGGATTCAGATTTTTCCTTGACTTTCTGAATTCAATCAGATATTATAGCCTCACAAGCTGATTTTGGTTAGATTTTATCTGTCAAACCTTCTGCGGTCTTTTCACAATCTTACCGGAAACTCTAACCAAAGTCAAGCTTTTTGAACGCAAAAACCACGACAAAAGGAGTGAAACTGTATGATTGAACGTCAGATCCATTTATCCTCGGGCGGCGGGGCTGCTTTGCAGGGGTACGACGGCCTGCTCCGCTTCGGCTACACCAAAAACCGGGGCATCTACGCCCTGCGGGTGGAAGCCGACGGCGAGTGGCAGGGCATGACCCTGCGGGCCTTCTGGCACCTGCCGGATGGGAACGCTGCCCCCTCCACGCTGGTGGCAAACG
>OGUL01002605.1_pt1 | contig 11861 bp, 9 predicted proteins | sample 1553651 | NCBI WGS metagenome assembly OGUL01 (sample SAMEA2580048, study PRJEB22360) | human gut metagenome | biome: human gut; feature: human-associated habitat; material: faeces | place: Denmark | collected 2008/2010
ATTCCGTTACAATAAAAGCATGATCATAAAGAGACAGGTTTATGTAAAAATCTATCAAAAACCTGCGGAAAAGGGGAAAACATGTACAGTATACTGGTGTGCGATGATGAGAAAGACATTGTTTCAGCATTAAAAATCTATCTGATGGCGGACGGTTATCAGGTATTTGAGGCATATAACGGAAAAGAGGCGCTTGAGGTGTTAAAGGAACAGGATATTCATCTGGTACTGATGGATATTATGATGCCGGAGATGGATGGGATTGCAGCGATGGTGAAAATCCGTGAGACGAGCAATGTTCCGGTTATTTTACTGACAGCAAAAAGTGAGGATACGGATAAAGTGTTAGGGCTGACCGTCGGGGCGGACGATTATATCACCAAACCGTTTAATCCGATTGAAGTGCAGGCGCGCGTCAAATCACAGCTCAGACGCTATATGCAGCTCGGAGGCGGAGCTATCAGAAAAGATGTTCTCTCGATCGGCGGGATCGAACTTGACGACCGCAGCAAAGAGGTGTCGCTTGACGGCGAAAAGATTTCTCTGACACGCACGGAATACGATATTTTAAAACTTCTGATGGAGCATCCCGGAGAGGTGTTTTCCCCGAACCAGATTTACGAACAGGTATGGCAGGATAATCCCTACGGAACGGAGAATACGGTGGCGGTACATATCAGGCATCTGCGGGAAAAAGTGGAGTATAACCCGGCAGAACCGCGGTATTTGAAAGTTGTGTGGGGACGCGGTTATAAAATGGAAGGACAGGTGTGAGAAAAGTGAAAAATTGGAGAGGATCGACAGCGGCAAAGATCATTGCCTGGATCGCGCTCAGTGCCAGTGCACTGTGTTTTGTGTTCAGCGCGGTGGGTGTGATCTTTATGTTTGATGAAGGAATCTATAGAAATTCAAAGGATGAAACAAGAAAGCAGTGGTTTGAAAATGTTTCCTATGAATATGGTCTGTCCGCGGTGGATGATGTAAGGCGGGAACAGCCGGCAGGTTCTGTAGAAAGCAAATATTTTAAATATGGTATTATCAAAGCAGACAGTCTCGAGGGGATTGACCTGAATGATGAAAAATCGTATGCGGAACGCAACTTTTCGGATAAGATCAGTCTGGAAGATGTGTATACAAACAGTGTGGAATTATCGGACGAAGATCAGATTGTATACACAAATGGAAATTTCCTGACCGGCGGCGGTGTGCAGCTCATGTATTCCGGGGATAATTCGTGGGTGAGCGTTTATGCGGACCGGGTCTGCTATGATGAGGCAAAAGGTGTTTTTGTTTATCTGGCGGGAAATGAGTATTATCCGGTGCAGACGATTGAGACGGACATAGACGGATATGGAAGCGCAGTTTTTACTTATGATACCGAGAGAAAAATGTATCTGTTTGAACACACAGACGGGACAGGAGATGCTGCTTCTGCGGAAAGAACGGTTACAGATGAGACATTGACCGATGCTGTTTCTGTGGAAAGAATGGCTGCAGATGTGGCATTGACCGATGCTGCGGACGGGGATACAGTAGCAGAATCAACCGAAGAGCCACTGACGGATGTCACAGACAGCGGCATGGATGATATTGCAAATGGAGAATACGTCACGTTTGACATGTTTGATGGCACGCACATGGATGTAAATCACTGGGGAAATGTGTTATTAGACGGAGTCCGGGAGATATCCATGGATGAGATCGACCGGGTGGACTCATCTGAAAAAAACAAAGAAGATGCCAGCGTTTCGTATACAACACACGAGGATTATTATCTTGACAGCAACTATACACTCTGGGTAAACATGGGGAACACATCACCGAAAACCACTTATCAGATGGTTGTGATCCTGCCGCAGAATGTTGGGACAGACTGGAACAGTACGGACTTGTACGTACAGGCAAATACCCTGCTGAATTTTGTATACAGCATGCGTTACACGGCGCTAGTCACAATGTTTGTAAGTTTTATCATCGGAGCAGCAGCCTTTGTATTTCTGATGTGTGCGGCGGGGCACCGGAATGGAACGGATGAGATCGTTACGACTGTCTGGGATCATCTGTGGCTGGATGTTTTTGCAGTGGGGGCTGTGCTGGCAGAGGTATTTGTTTTCTATGTGGCAGCGATATTCCTGATAAATGTCGATGTTGCGTATCTGCCGTTTATCTTATTTGTTACTGCAGTTGCAACCCTTTGCATGGGATGGCTGTTGTTACTGTTTTTATTAAGTTTTTCCGTGCGGGTAAAATTGGGAAAATGGTGGAGACATACCCTGTGTTACCAGCTTTTCCGTAAAATCGGACAGTTCGCCCGGATGATCTGGGAAAATATCGGGTTTCTCTGGAAAGTGATCCTGGTCATGCTGGTACTTGCATTTTTTGAGGGCATAGGGGTATTGATGTTTTTTAATTCAGACATAGCCCTTTTACTCTGGCTGTTAGAAAAACTGGTTTTATATCCGCTGGTCCTGTGGTACTGTGTGCAGTTAAACCAGTTAAAGAACGGAACGGAAAAAATTGCAGGCGGTGAGCCGGGCTATCAGATCAGTACAAAGCGTATGACCGGTATATTTAAGGAACAGGGAGAACAGATCAACCATATCAGCGACGGCATGACACATGCGATCGAAGAGCGGATGAAGAGTGAACGTTTCAAGACAGAACTGATCACGAACGTGTCCCATGACATTAAGACTCCACTGACATCGATCATCAACTATGTGGATCTGCTGGAAAAAGAAGAACTGCACAACGAGACAGCGCAGGAGTATTTAGAGGTGTTAGAGCGCCAGTCAAGCCGATTGAAAAAGCTGATCGAAGACCTGATCGAGGCTTCCAAGGCGTCCACCGGAAACCTTCCGGTACATTTAGAGCGGTTAGAAGCCGGGATATTTATGACACAGACGGTCGGGGAATTTGAGGAAAAGACAAAAGAGGCAGGACTTGATCTTGTGATCGAAAAGCCGGAGACACCGGTCTATATCATGGCGGACAGCAGACATTTCTGGCGTGTGATCGATAACCTGATGAATAACATCTGCAAATATGCCCAGAGCGGGACACGTGTCTACATCAATCTTGAAGTAAAAGAGGCACAGGTGTCTATCACCTTCCGCAATACGTCAAAATACCCGCTCAATATCAGCAGTGATGAACTGATGGAACGTTTTGTGCGGGGCGATGCATCCAGAAATACGGAAGGAAGCGGACTCGGACTTTCCATCGCAAACAGCCTGATGGATCTTATGGGTGGTACATTCCGTCTGTATGTGGACGGAGATCTGTTTAAGGTCGTGCTCGGGTTTGCCGAGACAGCAGAGAAAGAAACAAAAGAAAAAATCGAAGAACTGTAATTGTTGGAAGTTGAACTACAGGTGTGAACAATAACCCAAAAGCATGGTTGTCCAGAGGGATGCCATGCTTTTTTCATTCATAGGAAATTACGTCCTATGAATGAAAAAGCCCTCCGGGCGGGATGCGCACTTCGCATTCCAAATCGGCAAAATCTGCTGCCACCACTGTATCATACGGCATTTTCAGTTCAGAAAATGCCTGCCTGTGAACAGTAACGAAATGTTTGCAGAGGACAAGCTGAGACATTATGTAGATATGCCTTGGATGACAAAGCCTTATTTTTATTCGTCGGATATAAGAGGATTGCACAGGGCGAAGTTATCACCATACCAGAAACGATTTTATGCAAAACTATATAGGCTGAGAATTGTAGAGCAGAAACGATTTGTGGTTGGTGGGGCAAAATATACGGAAGAATTGAAGTGGTTTCATCAGCTGCAGGACGAGTATCTGCTGCTTGTGAATAATGATATCAAGGATGTTGCGGGACTTGTGAAGTACCGGAGCGAACAGCAGGAAAAGATGCAGCGGATTGATGACAGACGGCGGGAGATATATAAGGAAAACTTCAGCAGGAAACGCAGGATTAAGACAGATGAGCAGTATCGGGAATATCAGGTGTGGCATGTTGGAGTGCAGGAAGAACTGGATGAGCTGAGATCGGAGAAAATGGATGTTAAGAGGCAGTTACAGCTTGCTGATAGCATTATGAAAGAGGATTTGTATACGGCTTATTATACAGTCTCGGAGGATGAAGAGATTGTTGGTGATAAGGAAATTGAGATACCGGGGATGGAGAAGGATATGCTGGTTGAGAGAACAACGAAAGCGGTTGTTGAGTCGGAGGGAAATGTTGTTGTAATGAATCAGCCTGCTAATAGCCATAATGATGGAAATGGACAAGAGGAGCAAATTAATGTTGCCGGTAAACAACAGTTAGATTTAGAAGGAACAGAAATGTCAAAGATTCACAATCTGTCTGATGAGAATGTGACAAGAATGGACGAAGGTATAACTGATGTAACAGGTAAAAGCGAATTGGTGGAACATGAAGAAAAAGAGTCTGTGGACGAAGTTGGATGGATTGTCAGGAGAATATCAGATTTTGGTGGCTTTGAGAATGTCAGTGATTCTGTTAAGGCAGATGTATTCGGATTTGATATTGCTGATATTAGTGGAAGCATAAGGTTGTTTTCGGATGTAATGAAAAGGCTGGAGATAAAGCTGGCTGGAGATGAGCTTTATGAGGAGTTTCAGAGAATTTATGATGAGAGTGTCGATAGAGGTGCTGGCAAAGATAAAGCAGAAGATAAGATGTGGAATAGGGGCAGAGGGAGATGATTCCCTCTGCATATTCCTGATTCCCGATTCACTTTGCGCACCTGAATTATATATTGCAAATCGGGAAACAATCGCAAGAAGCTGCGATTGTTGTTGATGATGTAGTGATTCTGTGATATCATATAAAATGTGGTACATGAAAACGGAGGTCAAAATGAAAGTATGAGGGTTTATCGTTTGGCTATTGCAGATTGCAGAACAAGAAAATGCGGATATGTTGATTGGGCAGTTGGCAGTTTTATTACACGATGTAGATGATGTTAAGCTTTCACCGGAAACACACGAGGCAAAGAAAAATGCAGTTGGATTTATGAAAAATAATGGCGTGGATGAAAAAGTTATAGCTTCTGTGTGCAAGATTATAGATGAAGTTTCTTTTGCAGGAACGGATTCAGTTGTATCAAGCACATTAGAAGGAAAATGTGTACAGGATGCGGATAGACTTGATGCTATAGGAGCTATTGGAATTGCAAGGACATTCGCATATGGTGGTAGTAAAGGAAGAAGAATACATGATCCGGATATAAAACCTATGACTAATATGAATAAGGCGGATTATAATCAGAACCATAATTCTACAAGTATTAATCACTTTTATGAAAAACTCCTGCTGCTTAAAGATATGATGAATACTGAGACTGCAAAGAAAATGGCTATGCATAGACAAGCTGTTATGGAGGACTTTCTTGAAGAGTTTATGGCAGAATGGGAAGGAGAAAAGTGATATGTTGGAAGTAAAATTTTATGATACAGTAGATGATTCACTATTGAAATTTGCAGTAATTATTTCGCAGAGCAATGGCAAATGGGTATTTTGCAAACATAAGGAACGAGATACCTATGAGGCTCCGGGAGGTCATCGTGAAGTTGGAGAAGATATTTTGGAAACTGCTAAGAGAGAACTTCAGGAAGAAACAGGTGCCATACAGTTTGATATTAATCCAATATGTGTTTATTCCGTTACGGGTAAGAATAGTGTAAATGAGACCGGTGAGGAAACATTTGGATTATTATGTTTTGCGGAAATAACGGAATTTTCTGGTAAGCTGGAAAGTGAGATGGAGAAGGTTGAACTTATGGATGAGTTGCCTAAAAACTGGACGTATCCACTGATTCAGCCTAAATTGATTGAAAAGTATTTGCAGATAGAAAAGCAATCTTACAGTCGGATACAGCTGGCAGCGAAACAGACTATAGAATACATAAAGAAAATTATCAAGCCGGGAATGAATTTACTTGAGATCCGAAAGTTTTGTGAGGAAAAACTGTTAGAGTTGGGTGCAGATTCGTTCTGGTATTGGGATGTTGGTGCATTTGTATTTGCAGGAGATGAAACAACTGTTTCTGTATCTGGTAAGCAGTATGTAACTTCGGATAGAGTTATAGGAAACAACGATATAATAACCATTGATTTAAGTCCACAGGTGGGAAATATCTGGGGAGACTATGCGAGAACTATTATTGTAGAAAACGGCATGGTTGTAGAGGATATAGGGCTGATTGAAAATCCGGAATGGAAAAGCGGTCTCCAGATGGAAGAGAAATTACATGCAGAATTGTTACGCTTTGCTACGAAGGAAACAACCTTTGAGAAATTGTACTATCATATGAATGAGTTCATAGTGGAAAATGGATTTGTTAATCTTGATTTTATGGGCAATCTGGGGCATTCCATTGTAAAAACCAAAGGTGATAGAGTTTACATTGAAAAAGGTAATATGACCAAGCTTGGCGATGTAAAGTATTTTACATTTGAACCGCACATAGCATTTCCAGATTCAAAGTATGGATATAAAAAAGAGAATATTTATTACTTTAACGAAAACGGGTTGATGGAACTTTAAGATATAGATTGTATGAAAAAATGATTAGAGAAGTAAACAAAAATGATTTAGATGAAATATTACAGCTTTACCTTTATCTTCATGAGAAAAGCATTCCAGAAGATTCAGAGCAGTTAAGAAATGCATGGGAGAATATTATAAATAATGTCAATCATCATTTGATTGTTTGTGAGATTGATGGCAAGATTGTGGCATCCTGCGTATGTGTGATTATTCCCAATCTCACAAGGAATGTTCGCCCGTATGCATTTGTTGAAAATGTGGTAACACATGGGGAGTATCGAAAGAAAGGTTATGCTACAGATTGCCTAAATTTTGCTAAGAAAATCGCAGAAGAGAATCATTGCTACAAGATGATGTTGCTTACAGGTTCAAAGGAAGAAAGTACATTGAATTTCTATCGAAATGCCGGTTATAACAGTTCTGACAAGACTGCATTTATACAGTGGATTGATATGTAAAATAAGGAGCAAGATTATGAAAAAATGAGCCTTGCGACACCATGAGCTTGCTCATATGGTGCCATAAGGCGAAAATAGCAAGGAGACGAAGACGACGTGATATATGAATTAGCAAAGCCAGAAGATATACAGGCTGTGTACAATGTGGTGTAGCATACAATAAAAACAATATATCCGAAGTATTATCCAATGGAAGTAGTAGATTTTTTCTGCGGACATCACAGTGAGGATGCTTTAGAAAAGGATATTAAAAATGGTTATGTAAGTGTGCTAAAAATAGATGGAACAATCGTAGCAACAGGTTGTTTTGTGGATAATCACATTACAAGAGTTTATGTCCTTCCGGAACACCAGAAAAAGGGATATGGCACTTTTATTATGAAAAATATTGAAGAACAGATTGGCGAAAAATTTGATAAGGCATATCTGGATGCGTCACTTCCGGTGGCAGCCCTTTATGAAAAGCTTGGATTTGTGAATGTAATGCATGAGCGTTATCCTGTAGAAAATGGAGTGATACTTGCGTATGAAGTTATGGAAAAGGAACTTCATAAAATCTCGACAGATATAAATTATGATGGAAGAAAATTTATCCCCAAAATGAATTCTGAAAACGGTGAGGTTGGTGAACAGACCAACTTTACATATCATCAGAATGGAAATCTATTGTGGGATGAATATAGCGGTGGAGATATATTAAAAGGTTCGTTGATTGGATCGGTTTTATGTAATGGGGAACTTGATTTTGTGTATCACCACATGAATCAGAATATGCAAATAAAGACAGGTAAGTGCCATAGTGTGCCAACTGTACAAGAAAACGGGAAAATAGAACTTTCTGAAAAATGGCAATGGACAAGTGGAGATTATTCTAAAGGAGAGTCTTTGTTAGTTGAGGTGTAGGATGTTAGAAAGATTTGAATATAAAAGAGCAACAATGGAAGATATCGAAGAATTGGTAAGAACAAGGATTATTGTCCTTCGTGCAGCAAATAAGTTGTCAGATGATGAGGATATGTCCGTTGTGGAGGAGGAATCATATGCATATTATGGGCGTGCGTTGGAAACCGGAGAGCATATTGCATATTTGGTGTATGATAACGGAAAGTTTATTGGAGCGGGCGGTGTAAGCTTTTATCAGGTTATGCCGACCTACCATAATCCGACCGGTAAAAAGGCGTACATTATGAATATGTATACGGCATCGGAATATCGGAGACAGGGGATTGCATTTCATACATTAGATTTACTGGTAAAGGATGCGAGGAAACAGGGCATATCACAGATTACTTTAGAGGCGACAGAGATGGGACGACCTTTGTATGAGAGATACGGATTTGTAAAAATGGAAGATGAAATGGAGCTGAAGGTATAAATAGTTAAAATAGAAAGCAGGTATAGCATGAGAAACAGATATATAACAGAAGAATGTAATAAAATACTTAATTTTTGGAAATTGGAAGAATATTTTACACCATCGGATTATCCCGAATTGACTTTAACAATAAAAGAGGGAAAACAAGATATCCCGTTTGATGCATATTATAATGCTTACAGTACAAGAAGTTTACCATTAAAAGAATACAAGGCACATAATGAGTATTTGAGCAAAAAACATAAATCTGATGAGAAGTTGTATAATCGTGCAAATGTTTATTGTGGCTGTTACAAAATTAAAACCTTTGTGGAAAAAATGGCTGAAAAATGTAAATTAAATATGGAAAAATATGCAGAGATAAACGAATTGTCAGGTAGATTTTATATTTTCTCAGTTCAGATAGACTTAGATGGAAAACTTACAGAGGAAGGTGTGCAAATCAGTCCTTTCTTTTATGCTGTACTTTGTATGATAAAATCAGAAGGCATAAATGTTAATATTATGCAAGAAGACATATGCAAGTTAAATGAAGATGTAAATGAATTACTTAAACAGAATGATATACAAATACTGGAGTTTACAGACATAACGATAGTTGAAAATATTGTGTTTGACAAATTAGGAGTTGAGAATGAAAGTCAAGTAGGGTTAGAAGGTGCCTCGGATAAGGTTTATGCATGCAAAGGTTTAAAGAAAGAAGATGAAACGAGTGACTTTTTTAGCTTTTACTTGGACGAAATAGAAAGAGTTCAAAAAAACTATAAGAATAATGAGCATGTAATAAAATATATCACCTCGTTATTGTATGATAATCAGAAAAAGATAATGATAGACAGCGATGTTAATGCCATGAAAAAATGGTTAGAAGTAGATAGATTTCCACTGGCAAAATACCCATCAAAGTTCTCACCGACATTAATGCAACAATTAGCTATAAATATAGCTATATCAGAAAAGGATAGATATGAAAAAATATTCTCAGTAAATGGACCTCCAGGAACGGGGAAAACAACACTTTTGAAAGAAATTATAGCGTCAAATGTTGAGCAATTGGCAGAAGTTTTAATTAAATATGGAATTGATGGTGGTAATTTTGTTTCTCGAAAAATTGAGTCTGCTTCAAATGCTAGTTATACAGAAAAATATTATGAAATACCAGAAGAAATTGCTAAATTTGGAATTCTCGTTGTATCAAATAATAATGGAGCAGTAGAGAATGTAACGCTCGATTTACCGAAATCTGGTGACATGAAAAAAGAAAAGACGAGGACAGATTATTTTGATAGGATAATAAATAGGGAAGTGTATTTTTCAGCTGTGGCAGATAATCTTTTGGGAGAAGAAGGAAGTGCATGGGGATTAATATCGGCTCGTATGGGAAGAAAGTCCTATGTTACTGAAGTGTTAGAATCTTGTGTATTTGCCAGAAAAAATGATGATTCAAATAAAGTAACATTGGACCTGGCAAGGGTTGATAGTATTTCATGGAATGAAGCTATAGAAAAATTTAATGTAGCCAAAAAAAAGGTTTTATCATTAAGAAAAGATATCAAAAATGATCAGAAACTTTTAGTGGATTTTTATCAGGAAAAAGAGAACTTAGCTAAGAGAAAATGGGAATTAAAACAGTTGACTATAGAAAAAGAGCAGCTAAATAAAAAGTTAAATGAGGTAAAAACGGAATTAGAAAATAATGAAAAGGAGACTTTAGAGCAGAAAGAGGAAATCAAATATATTAAAGAGCATAGCTCTATTTTTAAGAAACTACTTATCCTTTTGGGGTTAGGAAAAATAGGTAGACATGTTGCTGAAAAACAAAAATATGTCGATGAGTTAATAATAAAGCACGAAGACATTAAGCGTAGGTATAGTTTGACCAAGAGAAATACAGAAGAAGTATGTGGAAAAATTGAAAATCAATATAGCATAATCTCTACTCTAGAAAAGAAAGTACAGATACTTGAGGAAAAAGTATATGGAAATAATGAGTCATTGAAAAACAAATACAAAAATAATTTTGCGGATAGATATTTCTATGAAAATATTAAGGAATCTGAAAATTCACAGAATGCATGCCCATGGACATTTGACGAATATGATATGGCTAGAGAAGAATTGTTTTATGCTTCATTACAGGTGCGAAAAGCGTTTATTTTGAATTCGCCATATATAAAAAGAAATCTGTTTGTATATCAGGCATATAACAATGGAAAATATACAATAGCAGAAAAACAAGAGATGTTTCCACATTTGTTTAATTCCTTGTCAGTAGTGATACCTGTACTCTCTTCTACATTTGCATCAGTTGGAAGGTTTTTAAAACATGCAGGAAATATGAGCTTAGGCATGCTAATAATTGACGAATCGGGACAAGCTATGCCACAGTCTGCTTTAGGCGCACTTTATAGGACAAGGCAAGCAGTTGTTGTGGGAGACCCATTACAAGTGGAACCTGTTGTAACAATTCCTAAAGTGTTAATTGATATACTTGCTGATAGTACAGGAGTAGCAAATGAATACAAGGTGATTGAAAATTCAGTTCAGACTTTTGCAGACAATATGAATGAGTTTAACGGTATGATTGGAGAAAGACAGGTTGGTTGTCCGTTGGTTGTTCATAGAAGGTGTATAGAGCCAATGTTTTCTATCTCAAATATGATTTCATATGACAATAGAATGTTCAATAAAACGAATAAAAAGGAAGATTATTTGAAACAAGAACAACCATTTTTGATAAAAAAATCAGGATGGATAAATGTTGAAGGAACAGAAAATGGTAGCAAGGATCATTTTGTAAAAAATCAAGCAGAGAGAGTATGTCAATTATTGGAAAGTACACTACATATATATACTGATTTATTTGACACAGACGATAAGATCTTTATAATTACACCTTTCAGAACAGTGGCAGAGTCAATGCGTAAATTTGTAGTTGGTTATTTTTCAGCAAAAGGAAATGACAAGGAGGTGTTGAAAAAATGGACGAAAAAATGTGTTGGCACAGTGCATACTTTTCAAGGTAAAGATGCTAATGAAGTGATTTTTGTATTAGGTTGTTCAGATAAAAGTGTAGGTGCAATGAATTGGGTAGTAAAAAAGGCTAATATACTTAATGTGGCATGTACGAGGGCAAAATACAGAATAGCCTTTATTGGAAATTTAAATGATTGGAAAAATAGAAGATATTTTAGGGAGTTTATTCCCAAATTTATTGACACGATAGATGTGTAGAATATATACAATGTGAAGACGGAATAGGAGAAATTATCATGGCTGTATCATATAAACGATTATGGAAATTATTAGTAGATAAAGAAATGAGCAAATCGGATTTGCGTAAAAAGGCAGAAATTGCCCCTAACACAATGACAAAGCTTCGCCGTGATGAAGAGGTGAGCCTAACAATTCTTAGCAAAATTTGTAAAACCTTACATGCAGATTTTGGGGATATTGTGGAGTATGTGCCGGATGCAGAAATATGGG
>OGUL01002619.1_pt1 | contig 11799 bp, 9 predicted proteins | sample 1553651 | NCBI WGS metagenome assembly OGUL01 (sample SAMEA2580048, study PRJEB22360) | human gut metagenome | biome: human gut; feature: human-associated habitat; material: faeces | place: Denmark | collected 2008/2010
GCAACGACGCACGGAACGTGCGGTTTTGCGAATGGGTGTCCAGTGAACTGTAACACCGTTCTTTCATGTTACTCTAATATTTTTAAAATAAAATGTACTTTTCTTGAAAATTGATGTATAATAATCAAATCAAGCTTTATCATTTTAGGCATTTTTATTTTTAAGGAGGTTTACTTTACTGTGTGTGATACGTACGACATTACTTACTCTGACTTAAATCCAACTTTATATTTCGCCGGTAAGCGCACGGTGACAGAATCGAATTTTTCTCATACGCATGATGCACCTGAACTCTTTATAGTGTTATCTGGTGATCTGGCAATCTGGATGGATGGAACTACCACTCCACTTACAGCCGGTGATATTGTCTGTGTACCGTCGCACATACCGCACCGTACACTGCCGACAGTGCATGATAACCCTGCAATTTTATTCTTTACTTCATTTTCAAACTTTCACTTTAAGGGAATGGAACCAAACTGTCTTGATTTTCCTGGCGGCTCATCTGTGCTTCACACGGACGGTCTTGTCCGTCAGGATATCACAAATCTGTGTCTTCGTATGATATCTGAGCGCTACAGCAATCAGGTCGGTCAGTACTTTATGCAAAAGGCATATTTAACACAGCTTCTTATGACAATCATCCGTCAGATCACTGTTCCGCCAAAACAAAGCTGTTCTCCTGTCACCTTTGAGACACACCATAAAACATATGTGGTGAGCGAGATCCGCCAATATCTGAGCAGTCATTATGCTGAAAAGATTTCACTTGATCTGATTGCCCGGAATATGTATTTAAGCTCTGCTTACATATCAAAAATTTTCAAAGAAGAGACTGGTGAAGCTCCAATCAACTATCTGATTAAAATGCGCTTAGAGCGCGCCCGCATTCAGCTTGAATCTGATAACGGACAAAGCATAAAAGCCATCTCAAACAGCGTTGGCTACGATGATGTTTACTATTTTAGTAAGCTTTTCAAGAAATATTATGGCATGTCTCCAGTTCACTACAGGAGTAAATACAAAAAAGTAGTGTAAATAAAGACCAGGGGTTTGCCCCCTGGTCTTGTTTTTTATAATCCAATCCAGCTTCTTAATACTCTAAAGTTTGCCGGTCCCTGATTAAAGAGAAGGTCTAACAGATTAGCTTCACTATAGTTTTCACCCTGATTAGCAGCCATTGTTGACTCAAGCTCTGTGATCTGCAAATAGTCAATCGCTGCAGCTGCATATTTTCCAGGATTCTTTAAAACCATCTGATACACACTAGAACCATAGCTGCTTCCGCCTGCTTCTCCAAAATAAGTTGTGCAAAGATCTGTTACCTCTGCTTCACCCCAGCCGCCTGCATGTACTGAAATATCAGCAACACCATACAGTGCATACGTCATTCTCGTCGACGCAATCAGGTAATTTCTTAAATTATCATCTAATCGATCATCATTTAAATAAGCTCGAACAATACCGAATTCAGTCCAACCATTTACAAAGCCATTGCATACAAGATTTTTCTTAAGCGCGCTTGAAGATGCGCTGACTGTATCATATGCGTATGCATCATCAGGTGCCTGCTTTGTAAAGCTTGCTGCGCCTACCTGAAGCGTTGAATCAACACCCATTAAGTCATTCATAACCTGATAATTACCGTTTGCTTCATTTGCCAATGTCTCACGGAAATCGCCCCAGGCTCCATCTACACCACTATACTTTTGCAGCAGATAATTGTAGTAATCAACACCGCCCTCAACACGGCAAAGTGCAGCATCAGCAGCGGCCGCTGCCACACTGTCATACTGCTCACCATCCATCTCAACATTCAACGCGTCAAGCAATGCATCATATGTCTTTGCCTGTACATCTGTCAGATGTGTTCTGTCATACGTCTGCAGCTCCGCAAGTGTTCTTGTAAGATTCTCACTCTCACGCTTTAAATAATTGCTGTTTTGTGCTACAGCCTCATTCAGATTCGTGATAAATTCATCAAAGTCAGACTGCTCTATCGCATGATTGCTGTCATCATCCTCATTGCCAGCCTGAGAATTATCACTTTCTGCTCCAGTCTGAGCCTCTTCTGACTGCTGTTTGTCTGCATCTGCCTGCTCACCAGTCTGTGCTTCACCATTTACATCACCTGTTTCCTTTGGCTCATTAGAAGTTCCTTTTGTTTCATTTTCTTTCGTTCCAACTTCCTTTGTGCCCTGCTCTGCCACGCTCTTTGTCTGGCCTAATGACATCGCAATACCGCCTGCTGTCAATCCGGCAACCAAGACTACTACCATTACAACTGGCAGCCACAAACGCATCATCATGATTCTGTGCTTCTGCTTTCTAATCCTTTTTCTATCTTCTGAATTCATACAACAATCCAGCCTTTCTCTTTTTCTAAATTCTTTACTGTGCTGCTTTTACCTGACACAAAGCGACACAGTAACCTATAATCACAGTATAGCATGATTTTTCAATACAGACAATTGCTTTTCTCACGTTTTTCTTGCAATCTTTCGTTCCTGGTGGTATCATAAATTATATCTGTGCTGCATTTTCCAGCCCTTTGTAAATTCGGGCTGTACAAATAGCATCACTGTGAAAAAACAGACCGCTTTTGCGGCAGAAAGTGAGAAAAACACCATGAAGAAACCGTATTACATCACCACGGCCATTGCTTACACTTCCGGCAAGCCGCACATTGGAAACACCTACGAGATCGTGCTGGCAGATTCCATTGCCAGATTCAAGCGAATGCAGGGCTATGATGTGCGCTTTCAGACAGGTACGGATGAGCATGGTCAGAAGATCGAGTTGAAAGCTGCTGAGGCTGGAAAAACACCAAAGCAGTTTGTTGATGAGGTGGCAGGCGAAATCAAGAAGACCTTTGACCTGATGAACACATCCTATGATAAATTTATCCGTACTACTGACGACTACCATGAAAAGCAAGTTCAGAAGATCTTTAAGAAGCTTTATGACAAGGGTGATATTTACAAGAGTGAGTACGAAGGTATGTACTGTACTCCGTGTGAATCCTTCTTCACAGCTTCTCAGTTAGTTGACGGCAAATGCCCGGACTGCGGACGCCCATGTACACCAGCTAAGGAAGAAGCTTATTTCTTCCGTATGAGCAAGTATGCAGATAAGCTTATTTCTTATATTAATGAGCATCCAGATTTCATCCAGCCAGAATCCAGAAAGAATGAGATGATGAACAACTTCCTTCTTCCGGGACTTCAGGATCTGTGCGTTTCCCGTACCTCCTTTAAGTGGGGCATTCCGGTAGACTTCGATCCAAAGCATGTTGTTTACGTATGGATTGATGCACTTAGCAACTATATCACTGGACTTGGCTTTGATCTTGACGGAAACAGCGATCCGATGTTTGAAAAGTATTGGCCGGCTGACCTTCATTTGATTGGAAAGGATATTCTTCGTTTCCACACCATCTACTGGCCGATCATGCTGATGGCTCTTGATCTGCCGCTTCCAAAGCAGGTATTTGGTCATCCGTGGCTGCTTCAGGGCGATGGCAAGATGAGTAAGTCAAAGGGAAATGTAATCTATGCAGACGAGCTTGTTCATTTCTTTGGTGTTGATGCTGTTCGTTATTTTGTTCTCCATGAGATGCCATTTGAAAACGATGGTGTAATCTCTTGGGATCTGATGATTGAGCGTATGAACTCTGACCTTGCAAATACACTTGGTAATCTTGTAAATCGTACCATTTCTATGACAAATAAGTATTTTGGCGGTGTTGCCGTAAACTATGGCGTAAGCGATCCTGTTGATGAATCCTTATTTGAGGTTGTTACCTCCACCGCTTCTAAAGTTACAGCCCGCATGGATAAGCTTCGCGTTGCTGATGCAATTACAGATATCTTTACTCTGTTCAAGCGCTGCAACAAGTATATTGATGAGACAGCTCCGTGGGTACTGGCAAAGGATGAATCAAAGAAAGAGCGTCTGTCTACTGTTATGTACAACTTGATCGACAGCATCTTAATCGGTGCTTCCTTACTTGAGCCATTCATGCCAGAGACTGCAAAGAAGATTGCTGATTCCTTAAATGCACCGCTTCGCACAATGGATCAGGTTTCCACAATGGGCACCTACCCATCTGGAAATAAGGTAACAGATCAGCCACAGATTCTTTTTGCACGTGTTGATGCAGAAAAGATGATGGAAGAAGTTAATGCACTTATGGAGTCCAAGAAGGCTGCTGTCAAGGACGCTTCCGAAGAAACTGCTGAAGATGAAAAAGAAGATGAGGATGTTATCGACATCGAGCCAAAGGAAGAAATCACATACGAAGATTTCTCAAAAATGCAGTTCCAGGTAGGTGAGATTATCTCCTGCGAGGCAGTAAAGAAGTCCAAAAAGCTTCTGTGCTCTCAGGTAAAGATAGGATCTCAGGTAAAGCAGATTGTTTCCGGTATCAAAGCTCACTACACACCAGAAGAAATGGTTGGCAAGAAGGTTATGGTTCTTGTAAACTTAAAGCCGGCAAAACTTGCAGGTGTTTTATCTGAAGGTATGCTGTTATGTGCAGAGGATGCAGATGGAAATCTTGCACTAATGACACCAGAAAAGAAAATGCCAGCTGGCGCTGAGATTTGCTAAATCAGTTCACACGTCACACTAAAAGCCAGGGGGACAGGTACGATGGCTCCGTACCTGTCACCTGGCTTTTTATTTCATTACTGAGCCACCAGGGACAATAAAAATGCCACTGCCCCTGTCCCTCTGGTTAAATTGTCGTTCCATTCTTGCTATTTCCAGAATCCTTTGTTCCGCATAAGTAAAGAATTGAGAAAAAGAAGAACAGAAATAATTATGATTTTTACCATTAGAATCCTGATACCAATCTCGTTTACAGCCTCCAAAACAGAGCGGATAAAAACGACATGAAGAACATTCAGAAGGATGTTTTGTACCTTCTTCCAAAAAATGTGTTTCTATTTCAAATTTTGCGTATTCTGCTAAAGAAGCTTCTCCTAATTTTCCGATCTTCCATTCATTCAGACAATAGAAATCACATGGATACAATGTTCCATCCCCTTCCACCACAAAATATGCCCCACAGCTTCCGCTGGTTGCACACGTCCCGGCAGGCAGTCCCATTGCAAGATGAATATAATCATCAAATAACCGGATGCTGGTATAGTGACCGGATTTCCAATCCCAGTACCATTCATCAAAAAGACCGCATAGGAAACTTCCATATAACTTTGGGGTAAGAGAATATGGCATACTTCCCCGAGGCACATCTAATGGATCCAGACAGGGAATAAACTGCAGAAACGATACTCCCAGATTTTTAAGTGCACGATAATATTTTTCAGGATGCTTTGCGCATTGTCTGGTCACCACGCAAAGCAGGTTCGTTTCCACATGCTTGTCCTGAAGCAGACGCAGATTCCGGGTTACTCTGTCCCATGTAGATCTGCCAATGGCATCTGGTCGAAGACTTTCATGAAGAGCCTTATCTCCGTCAATACTAATACCAACTAAGAAATTATTTTTTGCAAAAAAATCAGCCCATTCTTCATTTAATAAGAGCCCATTTGTTTGAATAGTATACTGAACAGGATATTTCCTAACATTATAGGTTTGCACCATCTCAATAAATTTATTAAAAAAATCCAGTCCCGCCAATGTAGGCTCTCCGCCTTGAAAGGCAAACGATATAGGAACTGTATTTCTTTCACCTCTCTTTTCAGATTCTATGCATGAAAATGCCTGACAAATCAGGAGTTGTGCAGTATCCAGTGTCATAAAGACGGGATGATCTTCCTTGCGTATAACTACTTCATTTTCATAGAAACAATATTTACACCGCATATTGCAGGCACCTGAAGCAGGTTTAATTAGAAAATTTAGAGGTATCATGATAAGGCTCCTTTCAAAGCTTTTTTCACATAATATATTAACTGCAGTTTGCTTTTAATCTGCTTTGTCTGGTACACCCTCAAATCGAGTTGTGTTCACAGAAAATTTTCCTACTGGCCCAAATTGCCCGGTTCCATGTACCGATTCCTTAGTTCCATCTAATTCTGGATCTCCGTATTCAACAAAAATGTGTTCCATCTGTTTGCGCATCCTCAAAGCCTGCTCTTCATACCTGGACATTTCATACAAATTGACTTCCTCATCAGGATCCTGACTGAGATGATACAATTCATTCGGTCCTTCCGGATAACGCTGCACTAGCTTCCAATCATGATTGCGAACCATCCTAACTGGTCCATATTCATCCACAATCACAATACTACGTTCATCCTTCTCTTGCGGATGCTCCAACCATTTCACAAAACTTCTTCCCGGCAACTTCTGCTTTACATTACCTGAAAGTTGTAGCAACTCCATAAAAGTAGGAAAAATATCATAATGACTACACATTGCTTCACATACCTGATTTTCTGGAATATGTCCTTTCCAAGAAGCCAAAAATGGCACTTTCACAGAAGAATCATACATATTCTGAGGATATGTCCCGTTGCCTTTGCCCCAGATTCCATGCTGTCCCAGATTCATTCCGTTGTCTGAAGTAAACATAATCAAAGTATCTTGCTGAAGACTTAGCTCATCTAGCAAATCCAGTATAAGTCCGACTTGATTATCCATTGCTGTAATCGCTGCATAATATCCTCTGAGCAATTCCTTTCTCCGCTCCCCAGTTCCATAAGGACAGGTCTTGACTTGATTAGGATGAATCGGCAAATCAGGCGTCGCCTCAAAAGTACAATCTCTGTATAAATCCAGATACTCTTTCGGATGATCTTTTTCATCCCATGGACTGTGCGGAGCTGTGAAATGCACACTCAGATAGAACGGTGCTCCCCCTTCAACAAGCATTTTCAGCGTTTTTCTGGCATTTTCTCCAATCAAATCTGTCACATAGCTATCCTTGAATTCCAACTTTCCGTTTTCCACAATATCTGGTTGAAAATATGCACAACCACCTCTTCCAATAGTATACCATTCTGAAAAACCATGCTGTGGTGTCAGGCTATCTCCAAGATGCCATTTTCCACTGAGAGCACAATAATAACCATTTTCCTTCAGCAAATCTGTATATGCTGTCAAATGCTGTGTATACTGAAAAGGAATTGTTTCTTTTTCATAACCTGGATGTCCTTGTATCTGTTTTAAGTCAGCCGGAAGGTTACCGCCAGACAACCAATCCTGTACCCCATTACAAGATGGAATGGTACCGGTGAGTATCGAAGCTCTTGCTGGAGAACAGACAGGGGATGCACAGAAAAAATTGTTAAAGCGAATTCCCTGAGCTGCAATCCGATCCAGATTAGGCGTATGAACATCCCCATTTCCTGCACAATGCATGGCCCAGGCACCCTGATCATCGGTCAAAATAAAAATAATATTTGGTTTTTTATTCATATCGTAATCTCTCTCCTTTACACATTTCCAAAATAAATATGCTTACCATACCTCCTCTGGTAAAAACTTTTTAGGAGTTTTCATCATTCGATGATGTACTCGGATTTTTTCCGTCAATTCTTCTTGGATTTTCCTGTAATCCGGATTATTAAACAGATTGTTCACTTGAAGGGGATCCTTTTTACAGTCAAATAGCACATGATCATGAAATTTTTCCCCGCAGTGGCCCATCCCCACATATGCCAATTCATAATCTGGTGTCAAAATTCCTGCTCTTGGCACATCACTGGGATGAATATAAAGTTCCTCCAAAGATGTTTCATTATTCAAAATTTGTCTAGAACGATCTAACCCATCCGTTTCATAAAGATAAGGAATATCTACCAAACCAGCTAAAGTTCTGCCAAAATCAATCACATTTAACCAAGTTTTGCAATTTCGACTTTTTACTGACATGCCGGGAAGCGTCATTACCATAGGAATATGATACACACTTTCATAAAGATTATTTTTTTCCATAAGTCCATGCTCCCCCAGATACTCTCCGTGGTCTGTTGTAAAAATAACAATTGTATTTTCCCACAGTCCGCTATTCTTTAAATATGCAGTAATTTTTCCCACATTATCATCAATACACTTTACCTCTCCCAAATATTGCGCCTTTGCTCTTCTGAAATGCCCCTCTCGTTCAAACATACCACGAGGGAAATAATGCATCCTTCCTCAGGTATCCCGCTCTGCCCAATCAGGTATTTCCTTCTGATAAAAACTTTCCGGCACCTGCATTTTCAGAGGATCAAACATAGTGTCATAAGGATGTCTTACAGCAAATGGCTGATGTGGATCTGGTATACTTACCATGAATAGAAAAGGCTCTTCCTTTCCGATCCTGCTTTTCAAGAAACTAATAGTCTCATTTGCCAGCCAATCTGTGGTATATGATTTATCATCTCCCATATTTGGAGAAGGAATTGCCTCACCATTATCTCTAAAAATTGACTTGCAATGCCCGAACTCTACCTTATCCTCCCATTCACAAAATCCTAAGGAATTATATTCTCCAAGCTTATCTCCAATTTCCTTATGATCTGCCAAATGCCATTTTCCAAGATATCCAGTGTGATATCCTGCTTGTTCAAAAACTTCTGCAAATCCATGTTCCTCTGTGTTTACCGGAACACCATTACGATAAGCTCCATTTCTATGCGGATACCTTCCTGTCATCAAACAGCCTCTGGATGGAGTACACACTGCACTGGGAGTATAAAAATTATCCAATATTACTCCATCTTCCTTTAGCGCATCAATATTAGGTGTACTTACCTCATTTCCCCCATAACACCCAAGTACATCTCTCTTTAACTGATCTGTATAGATAATTAAAATATTTTTTTTCATACTGTCTATTATCCTTTCATCTATATTAGCCTTTTACTGAACCAATCATAACACCCTTAACAAAATACTTCTGAACAAAAGGATACATAATTAATACAGGAAGAGAGGATACAATCATAACACCATACTTAATAGTACGTGCAATCTGTTTCATTATCTCTAATGCATCCGGGTCCATAGAAGAAGGATCAACTGACTGCCCGCTAATAAGAATATCTCGTAAAATGACCTGTAAAGGGTATAATTTCATATTGGTTACATAGATCATACCGTTAAAGAATGAATTCCAATGGCCTACTGCATAATAAAGTGCCATAATAGCAATAATTGCCTTGGAAAGTGGAAGCACTATCTTTACAAAGTACTGAAACATATTGCAACCATCAATCTCTGCAGCTTCCTGCAACTCTATAGGAAGCGTATTAATGAAAAAAGTACGACACAAAATCAGATTGAATACTGAAAATGAACCCATTATCATCAAAACATACGGTGTATCCACCAGATGAAGCCCCTTTACCACCAGATAAGTAGGAATTAAACCACCGGAAAAGAATTTGGTAAAAAGTAAAAACTTCATAATAATCCCACTTCCTGCCATATTCTTTCTGGACAATGCATAACCGGCAGGAATGGTAATAAATAATCCCAGCGATGTACCTACCGCAGTATAAAGAATCGTATTTCGATATCCTATCCAGATTCTTTTATCTCGAAAGATATATTTATAACCGCTCAATGTTAATCCTTTAGGCAAAAACAACACTTCACCAGAAGCTACCATATTAGGATCACTGATGGATGCAATAACAACAAACCAGAGCGCATACAGAATCACTATAGAAATGGCAACTACACTTATGTGTACAATTAATAGGAAAATCAAATCATTTTTTCCCATTTTTTTCAATTTTTTCATATTGATACCTCTTTTCAAGTTTATCTAACCTTACCATAAACTTACATCAGAAACCTTTTTTGCTATTTTATTAACCACCACTAATAACACCATGTTAATCACATTATTAAACAAACCGATTGCTGAAGAATAACTGAACTGTCCTCCCTGAATACCAATCTTATATACATATGTGGCAATGATTTCCGAATAATCTAGATTAATATTGTTCTGCAAAAGGAATGCCTTTTCAAATCCAAGATCCATAATTTCTCCGGCTCTCATAATAAGCATAATAACCATAGTTGGTACAATAGCAGGCAAATCAATGTGCAAAAGTCTCTGAAATCTTGTAGCTCCATCCACCGTAGCAGCCTCGTGCAGCGTTGGATCCACAGAGGTCAACACTGAAATATACATGATAGAACCCCAACCAATGTTCTGCAGAACCCCTGACCAGACATAAATATGACGGAAATTAGACGGATTAGTAAGAAAAGCCACTGAATCTATCCCTATAAGCTTTAATAGTTGATTGATGACTCCATCGCTTGATAAAAAAATAAGGATCATGCCGCAATAAACTACTGTAGAAATAAAGTGAGGTGCGTAGGTAACCATCTGCACTACCTTTTTCAACTTCACGTTTGTAATGTAATTCAATAGCAAAGCAAAAATAATTGGCATTGGAAAACCGGCAATCAGAGAATACAAGCTTAATGATAACGTATTCCAAAGCAAATCCTTAAACTGGTAAGATTCAAAAAATGTCTTGAAATGCTTTAATCCTACCCAAGCACTTCCCCATATACCATCAGCAACGCGGTAATCCTTAAATGCCAGCTGAATACCGTACATCGGTATATAATTAAAAATAATAACATATATCAGCATTGGAAGAATAAACAAGTAGCAGACCCAGTTTCTTTTCAATATCCGCATAAAGTTTATTTTCTTTTGTTTTTTTGTTTTTTCCATACTTATTTTATACTCCTATATGAAATAGCTTATTAACACCTATAACATTACTAATACAAAAACCGGCACATGCATAATGCCCTGTGCCGGATTCTGTATCACAATCTTAATTCATTACAAAATCAACTAATTCCTGACAGAGCTGGGTGTATTCATCCACTTTCAAATTTTCCAGCGTTTTCAGATGTTTCTGCCACTTAGCCTCATCAATACCGTTAATCACGGAATCTGCAATAAACTTCTTCAAGTATGTATCAATATCCGTTAACAAGATCGATCTTCTCTCTTCGTTTTCCAGAGAAACTATACCGGCAGGAAGTCCTATCACACCATATTCCATCTGCTCCTTACTTATAGTCCTTTGGCCACTTGTCATCATAAACGAGTGCTTTATCATACTCAAATCTCCAAAGAGAAGGTGTTTGTCCCGCAAAACTTTCTGCCTGTCTGTACTCCGGCTTTGAATTATATCCGCCATTAGCTGCCAATACTTCACTATCTATGGTCAAAAACTGTGGAATCTCCTTACCATCTTCATTCAGAATATTCCACCAAACTCCTTCTGCACCACGACCCCATTTCAGCGACATCTCAAGGCTGGAATTAATATAATCATACCAGCGCACCAGTGCTGCAGGATTCTTACAATTCTTACTAATGACAAATCCACCTGTTCTAGTTACATTATTGATACCAACCATCTGAGAGCCATCTGCCTGTTTCAAGATTGGCAGTGCACGATAATCATCCGAATTCTGAACTCCAGCACCATTTTGAGGACCATATCCAGCAAATACACCAATTACATCACCGGCTGCACCTCTGGAAGAATACTGTTCCTCGCTAAGCGTAAATACATCATGATCAATCAACTCCTCCTGATAAAGATCATGCAGATAGGAAAGTGTATCATAGTATCCTTGTTCCTTGGCGCTAAAGGTTACCTTACCATCTTCTGTAAATACATGATAACCGTTTTCCAGTACTCCCCATGCGCCAAATACATTTTCAATAGTATTTCCCCATCCCCATGCATCCTCGAAGGTAAAAGGAATTTCATCCTGAATGCCGTTTCCGTTTGGATCCTGATCTCTGAAGGCAATCAGTACCTCTTTCAGTTCCTCCGGTGTCTC
>OGUL01002624.1_pt1 | contig 11789 bp, 5 predicted proteins | sample 1553651 | NCBI WGS metagenome assembly OGUL01 (sample SAMEA2580048, study PRJEB22360) | human gut metagenome | biome: human gut; feature: human-associated habitat; material: faeces | place: Denmark | collected 2008/2010
AACGTACCGGTAGATATCGTGACAAGATAAATTCTTTCTTATGTATTCAACCTAAAACATATTCAAAAAAGGAGACTGCGCGGAGCGGTCTCCTTTTTCCGTGGGAAAAATAAGATAAAAAAGATCTGCCGGAAATGCAGCAGGCAATCAAGGCGATTTACGACTGCGCCGCCCGCGGCCAGCCCGCCAACGCCACGACCCTTTCCCCCTTGTTGGAGGAAAAAGCCTACAGCCAGGTGATGCTGGCCCAGGCCCAAAACGCCGATACCCGCCTGACCCGCCGGGATATTGATATGCTGCTGGATCGTTTGCAGACCGCAAACCCCGAAAGCGCCCAGGTGGCAGGCACCACAGATGATGAATTCCGGCAGAAATTTGCCGCCCTTGCCCGCAAAAAAGTGGGCGAACGCCCGCCGGAAGAATAATTTCCACCCGGCCAAAACCATGTTGTTTTATCCCGTTCCAGTAAGATGGGCAGAATAAAAACCAAAGGAGAAACTACTTATGGCAGAAAAGAAAGATTCGATTCGCAACCTGATTGAACAGGGCCGCCGTGCAGGCAAATTGACCAGCACCGAAATCAGTGACGCTATGGAAGAAAGCAGCCGTGTTATTGACGCGGAGCAGATGGAAAAGCTGTATGAAGAGCTGGAAAGCAACGGCATTGAAGTGGTGGATGATGATGCCACTGATATGTCCGCTGTGGCCGATATGGGCGAGGAGGGGATGGATGACTTTGAGGATACCGTTACCTCGGACGGCATTACCATCGATGACCCCGTTAAGGTTTACCTGAAAGAGATCGGCCGCGTGCCCCTGCTGACCCCCGATGAGGAAGTGCAGCTGGCCCTGGATATCCAGAAAGGCGGCAAGGACGGCGAACGCGCCAAGCAGCGCCTGAGCGAAGCCAACCTGCGTCTGGTAGTTTCCATTGCAAAGCGCTATGTGGGCCGCGGCATGCAGTTCCTGGACCTGATCCAAGAAGGTAACCTGGGTCTGATCAAAGCGGTTGAAAAGTTTGACCATACCAAGGGCTTCAAGTTCTCCACCTATGCAACGTGGTGGATCCGCCAGGCCATCACCCGCGCCATTGCGGATCAGGCCCGCACCATCCGTATCCCTGTGCATATGGTGGAAACCATCAACAAGGTCAAAAAGGTTTCCAGCCAACTGCTGCACGAAAACGGCCATGAGCCCAGCGCTGAAGAAATTGCCGAGCGCCTGGATATGCCGGTGGACAAAGTGCGCGAGATTATGCGCGTGGCACAGGAACCCGTCAGCCTCGAAACCCCCATCGGTGAGGAGGAAGATAGCCACTTGGGTGACTTTATCCCCGATGAGGAAGCCCCCGTTCCCGCCGAAGCCGCCAGCCAGACCCTGTTGAAAGAGCAGCTGGCCGATGTGCTGAAAACCCTGACCCCGCGTGAAGAAAAGGTCCTGCGCCTGCGCTTTGGCCTGGAAGATGGCCGCCCCCGCACGCTGGAAGAGGTGGGCAAGGAGTTCAACGTTACCCGTGAACGTATCCGCCAGATCGAAGCAAAAGCCCTGCGCAAGCTGCGCCACCCCAGCCGCAGCAAAAAGCTGCGCGACTTCCTGGATTGATGCCGTGAGAATAGAAATAGCAAATTAAAATCATCTGCACCCGTACTGCTGTTTGCCCGGCGGTGCGGGTGTATTTTTGTGTGCAGCAGGCATAAATGACAAAGCCACAGCATACGATTACCCTGATGATATAGGGGAGGGGATAACGATGTGTGGAATTGCCGGACAGATCAGCGCGGACCCAAATAAGATTGCAGCCAACTACCCAGCTTACTGCCGAATGCAGAAAAGCCTTGCACGCCGCGGGCCGGACCAGCGGGGAATGTACCTGCACGGCCATGCGGCGCTGATCCATGCGCGGCTGGCTGTGGTGGATCTGGAAAACGGCTGCCAGCCCATGGTGCTGGATCAGGGCGGGGAGAAATACATTCTGGTGTACAACGGCGAGCTGTACAACGCGCCGGAGCTGCACGCCCAGCTTGCGGCTTTGGGCCATCGCTTTGTAAGCCATTCCGATACTGAGGTTTTGTTACATGCTTTTGCCCAGTGGGGGCCGGACTGTCTGGAAAAGCTGAACGGTATTTTTGCATTTGCTGTGTGGCAGCAGCGGGCGCAAAAGCTCTTTCTGGCGCGGGACCGCATCGGGGTCAAGCCGCTGTTCTATGCCCTGCGTGGGGACAGCCTGATCTTTGCTTCCGAGCTGAAAACGCTGCTCTGCCACCCGGAGATCCCGCCGCAGGTGGATGCCCATGGGCTGGCCGATGTGCTGCTGCTCGGCCCCGGTCGCACGCCGGGGTGCGGGGTGTTCCGCAATGTGCAGGAATTGAAGCCCGGCTGCTGCGCAGAATACACTGTGCCACAGGTTGGTGCGCCGCGCCTCACCGTGCGCCGCTACTGGCAGCTGACCGACCACGAACACCCCGATGATTTTACCCACACCGCAGCCAAAGTGCGGGACCTGGTGATGGATGCCGTCACGCGGCAGCTGGTATCGGATGTGCCGGTGGCAACCTTCCTTTCCGGCGGGCTGGATTCCAGCCTGATTTCGGCAATCGCGGATTCCCACTTTACGGCGCGGGGCAAAACGCTGCAGACTTTCTCGGTCGGTTATCAGGATAACAAAAAGTACTTCCACGCCACCCATTTCCAGCCCAGCCCGGATGCGCCGTATATCCGCACCATGAACCAGTTCTTGAACGCGCAGCATACCTGGGTAACGCTGGACAGCGAAGCACTGGCCGCCGCCCTGCTGGAAGCGGTGGACGCCCGCGACCTGCCCGGTATGGCGGATGTGGACTCCTCGCTGCTGCTGTTCTGCCGTGAGATCCGTAAAACAGCCACCGTGGCACTTTCCGGCGAGTGCGCGGACGAGATATTTGGCGGTTACCCCTGGTACAGGGATAAGACCGTGCGGGAGCGGTATGGCTTCCCTTGGGCACAGAGCACGGCATACAGGGTCAGCTTTTTTAAGCCGGAGGTGTTCGGCGGCATTGACCCGGCGGCGTATATTGATGAAGGCTACCGCGCCACGCTGGAGCAAACTTCCATCCGCCCCGGTCTGGATCCCCTGGAACAACGGATGCGCCAGATGTTTGCCCTGAACTTTAACTGGTTTATGCAGACCCTTTTGGACCGCAAGGACCGAATGAGTATGTACAGCGGGCTGGAAGTGCGCGTGCCGTTCTGCGATTACCGCATTGCGGAATACCTGTACAGCGTGCCGTGGGAATATAAGGATTACGAGGGCCACGAAAAAGGCCTGCTGCGCCAGGCGATGCAGGGCGTGCTGCCCACGGAAGTGTTGTGGCGAAAAAAGAGCCCCTACCCTAAAACATGGAACCCGGCGTATTTGAACGCTGTCAGCGCCATGCTGCGCAGTGCGATGCAGGACCCGGATGCCCCGCTGCTGCGTATTGCCAAGAGGGCAGCGCTGGAACAGCTGTTGACCGCTGCCGAGACTGCGACCCCCTGGTATGGCCAGCTGATGACCACCCCGCAGACCATTGCCTGGTTTGTGCAGCTGAATTACTGGCTGCAAAAATACCGGGTGGAGCTGGTGTAAATACCCGTGTGACGGGCCCGGCATCAAACGCATAACACCAAAAAAAGACGAGTGCCCACCCTGCACACGGATAACGGCGGGAAGGGCACTTTTTGTTTGCAAAGCGTAAAAACCGGGAAGATGCAGAAAAAACGCAGGCTGCAACCCATACAAAAAACACACAAGGTAATTGGGCATTGTGCCAATTAGCGGCATTTCAAGGATTTGTCAAGTGGCAGAAGAAATGCAAAAATAGCACTTTGCCAAAAGAAATGTGACACGCAGCCGGGCGTTCAATTTCCTGATAAAAAAACACGCAAAATGCCAAAAGAGCCCTTGACAATCAGCTTTTTGGCTGGTATACTGGCATAGTATCACAAAATGGAATAGAGCGCCCTAAAGGAATTTTGATTTTTTCGCGTTTTTTCAAACTTTGTTAAAAACGACGAATGTTCCAAGAAAATCATTGCTTCGGCGGAGCGCTTTTGCCAAAAACAAATCTGAACGGAATAGGAGTGGTCGCATTTTATGGTAAAGGTCAAGCCCGTACAAAACGGTCGAACCTCCAGAATGAGCTTTTTCCGCATCAACGAAGTGATTGGCATGCCCAACCTCATCGAGATCCAGAAAAACTCTTATAACTGGTTCCTGGACGAGGGCCTGCGCGAAGTGTTCCACGACATTGACGCGATCGAGGATTACACCGGGAATCTCTCGCTGGAATTTGTCGATTACCGTCTGGACAAGCACCCCAAATATACCATTAAAGAATGTAAAGAGCGTGACGCAACGTATGCTGCGCCGCTTTATGTCACTGCGCGCCTGTTGAACAAAAGCACCGGCGAAGTGAAGGAACAGGAAATTTTCATGGGCGATTTCCCGCTCATGACGGATTCCGGCACTTTCATCTCCAACGGTGCAGAACGTGTTATCGTCAGCCAGCTGGTTCGTTCGCCCGGCGTGTTCTATGCTTCCAGCAAGGACCGTACCGGCAAGGACCTTTTCACCGCAACCATGAACCCCAACCGCGGCGCATGGCTGGAATACGAAACCGATTCTTCCGATGTATATTATGTGCGCATTGATAAAAACCGCAAGCTGCCGGTTACTACCTTCCTGCGCGCACTGGGTCTTGGCACCGATGAGCAGATCCGCCAGTACTTCGGCGATTCTGAACCCAAAATCAACGCCACCCTGGAAAAGGATATCACCCATTCCACAGAGGAAGCCCTGCTGGAGTGCTACCGCAAGCTGCGCCCCGGCGAGCCGCCGACGGTGGAAAGCTCCCGCAGCCACATCAACCTGCTGTTCTTTGATCCGCGCCGTTACGACCTGGCTCGTTTTGGCCGCTTCAAGATGAACAACAAGCTGTGCCTGTTCCGCCGTATTGCGGGCTATAAGACTGCCGAGGACATCATTGCCCCGCTGACCGGCGAACTGCTGGCCGCCAAGGGCGAGCGCATCAGCCACGAAAAGGCTGTTGAAATTGATAACGCCGGTGTTTCCCGCGTTACTGTTATCGTGGAGCGCAAGGGCCAGGATCCGATCAATGTGATCGTGTTCTCCAACGGCTGTGTCGATGCCCAGAGTTTCTTCAGCTTTGACGTGAAGGAATGCGGCATCAACGAGCGCGCTTCCTTCGCCGAAATCCGTAAGATTCTGGATGCTACCTCCGATCCGGAAGAGCAGAAAGAACTGCTGACCAAGAATCATGATAAGCTCATCAGCCGCACCGTTACCGTTGACGATATCTTTGCTTCCGTCAACTACCTGCTGGGCCTTGACCATGGCATCGGCGTGACCGATGAAATCGACCACTTGGGCAACCGCCGCGTGCGCAGCGTTGGCGAATTGCTGCAGAACCAGTTCCGCATCGGCTTTGCCCGTATGGAGCGCGTTGTGCGCGAGCGCATGACCCTGCAGAACCAGGAATCCGGCGAGATCACCCCGCAGAGCCTGGTCAACATCCGCCCGGTCGTGGCTGCCATCCGTGAGTTCATCGGTTCCAGCCCACTGTCTCAGTTCATGGACCAGAACAACCCGCTGTCTGAGCTGACCCATAAGCGCCGTCTGTCCGCTTTGGGCCCCGGCGGTCTGTCCCGTGACCGCGCAGGCTTCGAAGTCCGCGACGTTCATTATACCCACTATGGACGTCTGTGCCCGATTGAGACGCCCGAAGGTTCCAACATCGGTCTGATCTCCTATCTGGCATCTTTCGCCAAGATCAACAAGTACGGCTTCATTGAGGCACCTTACCGCCGCGTGGATAAAGAAACCGGCGTTGTTACCGATGAAGTTGTTTATATGCCCGCCGACGTTGAAGATGAATACATCGTGGCACAGGCCAACGAACCGCTGGACGAGAACAACCGCTTTGTCCGTTCCCGCGTTTCCGGCCGTCATCGCAACGACATTCAGGAATTTGCCCGTGAACAGGTCGATTTCATGGATGTCTCTCCGCGAATGATGGTTTCTGTGGCTACCGCCTGCATTCCCTTCCTGGAAAACGATGACTGTAACCGTGCTCTGATGGGCTCCAACATGCAGCGTCAGGCTGTGCCTCTGATGGTTACCCAGCGCTCTCTGGTTGCTACCGGCATGGAATATAAGGCTGCTACCGACTCTGGTGTCTGCGTGCTGGCTGCCCATGACGGCACCGTTGAAAGCGTTGACGCAGATAAGGTCGTTGTCCGTCTGGAAGATGGCTCTGCCGATACCTATGAACTGATTAAGTTTATGCGCTCCAACCAGGGAACCTGCGTCAACCAGCGCCCCGCCGTCTATGTGGGCGATGTTGTCAAGAAGGGCGATGTTCTGGCTGACGGCCCCGCCACCAAGGACGGCGAGATCTCTCTGGGCAAGAACGCTCTGATCGGCTTCATGACCTGGGAAGGCTACAACTATGAGGACGCTGTTCTGCTGAACGAAAAGCTGGTCCGCGAGGATATCTACACCTCTATCCACATTGAGGAGTACGAGAGCGAAGCCCGCGATACCAAGCTGGGACCTGAAGAGGTGACCCGCGATATCCCCAACGTCGGCGATGATTCCCTGAAGGATCTGGACGACCGCGGCATTATCCGCATCGGCGCCGAAGTCAAGACCGGCGATATTCTGGTTGGTAAGGTTACCCCGAAGGGTGAAACCGAACTGACCGCCGAAGAGCGCCTGCTGCGCGCCATCTTTGGCGAAAAGGCACGGGAAGTACGTGATACCTCCCTGCGCGTTCCCCACGGTGCTTACGGCATTGTTGTGGATGTTAAGGTCTTTACCCCCGAAAACTCTGACGAGCTGCAGCCCGGCGTGCGCACCTGCGTGCGCGTCTATATCGCCCAGAAGCGTAAGATCAGCGTTGGCGATAAGATGGCAGGCCGTCACGGCAACAAGGGTGTCGTTTCCCGCATCCTGCCGCAGGAGGATATGCCCTACCTGCCCGACGGCACCCCGCTGGACATCGTGCTGAACCCCCTGGGCGTTCCTTCCCGTATGAACATCGGTCAGGTGCTGGAAGTCAACCTTGGCTATGTTGCCAAGGCCCTTGGCTGGCATGTGCAGACCCCCGTGTTCGATGGCGCGCACGAATCCGATATCCGTGACTGCCTGGCCGAAGCCCGCGATAAGTGGCATGGCGACCATGCACCGGAATATCCCACCAAGCTGCCCCGCCTGATGGGCGATAAGGGCCACATCATCGATTTCAGCAAGATCGACCTGACCGATGATGGCAAGACCACCGTTTACGATGGCCGTACCGGCGAAAAGTTCCCCTCCAAGGTTACTGTCGGTTATATGTACTACCTCAAGCTGCATCACCTGGTTGATGATAAGATCCATGCCCGTTCCACCGGCCCGTACTCTCTGGTTACCCAGCAGCCTTTGGGCGGCAAGGCCCAGTTCGGCGGCCAGCGTTTCGGCGAAATGGAAGTTTGGGCTCTGGAAGCTTATGGCGCGGCTTACACCCTGCAGGAAATCCTGACTGTCAAGTCTGACGACGTTGTGGGCCGTGTCAAGACCTACGAAGCAATCGTCAAGGGCGAAGATGTGCCGAATCCGGGCATCCCCGAAAGCTTCCGCGTTATGCTGAAAGAACTGCAGAGCCTTGGCCTGGATATTGTTGTTCAGGATAAGGAAGGCAACGCTGTTGATATGCGTCAGGAATATGACGATGACGATGCCAACTTTGACAACAGCGATATCGGTGATAACGTTCTGCTGGAAAGCGAGCTGCAGGATGATTACAGTGTCAAGGATGCCGATGAAGGCTTTGACGACGACCTGGGCGATGAGGAGCCGGATGAAGCTTCTCTGGCACAGATCGAAGCCGACAATGGCGACGACCTGTTCGACGGTGAATAATCGGAATGCTGTTTACGTCACGATTAAATGAGAGGGTTCGCTGAATGGAAAATAAAGAGTTCGATTCTATCAAGATCGGCCTTGCTTCTCCCGACCAGATCCGTGCCTGGAGCTATGGCGAGGTCAAGAAACCTGAAACCATCAACTACCGCACCCTGAAGCCGGAGCGCGACGGCCTGTTCTGCGAGCGCATTTTTGGACCTACCAAGGACTGGGAATGCCACTGCGGCAAGTATAAGCGCATCCGCTATAAGGGCAAGATCTGCGATAAGTGCGGTGTCGAAGTTACCCGCGCTAAGGTCCGCCGCGAGCGCATGGGCCACATTGAGCTGGCTGCACCCGTTTCGCACATCTGGTATTTCAAGGGCATTCCCAGCCGCATTGGCCTGATGCTGGACATCGGCCCCCGCCAGCTGGACAAGGTGCTCTACTTTGCAAACTATATCGTTACCGATCCCGGCTTTACTCCGCTGGAGAAAAAGCAGCTCCTGACCGAACGCGAGTACAAGGAGATGCGGGAAAAGTACGAGGATACCTTTGAAGCCGGCATGGGCGCCGAAGCCGTCCAGAAGCTGCTGGCTGAGATCGACCTGGAAGCTCTGTCCGCAGAGCTGCATGAGGAACTGGAAAAGGCTACCGGCCAGAAGCGCGTCCGCCTGTTGAAACGCCTGGAGTGCGTTGATGCATTCCGCCTGTCCGGCCAGCGCCCGGAGTGGATGATCCTGAACGTTGTTCCGGTCATTCCGCCGGATATCCGCCCCATGGTCCAGCTGGATGGCGGCCGCTTTGCGACTTCCGACCTGAACGATCTGTACCGTCGCGTGATCAACCGCAACAACCGTCTGAAGCGCCTGCTGGAGTTGGGCGCTCCCGACATCATCGTGCGCAACGAAAAGCGCATGCTGCAGGAAGCAGTTGACGCCCTGATCGATAACGGCCGCCGCGGCCGCCCGGTCACTGGCCCCAACAACCGCGCCCTCAAGAGCCTTTCCGATATGCTGAAGGGCAAGCAGGGCCGCTTCCGCCAGAACCTGCTGGGCAAACGTGTTGACTACTCTGGCCGTTCCGTTATCGTTGTCGGCCCTGAGCTGAAGATGTACCAGTGCGGTCTGCCCAAAGAGATGGCTCTGGAGCTGTTCAAGCCCTTCGTTATGAAGGACCTGGTCCAGAAGGGCATTGCCTCCAACATCAAGGCTGCCCGCAAAAAGGTCGAGCGTGCTTCCACCGAGGTGTGGGACTCTCTCGAAACCGTCATCAAGGGCCATCCCGTTCTGCTGAACCGTGCACCTACCCTGCACCGCCTGGGCATTCAGGCATTTGAGCCCGTTCTGGTCGAAGGCCACGCCATCAAGCTGCACCCGCTGGTCTGCACCCCCTTCAACGCTGACTTCGACGGCGACCAGATGGCTGTCCATCTGCCGCTGTCCACCGAAGCACAGCGCGAAGCCAAGATGCTGATGCTGGCTTCCGGCAACCTGCTGAAGCCGTCTGACGGCGAACCCGTCACCGTGCCCACGCAGGATATGATCCTGGGTTCTTACTACCTGACCATGGTCAACCCCGAAGACCCCGGCCACGACAAGGTGTTCCGCGATGAGGACGAAGCCCTGATGGCTTACGCCGAGCATATCGTCACCCTGCAGGCTCCCGTTAAGGTGCGCCGCACCATGGACTTTGGCAACGGCCCCGAAACCGCCCTTGTCACCACCACTGTCGGCAAGATCATCTTCAACACCCCCATCCCGCAGGATCTGGGCTATGTGGATCGCACCGACCCCGAACATAAGTTCGATTACGAAGTCGATTTCCAGGTCACCAAGAAGAAGCTGCCCGACATCATCAGCCGCTGCCTGACAAAGCATGGCACCAAGCGCTGCGCTATCATGCTGGACCACATCAAGGCACAGGGCTATAAGTATTCCACCCTTTCCGCCATCACCGTTGCCGTGCCTGACGCTATCATCCCCGAAGAGAAGCCGGCGATCCTGGCTGCGGCTGACAAGAAGGTTGAAAAGGTCATGAAGAACTTCAACCGTGGTCTTATCTCTGATGAAGAGCGCTATAAGAACACCGTTGAGATCTGGCAGGCAGCTACCGAGGAAGTTTCCAACGCTCTGTCTACCAACCTGAAGACCCACCACCAGCGCAACCCCATCTATATGATGTCCGACTCTGGTGCTCGTGGTTCTATGGACCAGATCAAGCAGCTGGCCGGCATGCGCGGCCTGCTGGCTAACACCGCAGGTAAAACCCTGGAAATGCCTATCCGTGCAAACTACCGCGAAGGCCTGAACATCTTGGAGTACTTCATCTCTTCTCGAGGCGCTCGTAAAGGTTTGACCGATACCGCACTGCGTACTGCTGACTCTGGCTACCTGACCCGCCGTCTGGTTGACGTTTCTCAGGAAGTCATCATCCGCGAGGAAGACTGCCACGCTACCGAGGGTATCCTCGTCAGCGAGATCAGCGAAGGCAACGCTACCATCGAAAGCTTCTCCGAGCGTCTGATTGGCCGTTATGCTCTGCATGACGTGATGGATCCCAAGACCGGCGAACTCATTGTGTCCAAGGACAAGATGATGGATATGTTCGACGCTGAAAAGATCAAAGCTGCCGGTATTACCGAGCTGGAGATCCGCAGCGTGATGACCTGCCGTGCTCACGTTGGCGTCTGTGCCCGCTGCTACGGCTCCAACATGTCCAACGGCCAGTGCGTTAAGGTCGGTGAATCCGTCGGTATCATTGCGGCACAGTCCATCGGCGAACCCGGTACTCAGCTGACCATGCGTACCTTCCATACTGGCGGTATCGCATCTGCTGAAGATATTACTCAGGGTCTTCCGCGTGTTGAAGAACTGTTCGAGAGCCGCCGCCCGAAGGCAATGGCTATCATGTCCGAGATCGCCGGTACCGTCCATATTGACGATACCAAGAAGAGCCGCCACGTTGAAGTGACCGGTGTTGACGATAACGGCGCACCGGTTACCAAGAGCTACCTGATCCCGTTCGGCCACCGCCTGAAGGTGATGGAGGGCGATGTGCTCGTCAAGGGCGCACTGTTGACCGAAGGCCATGCTTATCCGCAGGATATCCTGGCTGTCAAGGGCCGCATTGCTACCCAGAACTACCTGATCAGCGAAGTCCAGAAGGTTTACCGTCTGCAGGGCGTTGAAATCAACGATAAGCATATCGAAGTTATCGTCCGCCAGATGATGCGTAAGGTTCGCATTGACGATGCAGGTTCCAGCGAGTTCATCATGGGCAGCGTTGTCAACCGCCGCGATGTGATGATCGAGAACGAGAAGATTCAGGAACGCATTGATGCAGGCGAAACCGACCTGAAGCTGGTCCAGGCCAGTCAGATCCTGCTTGGTATCACCAAGTCCAGCCTGGCAACCGACAGCTTCCTGTCTGCTGCATCCTTCCAGGAAACCACCCGCGTTCTGACCGAAGCCGCCATCAAGGGCAAGGTTGACCCGCTGGCCGGTCTGAAGGAGAACGTCATCATCGGTAAGCTGATCCCCGCCGGTACCGGTTTGCCGGAGGTTGAAGAAGAGCTGGCTCGCGCCGAGGAAATCCGCGATGCCGAAGGCAGCGCTTACGACCACGCCGAAAAGTAAGACTTTTCTTATCTGATAAGCTTAGCCTGACAATAAAACATAACATCCCCCACAGCATTCTCCGCGCGGGCAACTGCGAACGGAAAGGGTACTGTGGGGAATTTTTTATGCTGCTTTGCGGGGAATGAAACTGCTTATTGCGGAAAAGTGGCAGAAAAGTGATACAAAGTTGCTTGAAATCACAAAGTAATTTTTGACTATCTTTTCAAAAGTTCTTATATGCCGGTATA
>OGUL01002636.1_pt1 | contig 11726 bp, 9 predicted proteins | sample 1553651 | NCBI WGS metagenome assembly OGUL01 (sample SAMEA2580048, study PRJEB22360) | human gut metagenome | biome: human gut; feature: human-associated habitat; material: faeces | place: Denmark | collected 2008/2010
AAAAAATGTACAATAATTACTATGCTTATAACTGGAATAATGGCGTTGCCTTCATTTGGACAAGAAAGTTTTAATGCAGAAAACGGAGGTCTTAACTACGTGCTTCCAGCTGATAATGGATATTATTTCTTATGTAGTGGTCATATATATTTTTGGAATGGTGATGTTACAAAACAGGCTGTACCATTGTGCAGTCGTCCTAATTGCAGTCATACAACAGAGGATTGTGCAGCTATGATTCGAGATGCATCTCAAAAGATGTACAAAGTAGATGATGGATTCTATGTGCTCTCTACATGGCCAAGGGAAGATTCAAAGACTGGGGAAAAGATGATGCCAATCTGGAGAGTGCAGAATGACGGTTCTGGTAAGGAGATTGTGGGTGAAATTCCAGATGCAAGTGCGGTGAATTATACAGTATTTCAAGATAAGATTTATTATACCATGGAAGATATACGGACAGATGGAAATTATCAGTTTTCAGTGTGGCAGATGTCATTAGATGGGAAAGAGAAAAAACAGATTTGGCAAGGTGATTTGTATAGTGGATACATAAGTACATTGCAAGGAATCGGAGAGTGGCTATATGTAAGTGAGAGCGGATGTGAGGAGGCTATTGACTGGACGAATGAGGACAACATTGATTTTGAAAAACTGCCTACACGAACAAATTTATATTTGTATCAGCCGCAATCAGAGGAATGGATAACGAATCCTGATGAATATAAGAAGGAAGATGTTTTATTAAGCATCCAGAACATTTATCAGAATGAAATTTATTTAACCTATTATGATTCAAAGGCAGAGATTCGTAAAGTATGGAAAAAAGGTTTTGATCTGGAGGATGAAGCTCAATTTGTAGGAGAGTTTCCCAGAAAAGCGTATAAATGGGATAATTTGTATGGTTATACATGGCCAGATCGTAATGATGAAGATGAAAACTGGTTTGAAATTTATGATTATGATGGTAATTTGGTACAGAAAATTGACCTGTATCCGCATGATGATATAGATATTATAAGTGCAGATGAAAAATATGCTTTTGTTTACTGGATACAGGCACAAGATGGTGTCGGACAAGAGGTAATAGGTGTGATCGAACGTGATAAAATTGCAACGCATGAGGCTGAACTGATTCAGTTGACAAAGGGAATGAATGGAAATTCATTTGAACGCTGATCAGAGGATGCTGGATTATGAATTACAAGGGCAGAGAGGTGATGGAGAAAAATGATAGGAGCGGAATGGAAAAAGCTGCTGCGCCAGAGATGGCTGATTGGGATTGCGATATTGCTTATTTTTGTAGATGTTGGATTATTTCTTAATACTCAGTATACAGAAAAGAAAGATCGTGTGGCTGCGGTTCCTCTTTTTGCGGAGTATCAGAAAGAAACGGCGGATATGACAAATGAGCAGGCACAGGAATATCTGACGGATCAGTTAAATACGCTTTCTAATTTTCAGTTTGTGCAGATTGCATTGAATGGGGAAGTGGACGAAGGGCTTCTTCAAGGACTGGTGGAGGAGAATCCAAATATCTTGGAGGAATACCAACAGGCTGGATATGAGGAAGATCCACTGGCACTTATGACAAAAATACAGGTAATATCAGAACTTCTTGGACAATATCAAAATGTCAGCGGGTATCAGGCATATTTGGAATCCATTCAGACACAGTATGAACAGATGAAAGACAGTTCATTTTATGAAGGACGTCCGTATGCGGAAGCACAGGGCAAAAAGACGACAGAAGATTTTGCAAAGTTACAGGGGACAGAACCTGAAATTGGTATGAACTGGGGCGTGGAAGCGCTGATGGAGGAACAAATCTCATCAGAAATTCTTATTTTATTGGCGCTCGGTATTTGTATTGTTTTGGTATCTCAGGATCGCACACACGATTTGTTTGGGTTGCTTAGAAGCTGTAGACGTGGACATGGCTGTCTAATTGCCGCCAAATTTGCAATAGCGCTGACTGCGGTTCTATTTCTTGGAATCAGTGTGTACGGAAGTCAAATTGCAATCGCGTGGAAGCTATATGGAATGGGAAATTTAAATCGTCCGATGCAGTCTGTCAATGAGTTAAATGAAAGTGCAAGACAGCTGACCGTGGGCGGATATTTGCTCGACTATTATCTGAGGCATTTAATTGCAGTGCTTGTCTTAACGGCATTCATGCTATGCTTATTCTTATCAATTTATTCGACAATGACAGCATTAGTGGTAGTCGGTATTTGTGCGGTGTTGTGTGCTGTGGGCTATTGGAAGGTACCGGAGATTGCAGTAAACTCGTGGATTCATTTTTTAAATCCAGTTGCCTGGTTTTGGAGTTCACAATTATATGAAGGCTATTGGAATATAAATTTGTTCGGAAAACCAGTGAATGCATTGACGGCGAATACCTGCTTTCAGCTTGTACTGGCAATTGGCTGTGTAGCAGACAGTATTCTTTTGGGAAAACGAATTCCGGGAAAGCGAAAAGTCGCATCAGGACGACTTCAAAGATGGATTGAAAGCGCAAAGGAACGGCTCTGGTATCCATCTAGTGTAATCGGTCAGGAATGGCGAAAACAGCTGCTAAAAAATGGCATAGTGTGGATGATGATGACAGCGGCGATCATTTTGCTATACAGCACGCGCACAACACCAGTGATAGTGGGGCAGACAGAGAAAATCTATCATGAATATGCAAAAAAACATGAGGGGATCGCAGATCAGACACTGATAGAAGCGTTGCAGCAGGAAAAAGAGCAATTTGATAAATTAAGGCAGCGTCAGGTCGAATTAACTGAAAAATGGAGGAAAAAGGAAGTTTCGGATGAGCAGTACGCATCGATTAGTGCATTGATTGATCGTATGCTGCAAAATGAGGCAGGACTGATGCGTGCAATTGAGCAGGCAAATACATTGGTAAGTTGGAGCAAAGCACATGATTATCAGCTGTTTTTCACAGATGACAGTATTGGTCGTTACCTGTTTGAAAATGCCAATATGGATCAGTATCGAGGCGCTGTATTGCTTTTTATAGTAATTGTATTACTGAGTGGTATTTTTCCGGGAGAGCGCAAAAATGAGATGCAAAATATGCTTCTCTGTACGAAAAATGGACGGCGTACGCTGTTTGTGGCAAAATATGTGTTGGGCGTCGTGATTGCATGTATCGTGTCAGGTGGATTTACTGTGATTCATTTGTTTTCTGCATCAAAGATGTATGATTTTTCTTTATGGGAGGTTCCGCTACAAAGCATTCGTCAGGCGCAAGTAATAGATGTACAGTTGTCCGTGCGTGGATATTTGGTGTGGACATCGGTGATGCAGATGATGGGTGTGGTCTGTGCAGCGATTAGTTTTTTGTCGATTTCTGTGTGGATGAAGAACCGGCTGTATGCGGTGTTAGCGGGAGCGGTGCTGTTTGTTCTTCCAGTGATAGCCAGCGGTGCAGGAATGTCGAACATATTTGGACTTTGGTTTGCAAAGGTATTTCTGTTTGGAACGCAGACACTGAAACAAGGCTTTGGGGTACAGATCGGATATTTAATACTGCTTGTAGCAGTGGCATCCGTTTTTACAGCAGCAGCGTGGCGCGCATATCAGAGAAAAAGGAGAGCAAGATGATTAAAATGGAATTAAAAAATCTGACAAAAAGCTACGAAAAAGGAAAAATAGCGCTCGATCATTTTTCGGCAGCGCCTGAGCCGGGTGTCTACGGCTTACTTGGACCAAATGGGGCTGGAAAATCGACCTTAATGAACCTGATTACGCAGAATTTAGAACCCGATGAAGGGGAAATATTGATAAATGGTATCAGTACGGCAAAAATGGGCGCTTCTTACCGTGATGTGCTTGGTTACATGCCACAACAGCAAGGACTGTATGATCGTTTTTCTGCACTTGAGTTTTTGCGCTATTTTGCAGCGTTAAAAGGATTGAAGGCAAAGGAGTCGAGAAAGCGGATTGAGGAACTACTTGAGGTTGTAAATCTGACGGAGGCAAGAAATCGAAAGTTGGGTGGATTTTCTGGTGGTATGAAGCAGCGTGTGTTGCTTGCGCAGGCACTGCTAAATGAACCGCAGATTTTGATACTTGATGAGCCAACAGCAGGTCTCGATCCGAAAGAGCGCATTCGTATTCGTAATTATATCAGCAGTATTTCTGAGAATAAGATTGTGCTCATCGCAACGCATGTAGTTAGTGATGTAGAGTGTATCGCAAAGGAAATCTTGCTTCTGCGCAGCGGGAAGCTGCTAGAAAAAGAGACACCGGAAAAATTGGTGGAACAGATGGAGGAACTTGTTTGGGAAGTAATCATTCGACCAGATCAGTTAAGCGAGTTGGAACAGGTACTCCTTGTCAGTAATGTGAATATCGCAAAGGAAGGTCTTTTGGTGCGCGTAATTGCAGAACTAGAGCAGATGAAGGAACAACAGATTCAGTTTGGATGGGGAACTCCAAAGGCTGCTGTTCCAACACTGGAAGATGTGTATTTGTGGAATATGGGAACTTAAAAAATTGTTGGAAAAGAAAGTAATTAGGGCAATTATTTATAAATGAGAAATAGATAATCAAATAAATTAAAAACAGTGAATGGGAAACTACTGGACAATTTGTCCAGTAGTTAAAAAAGGTGTGAAAGGACTATTATTCATAGACGACTTATGTGCGAAAGTACATTTCATTCATAACAGCTTTATGTTGCTTGATTTTGGAAATTTGTATCAAAAAAACAAAAAGTTATTGACAAAACCTATGCAATATGTTATAAAAATAACAGAAAGTTTAGTAGTAGACCGCATGAAATTGCTAAAAAAATAACCCATTAATGGAAAGAGGTGAAATCAATGGATATTTAATACAAATGAAGAAATCATATTTTCTATCATTTTATCAACATCGTTGATTTCGGCTGTGATATAATCCATATGTGCGCGGACGAGGCGCATACGGTATTTTTGGGCATCAGTCATCTGATATCCCTCGATGGATTCTATAACAGCATCTTCTTTGGATTTGAGGCTCCGAAGAAGTTTAGATGCGATTTCTTCGTGGTTAATGGATGTACCCGATTGTTCAAGCAGATAGTCGATAATGGATGTGGATGACTTCCCGAAGATATCGGAAACAACAGAATCTAATGCAACATTACAAAATGTGGCAAATTACACAGGAGAGATGGAAGTATCCACAGTTGCGTCTGGAAGCAATATTCATCATGGAAGAGGTATTCATTCAGTAAATAGTTGGACTGTAGAAACCACGGCAACAAAGTAAATTAAACGAAATAAATAAAATAAATGTCGGGACAATTTTTATTGTCCCGATTATTTAATAAGGGAGAATTTCTATGAAAAAAAATATTAAAAAAATGATGAAAAGAATGGTAATTCTGTCTTTTCTGACCACAGTAGTAGTCCCACCCCTTTATGGATTTGCTGAAGAAAAAACAACAGAGCGTACGATAGAGGAAAGTAATTATACACTTGTTGTAGAAAATTATAATGATGATTTTTCAGTAGAATTAAAAAAGGATAGCAGCTTTGATTTGGAAAAAGACTGGAACTGGTCTTATCAAACTGCCCATACGGTTTCTGCATTTGCTAGGGGACCGAAGGGATATTATGTTAGATTGGGCGATTTTGTGTATTACTGTGATTTTGAAACACAGACATTAATTGCACTGTGTAATCGTCCAGATTGTCTTCATAATAAGGAAACAGACAGCAAAAAGAGAAGTGAATGTACGGCATATGTAGCATATGGTAGTGTAAACGATGGCTTGCAATATTATGATGGTAAGCTATATGCAAATGCATCATCCGTTTATTTTGACAAGGATATTAATGCAGATTATCGTGAAAAGGAATATCTGTTGGAACTTGCACCAGATGGAAGTAGTCGCGAGCAAGTAGATTATCACATAGAAAATGCATATAGTTTTGCGTTTCATCACGGCAGTTTATATTATATATCAAGAGAAACTGATCCAGAAACATTGATTGGAACTGAAACTGTTAAACGTCTTGAGTTAGGAGAAAACGATCCAGAGACAATTGTAACACTTCAGAGTATGGATGCAGTACTTCGTATATATCCATATGGAGAATTTGTGTATATTCAGACAAAACTTGCAGATACAGAAGATTCTAGCTTGATTATTTATGATACAAAGACAAAAGAAGCACAGGAGAGAGAAATAAACTGGCAGAGTATGTTTCTACCGACTGAGGATGGCGAATTTTTTGAGTGTACCTTAAAAAATGATGGTTTATGTGTAGAGTATGTAAATGCGATGCTTCAATCAACAGCGGAAGGCAAGATGTTGACACTGGATTCTCTTAAAAACTTTGGCTTTGATGCCAATATAACAGGTAATTTATATAGTTGGATTTCCACAGACGATACGCACTTGTATGTGTATGGAATGACTGAGATTGACCCGATTGTTGCAGCCTTTAATAAAGAAAGTGGAGAGTTGGAAGCGGCAGCAGCCTTGCCGGGAATGCCACTTTTTCAGTGTATCGGTGTGGACGATGAATATTTATTTTATCAGTGTTCTGAGTTGGATGGAGGGACAGATAGTGTATATTGGGTGAAAAAGTCGGATTTTTTTGAGAATGGAGCAACATTTAACTGTATGGAGCCGTAATAATACAGGTGTGTTTACCCAAACGGATGCAGATGGGAGAGCGAAAAGATGGAACTGGAAATAAAAGATGTAATACATACTTATCCGAATAAGAAAACTGCATTGAATCGAATTTCGCTGACGCTTACGCCGGGAATTTACGGACTGCTTGGCCCGAACGGAGCCGGAAAATCCACGTTGATGAAAATCATTACCGGAAATATGCAGCCGTCAGGTGGCAAGGTACTGTTTAATGGAAGCGATATCAAGGAATTAGGCAGAGAATATCGTGATCGCTTGGGCTATATGCCACAGCAGCAGGGGCTGTATAATCAGTTTACCGGGCGGCGCTTTTTGTGGTACATGGCAACGCTAAAGGGTTTATCGCATCGGGAAGCAAAACACAAGATTAACGATCTGTTGGAACAGATGAATTTGACAGAAGTAGCAGATCGAAAGATCAGCGGATATTCTGGCGGTATGAAACAGCGTCTGCTAATTGCACAGGCTGTTATGAATAGTCCGGATATTTTGGTGTTAGATGAGCCGACAGCGGGTCTCGACCCGAAAGAGCGAATCAACATTCGTAATTTTGTCAGTGAACTGTCAAGAGAATGCGTTGTAATTTTTGCAACGCATGTCGTTTCCGATGTTGAGTGTATTGCAAAGGAGATGATTCTGATCAAACGCGGCGAAATTGTCCGTCAAGATGAGATCCCAAAACTGATTGCAGAAATGGATGGACTAGTTTGGGAGTTTGTGGCACAGGAAAATGAAGTGATGTCAATACAAAAAGAATATCTGGTAAGCAATTTGTCAGTGGGCAAAGAAGGCATTATCGTTCGGGCAGTTGGAACCGACGAAGAAATCAAAAGAGAAAAGCATGCAGTAAGGGCAGGCATGGAAGAAGTATATTTGTATCACATGACATCAGAAGCAAAAAGAGAAAAAGACAAATAATGTGTCATGGGGGAAGTTACGTATGAAGCAGGTATGGTATGAATGGAAAAAACTGATATCGGATAAAAGCGTGCTGTTGGTAGTAGTATTGAGTATGTGTATTGTGATTGGATATCAGTGGAAAAATGCCGATAGTCACTCTTGGCAGCAGAATGCATCCTATCAGGAATATTATGAGGCTGCACTTACAACAGTAGAGGAAATGGATGCAGAGACAGCCAGACAATGGCTACAGGAAGAAAGTGCATGGCAAAGTTTTCTGCTCTCAGCAGCATATGGAGATTCCGATATGGCATTTGAGCTGTTACAGATGAATACACCAGAGGTTGATTGGAATAAATGCCTTAAGGAAAACGCGAACGAAAAGGCAGATATACAGCAGACACAGCAGAAGTATCAGGCATTTACTGAACTATTGGAACGCGTCAATTATGCAATATCCTATGAGGAGTTTTTGGAGAGCGTAAAAACACAGGCACAGTCAATGTCAAAGCTATCATTGTTTTCGGATGTGGATTCTTTTTCTGAGAAAAATATACAGAAAACCGCAGAAGCGTATGAAAAGATGAATGCAGTGCAGCCGGGACTAACTTATTCCGATGCGGCAGATGCATGGTCGAACAGCGCATTGGCAGATGTTATTGTGCCTGGATTGCTGTTGTTTCTAGGCTGGGCAATTTTTCGGAAAGAAAAAGAGACGGGGCTGTATCAACTGCTTGGAAGCACAAAAAGAGGTCATCTGGAGATGGCATTGGCTAAGACCATTGTTTATTTTTTCTTTGCAGTGTTGCTTGCCATTTTGTTATATGGAAGTCAGATTGTACTTGCCATTTTGATGTATGGAACGGGAGATATGACGTTGGCGCTCATTTCCATTCCAAGCTTTCGCAATTGCCCATATCCCATAAGCATACAGCAATATTTGATTCTTTATTTAGCCGTTAAGGTGTTAGCTGCATTGTTTTATGCGTCTGTTATCATGGCAATGCTGACAAGAAGATGGCGATTTGGCATTGCAGCGAGCGCATGCGTGGTAGTTATCTGTCTGGAATATCTTGCCTATGAGCAGATTAACAGTGTATCCAAATGGAATGCGTTAAAATATTTGAACTTGGCAGCTGTGATTGATGCGAAGGCATGGTTTTGTGAGTATCATAATCTTAATATTTTATCACAGCCATTTTCCGTGGTAACAGGAAAGCTACTGCTTGTGCTTTGTGGTATCATTCTACTGCCAGTGGTGTCCTGCATTAGTTTCAGCAAAGAGACGAGAGAATCAGGAAAGCTGCCTCGTTGTTTTCAATTAGTGGCAAATGACATGGCAAAGCTTTGTGCGCAGCATAGGGGATTGTTTTGGCATGAAGGCTATAAATTATACAAACTGGGCGCAATGGCAGTTGTAATCATCTTGCTTTTATTTTTCAATATTCGCCTGTTGCCTGATATTGAGTCACACAAAGGAAATACAGATCAACAAGTATATCAATATTATATCGAGAAGTTAAGCGGAGCGTACACGCAGGAGAGCAGAGATTACCTGCAACAGGAACAGCAACTGTTAAATATGGAAGATGAAGAAGCCGTTCAAAAGAGACAGCAGTACGAACAGGGAGAACTCTCAGAGGACGAATATGAAAAATGGCAGATGTATCGACAGCTTTTGAGCGATACCAGAAAAAAAGGCTTCCAACGTGTAATGGAGCAGGCTGCGGTGATTGAAAAGCATCTTTCGGTGGGAGAAAAGGCTGGATTCGTAGATGTTGACCAGTTGGCCTATTTGTTTCAGGATAATAAGAAACAGACAATTTTTGCAATGATTTTTGCTGCTGTTTTTCTTCTGGGTGCGACTGCGTTATTTGGCATTGAACGACAAGCCGAAAGCAGCCTCCTTTTGCAGAGTACAAAGCTTGGAAAACGCCCGGTTGCCATGTGTAAGCTGATGCAGATGATAGTGCTGGCATCTGTGATTGCTGCAATTTTGTATGTACCGTATGACTTTGTATTATTGAAAAATATCGAGCGTGTTCCAATGAAATTGTCATTAAATACAGTTATCGGTTATGAAAAGTTTGAGCTTTCGATTTCGATTCGTCATGCTTTTTTATTGAAAACTGTATTACAGTATTTTTCGGTTATCAGTGTTTGTATCGTCGTTTCTCTGCTTGCTTATCGTTTGAATCCTGCATCGGAAGCAATTCTTTGCTTTTTGTTCTTTCTGATGCCATGTTTTTTATATTGGTTGGGTGTTGATCTGTCAACATGGACATGGTTGGGGCTATTTCTTCCTGAACTTATTTTTGTAAATGGAGGAGTAGCGCGTTATTATATTGAAGCGGTAATTGTATTGATTATAGATATGAAAGTCGTCTTTTATTTCTGGGATGCAGAGATTCGTATTTATAGATCTATAAATGATCAAGTTTCTAAAAATGCCTAAAACATCTTGGTGTAGCTTGTGAAAATGTTTCAAAGGAACTACAAGATTTGCTCAACTTATACAACTGCTCTAAATGTTCGTCTGCAAGTAATTGAGACGGATACTATAACTGTGGTCCCGCTGCTGTACAGGCAGCTTTGAGATATCTTAATGGCTCTGCCCCTACTCAAGATACTATTGCTGTGGGATGTAAGACAACTTCTACAGCAGGCACATATATTTCTGATATGGTGACATATATCAATAGTATGTATTAGAAATATAAATGCTATGTGGGGAGGATGAGCCACTTCTTCTCCACATGCATAGCATTTATATAAAATATGGAGACTGGACAATGAAAAAAAATTTAATAGTATTGCTTGTTTGCATGATCTTTTTTACTGGGTGTTCTTCTTTGTGTATTACTTCAAATGCAATGTCTTCTGATGGGAGTATGGTGCAAGCCTACACAGCTTCATTGGAAAAATCAAATTTACGAACATATATAGATGTATATGAAAGTCAACTTTTATATATGGAAATGGGAAGAACTGCGGTTGAATTCTTTATTTATAATTTTCAAACGGGAGAAAATCAAAGCGTTGGTTATGTTTCTGATTTTGCCTTAAAAGGCAGAAGTAATGTAATGATAGATGACATTTTATATTTTTATATTAGCACATATAGTGATAACGATATGAAAAATGTTCTGTATGCTGTAGACTTCTCAGAAATGAAAATGACACCTATATCTGAGAATTTATATTTGCAAAAATTAATTCCTGTGGTTGAAATGAATAATCAAATCATTGCTTTACAGGGGAATGCTCTTTCAGACGGTTCTATGGATACTTTTCTTGAAACGATCACTAAAGATGGTGATTTTAAGCAAATTAGCATGGATTCAAGCAAGGTATATTCAACTAGTGCAGAATGTAACATGATCTATATTGACAGCGATAACGAGTATTTATATGTCCTCGAACGAGCTAAAAATAATTCTGACACGCAATACTTTTTAAATAAATATGATCTTGACTTCATTTGTGTTGGGACAATTGACATAACTTCTATTTTTCGTGATTATGAGATAACCGATAATATTGGAGTGTTTTATGCTTTTGACAATTATTTTTGCATAACCGATTATTCTGGCGTTTCCATTATATGTAAATATACCGACAAAGAAATCGAAATGCTCTTATGTGAAGCTAATTTGGAGTACATTCCTAATTCAAATAATAAAACAGGTTATGAATTGTTCTACTTGAGAAACACAAATGACATTTATCGTCTAAATAAGCAAACAGGTGCTTTGGAAATTCAAAATTATTTTATGGAAAATGAACAATTTGTTATTCGATGTGTGTTATCGTATGATAATATGCTAATGATTTCAAAATATTCACTGTCAGAAACTGATACTAAAGATAAAATCTATTTAGTGCCTTTTACAGATAATTCTTTAAGTAATTGATTTATATTATTATGTAAATAGTTTGTAATAGTCGCAGGTATTTGATAATAATTTACGATGAATGTAAATAGTTTGATAGCTTGATATTCTATAATTGGAACACTTTGCATTTGGAACTTCTCCAAGTAATGAAGATTCTGCCGTATCAATATCCTGAATTTTCTGAATATCGGAATCAGAGTGTTCAAGACTTTTGATTTGCACTCGAAAAGTGAATTCGAGAAGATGTATTTTTATGGACTTTCGAG
>OGUL01002643.1_pt1 | contig 11705 bp, 10 predicted proteins | sample 1553651 | NCBI WGS metagenome assembly OGUL01 (sample SAMEA2580048, study PRJEB22360) | human gut metagenome | biome: human gut; feature: human-associated habitat; material: faeces | place: Denmark | collected 2008/2010
TGCCTGAGGCAATTCAGAAAATGCTTGCCTTCTTGGATGCAGAATCGTGTCATGAGAAAATTCAGATTCTGGAAGAAATGCAGGATGATCTAACAGAGCACATTTTGAATAATATTGCCGTGAGTCTGGATTTGTCGTTAGAGGATGACGAAGACGGATTCGAGAGAATTATGGCGGAGCTTCGTATGAGAGAAAAATATGAAAGTAACCGGGGAGACAGACTGTGAGTAATTACCGCATAAAAATACAGTATGATGGAAGCCGTTACCGCGGATGGCAGAGGCAGCAGGGAGAAAAAAATACGATTCAGGGACGGATTGAACAAGTGCTGTCAAAGCAGATGGGATTTCCGGTGACAATTGATGGAGCCGGACGCACGGACGCCGGCGTGCATGCCAAAGAGCAGGTTGCAAATTTTCGTTTAAACACAGAAAAAACAACGCAGCAATTGCAGGATGTGTTAAATGAATATTTACCGGAGGATATACGGATACTGAAAGTAGAAGAGGCGGGCGAACGATTTCACAGCCGTCTCAATGCAACCGGAAAAGTATACGAATACTGTCTTTGCAAAAAAGGCGGATTTGATGTATTTGGCAGAAAATATATGTGGCAGATGGACAAAGAACTGGATGTCGTGCAGATGAGACAAGCAGTGGAAAAACTTGTCGGCGAGCACGATTTTAAAGGATTTTGTACCAAAGCCTCACGTAAGAAGTCGACGGTACGGAATTTGTACGACATCACGATAACGGAGGATGAAAATCGGATTTATCTGACGTTTTACGGCAGTGGCTTTTTATACAACATGGTCCGTATTTTAACGGGAACTCTTGTCGAGATTGGCATGGGCGAAAGAACAGTAGAATCGATTGATGAAGTATTTACAAAGAAAGAGCGTGCGCTTGCGGGCGTGACGGCACCGGCGAAAGGCCTTACGTTAGTGCGTGTTCTTTATGATTAAGAAAAATGGGAGGCATTGGATGAGACGAATGGAATTTAAAATGGAGCGTCCGAATCTCGTAAAAGAAGGAGATGAGGTCACCATTACCGAAGGTGTTTTGCCAAGTGCTTATTATTACACAATCAATCCGGCGGTTGCAATGTCCGGAAACTATGTGTTCCGAGAGCGGCTGCAGTCGCGGACAGGTATTGTGCAGGAAATAAAGCACACGGAAAAAGGATTTTACGTCGTAGTAGAATTTGAAGAAGAAGACGTCTGAAAAAGTGCCGTAGGAAAATCTACGGATATTATAAATGGAAAGGAAAATGAAAATGGAACGTAAAAATGCATGGAAAGAATATACAGAAGCAGAAAATTCTGAATTAGAAAAACTGAATGAGTCATACAGAAAGTTTCTGGATGCCGGAAAGACGGAGCGCGAATGTGTGAAACAAGCGGTTGCGATGGCGGAAGCAGCCGGATACCTTGACTTAAAAAAAGTGATAGAGGAAGGAAAACAAGTGAAAGCCGGCGACAAATTGTATGCTGTTAATATGAAGAAATCGCTTGCTTTGTTTCAGATAGGAAAACAGCCTCTTGAAAAAGGAATGGCAATTTTAGGAGCACACATTGACTCACCGCGTCTGGATATCAAACAGAATCCGCTTTATGAAGATACCGAACTTGCTTATCTGGATACGCATTACTATGGCGGTATCAAAAAATACCAGTGGGTAACGCTGCCACTTGCCATTCACGGTGTGATTGCAAAAAAAGACGGAACAATCGTAGATGTGTGCATTGGTGAAGATGAAAATGATCCGGTATTCTGTGTGACGGATTTGCTGATTCATCTGGCTGGTGAAAACATGGAGAAAAAAGCCAACAAAGTCATTGAGGGAGAAGCCCTTGATATTTTAGTGGGAAGCCGCCCATTAAAAGGTGCAGAAAAAGAGGCGGTCAGCAAACAGATTCTTTCTATTTTAAAAGAAAAATATGATATGGAAGAAGAAGACTTCCTTTCGGCAGAACTGGAAGTGGTACCGGCAGGAAAATCGCGTGAGTCTGGTCTGGATGCCAGCATGATTATGGCGTATGGACAGGATGACCGTGTCTGCGCTTATACCTCTTTGGTGGCAATGCTTGAGGTGGAAAATACGGAATACACAACCTGCTGCCTGCTTGTAGACAAAGAAGAAATCGGCAGTGTCGGTGCGACCGGCATGCGCTCCCGTGTCTTTGAAAATACAGTAGCAGAAGTGCTCTCTGTGTGCGGACAGTATTCAGACCTTGCCCTTCGCCGCTGCCTTGCAAATTCAAAAATGCTCTCATCGGATGTAAGCGCCGCATTTGACCCGGTTTATGCATCCGCTTATGAAAAGAAAAATGCAGCTTACTTTGGACGCGGTATGGTATTTAACAAATTTACCGGTTCCCGCGGAAAATCGGGAAGTAATGATGCAAATGCCGAATTTATGGCACAAATCCGTGGTATCTTAAAAGATGCTAAGGTGGCTTATCAGACGGCCGAACTTGGAAAAGTAGATGTCGGTGGCGGTGGAACCATTGCTTATATTATGGCGCTGTATGGCATGGATGTCATTGACTGCGGCGTTGCCGTTCTCAATATGCATGCACCGTGGGAAATTACAAGCAAAGCTGATGTTTATGAAACGAAAAAAGGCTATGTAGAATTTTTGAATCGAATTATGTAGTTTTCAATGAAAAAGTAAAGGAAACAAAAGAATGATAAAAAACAGACTGCGGTTTGCAGGCGTGGGAATTATAGGAAGTATTCTGGCACTGGTGCTTATTTTGGCACCGGTGCCTTCTCATGCCAAAGAAAAGGCAAAAGATGCTGGTTCGGTTGCGGTATTGGAGAAAAAAATGCTGGCGAAATCCACAAAGAAAATCTCATTTCGACAAGGGAAAATTCGCAGCACATCAAGAAAAGTATGGAAAAAGGGAAAGAAAATTAAAAAGAGTGAAAAAACACTTTCCATAAAAAAGAAAGGCTGGTACACACTCTGCGTCACAACAACCTCAGGGAAAAAGAAATTGACGCATTTGTATTTTGAAAAGAAAAAATATGAAATCACGATAAATCAGACGGTACATAAATCGGTGGGATATTATTATATTGCCTCACAGGAGAAAAAAGAGCTTGTCATGGAAGTGAAGAATTCTTCCATGGCAGAAAATGCTGCGGTTTCTCTGTGGACCAAGGGCGACAATGCCTGCCGTATGTGGAAGGTTGAAAGTGCCGGCGGTAAAAAGATTCGCCTGAAAAATGAAAACAGCAGTTTTTATCTTACTTATCATAAAGCGTCAAATTCGCTGGTGCAGAAAAAATATAGTAAAAAAGATAACAATCAGATATTTTCCCTTTATCAGGGAAGTGGGGGAAGCACGTATCTGAAGTGTGTCGGAGCCAAGGCGTTTGTATGTGCCGAGGGGAATACGCTTACGTTAGGTACACGGAAAAGAAATAAAAAATGGCGTTTTGTCTGGGAGAAAATCGCAAAACCGACACCGGCAGCATTTGTTTCCGGTGCCACATACCCGGCAAGACTGTTAGTGGGACATGCTTTTACACTGAAAGGGATGATTGCTTCCAGATATTCAATTTCCTTATTTAGTGTTTCGGTATTTGACAAATCGGGAAAGGTTATGCTGCAAAAGAAATGGAATGGAGACAGTTGCTTTGGAACGGTTTCTACTGCCGATTCGGCTATTACATTTGGTAAACTGACAGAGGGAACGTACCGTTATCTTGTAGCCATCCGTGATGTGACAAAAACAGACATCATATTGATTAACCGGGAATTTACTGTAGGGGCTTTATCCGGTGGAAGCAATATGACACTTTCTTATGACGCAGCAAAGATAGCGGCAGTCGGGTACCAGAGCAATGGAACGGCGCTTGAGAAAAAGGCGTGTGCTTCGTATGCACTTGCATACTGTAACGCTATTTTGACCGGTACGGTAACAAGTCCACACAGTTATTGGAGTAGTTCTACAAATGTAGACTGCGTGTGGAGCAAAGGTGGCTATACGACGAAATCTTACGCTTCAGAGGCAGCTGTTTTGCAGGCGGCATACAATGAATTAATGGCAGGAAAACCTTCTATTCTTCACGTAACCGGAAATACACCACAGCACTGGATAACGATCATCGGCTGTAAAAAGACAGGGGGTGGCAGCGGGATTTCAGTGTCTGATTTGGTGGCGATTGACCCATGGGATGGAAAAGTCATTACCGTTTCTGACAAATATAAGGTAAAAACTTCGTACCGCCTTGGTGTAAAAAGTTGATTCAGTCGTTTCAGAGGGGCTGAAACGGACAGACGACACTGGAAATGGGGAAGATTGTACTTTATAATGAAGAAAATAGTTGACAACAAAGAGCGGATAGGATAGTATAGATACATACAGAACATCCGTTCGGATAATCAGGAGGGTATGAACATGCAGAAAGATCCAAATAAGGTAAAAGCGCTGGAGGCAGCGATTGCACAGATTGAGAAAAATTATGGACAGGGTTCGATTATGAAACTGGGAGATACCAGACACATGCAGGTAGAGTCAGTACCGACCGGTTCTTTGAGTTTAGATTTAGCACTGGGAGTTGGTGGTATTCCGAAGGGACGTATCGTGGAGATTTACGGTCCGGAGTCCAGTGGTAAGACGACGGTTGCACTTCATATGGTAGCAGAAGTGCAGAAGCAGGGTGGTATCGCAGGGTTTATTGATGCGGAGCACGCACTTGATCCGATTTATGCAAAGAATATTGGAGTAAATATTGATGAGCTTTATATTTCCCAGCCGGACAGTGGAGAGCAGGCGATGGAAATTACAGAGACGATGGTGCGTTCCGGAGCTGTGGATATTGTGGACTCGGTGGCTGCTTTGGTTCCAAAACAGGAGATTGACGGTGAAATGGGAGATTCTCATGTGGGATTGCAGGCCCGCTTGATGAGCCAGGCACTTCGTAAATTGACAAGTGTAATTAACAAATCAAACTGTACCGTTATCTTTATCAACCAGCTTCGTGAGAAGATTGGTGTCATGTTTGGTAATCCGGAGACGACAACCGGTGGTCGTGCACTGAAGTTTTATGCTTCTGTTCGTCTGGACGTAAGAAGAATCGAGACATTATCCCAGGGCGGAGAAAAAGTCGGAAACCGTGTTCGCGTAAAAGTAGTAAAGAATAAGGTGGCACCGCCATTCCAGGAAGCAGAATTTGATATCATGTTTGGTAAAGGAATTTCGCGCGAGGGAGACTTACTTGACTTGGCAGCGAAGAATGACATTATTATTAAAAGCGGAGCGTGGTATTCCTATCATGGAGAGAAGATCGGACAGGGCCGTGAGAATGCGAAGAAGTATTTGACGGAACATCCGGATGTCTTTGCTGAAGTTGATACAGCAGTCCGTGCGAAGTGTCTGCCGAATGCATCAGAGGAAGAAGAAACAGCAGAGGAAGAAAAAAAAGCACCGGCAAAGAAGACAGCAAAAAAGGATGAGTAATCGATGAATCAGAACGAGCCGATGGACAAAGCGGCAAAAGAGCCGGATGAAGTAAGAAAGGCAAAAGAAAAGGCGATGCGTCTGCTTTTGCAGCAGGACAGGACGGAGAAGGAATTAAGAGACCGTTTGTACCGTGCCGGCTTTTCTGAAACGGCATCCGAAGCAGCGATGCAGTACGTATCTGGGTTTGGTTATCTGGATGACAGGCGCTATGCAGAAAATTACATTTCTTTTCATAAAGGAAGAAGAAGCCGCAAGGAGATTTCGTTTAAATTAAAAAACAAAGGAGTTCCACCCGAAATACTTTCCATGGCGATGGAAGGATACGAGACAGAAGACGAATCCGCTGCCATTGAGCACTTGATTCAAAAAAAGATAAAAGGACAGAGATTGTCCGATATGGAGTATACACAGTTGAATAAAATAACCGCTTATTTGGCGAGGAAAGGTTTTTCCTTTCCCGTCATTTTGCGGGTAATGAGAGAAATGAAAGAAAGAGAAAGCAGCTAAAATGACGGGTGCAAAGCACTTCGGTAAGTTTTGGTTGCTTTTTTAACCTCCTTTGTGTATAATGTAGTACATATGAGATTTTGGGTGAACTATGCCCATTTTAATTGTTGTGCCATAAAGGCAGATTGGAGTTTGACATGAAGTACTTTGGAACGGATGGATTTCGCGGAGAAGCCAATGTGACTTTGAATGTGGAACATGCATACAAAGTTGGCCGCTTTTTGGGAAATTATTTTCAGAAAGAAGACCATAAGGTACGTGTGGTAATCGGAAAAGATACCAGATTATCCGGCTATATGTTTGAAACTGCACTGGCAAGTGGATTGACAGCAAGCGGTGCGGACGTATATGAATTGCATGTAACTACGACGCCGAGTGTGTCATATCTGGTGCGAAAAGAGAACTTTGATTGTGGAATTATGATTTCGGCAAGCCACAATCCATATTTTGATAACGGTATTAAGGTAATCAATGGCAAAGGTCATAAGTTAGAGCCGGAGATTGAAGAACAGATTGAGAAGTATATCGATGGTGAAAGCGAAGAAATTCCGATGGCAAAACGTGAGGCAATTGGTCGCTGTTTCGATTACACAAAGGGAAGAGACGAGTATATCGAGTATTTGAAAGATTTGGTGAAAGAACCGTTTGACGGAAAAACGGTTGCGTTGGATTTGGCAAATGGATCCGCTTCTATGATTGCAAAAGAAATCTTTGAATCGATGGGGGCACAGGTGATTGCCCGCCACGATGAGCCAAACGGTACCAATATTAACCGTGAGTGTGGTTCCACTCATATCGAAGTCCTTCAGGCATTGGTTTATGATACCGGTGCGGATATCGGATTCGCTTATGATGGTGATGCAGACCGTTGTCTTGCCGTTGATGATGATGGCAAGGTGATTGATGGTGACCACATTTTGTATCTTTGTGGCAAATACCTCAAAGAGCAGGGCAAGTTAAAGGACGATACCGTAGTTACGACAGTTATGTCGAACATGGGATTGTATAAGGCTTTTGATAAGCTGGGGATTCATTATGAGCAGACTGCCGTTGGCGATAAGTATGTCTGCGAGAATATGATGGCAAACGGCTATGTGATTGGCGGTGAACAGTCCGGTCATATCATATTCAAGGAGCATGCAGTAACCGGAGACGGTATTCTGACATCTCTTATGATTATGGAAGCATGGCTTCATTATGGAAAGCCGATGTCGATGCTGACAGGCGATCTGGTGATTTATCCACAGCTTTTGGAAAATGTCAAAGTAAAGGATAAAGTAGCAGCAAGAGAAGACGAAGATGTACAGAAGGCTGCGAAAGAAGTAACGGAAAGCCTTGGAGATGCCGGACGGCTTTTGCTTCGCGAGAGCGGTACGGAGCCATTGATTCGTGTTATGGTAGAAGCTGAGACCGATGAGATGTGCAGGGAAAATGTGGATAAGATTGTTAAAGTTTTACATGAAAAAGGTCATGTACCAGATTAATGGAAAGAAACAAAATAAAGGAGAGTAACGAATGAAAGGTGCGTTTTACACAGGACAGTACCGCAATGTGTTCGCGGAACTGGGGCATTCACAGGAAGAAATTGCTCAAAAACTCAAAGATGCATTCCATACCGTATTTTATGGTCCGGATGATGAGAAATTTTATTTTGAAGCCGGCGACGATATGGGATATTTTGAAGATACCGGTAATTTCGATGCCCGTACAGAGGGTATGTCATATGCTATGATGATGTGTGTACAGATGGACATGAAAAATGAGTTTGACCGTGTTTGGAAATGGGCAAGAACTTATATGTACATGGAAGATGGTTATAATAAAGGATATTTTGCATGGTCATGCAAGACGACCGGTGAAAAGAATGATTTAGGACCGGCGCCGGATGGAGAAGAATTTTTTGCAATGGCATTGTTCTTTGCCTCCCACCGCTGGGGCGACGGCGAAGGAATTTTCAATTACTCACAGGAAGCAAGAAACATTTTAAGTGCTTGTATCCACAACGGTGAGAAAGAGCCGGGAGATCCGATTATGGAGCCGGAGAATTATTTGATTCGATTTATTCCGAGCCGCAAGTTCAGTGATCCATCCTATCATTGTGCTCATTTTTATGAGTTGTTCAGTATGTGGGCAAATGAAGAAGACCGTCCATTCTGGAAAAAGGCAGCAAAGGCAAGTCGTGAGTATTTGAAAAAAGCGTGTCATAAAGACACCGGACTGGCTGCTGAGTATGCTTACTATGATGGAACACCATACGAGAAAGAGCAGGATATTTTCGGTGGACGCCACGACTGGTATTACAGCGATTCCTACCGTGTTATTGCAAACATTGGTCTTGATTACGAGTGGTTTGCAGCAGATGAGTGGAACGTTGAAAATAATAACAAAGTGCAGAAATTCTTCTGTGAAACGCACAAAGATGAAGAATTTAAAATATACGAGATTGACGGTACGGTGATTGAACAACCGGCACTGCATCCGGTAGCTATGATTGCTACGAATGCACAGGCGTCTCTGGCTGCAAACGGACCTTACGCGAAAGAATGTGTAGAGCGTTTCTGGAATACACCGCTTCGTAAAGGTGAGAGAAGATATTATGATAATTGTCTGTATTTGTTTGCATTGTTAGCATTAAGTGGAAATTATCGAATTTATTAAGGAAAGAAAATTGGAGGAAAACAAAATGAGTTACACAGTAGAAAATTTAGAAAAGAGCATGGCAAAAATCACCATTACCGTAGATGCAGATGCATTTGAAGAGGCAATGGTAAAATCTTATAACAAAAACAAGAAAAACATCAGCATTCAGGGCTTTCGTAAAGGTAAAGCACCACGTAAAATGGTAGAGAAACTTTACGGACCGGAAGTTTTTTATGAAGATGCAGCAAACTTTGCAATTCCGGATGCTTACGAAGAAGCAGCAAAAGAGAGTGGCTTGGAAATCGTATCTCGTCCGGAAATTGATGTTGTAGAAATCGAAAAAGGTAAAGATTTCGTATTTACAGCTACAGTAGCCGTAAAACCGGAAGTTACTCTTGGTGACTACAAAGGAATCGAAGTAGAAAAGAAAACGGTAAAAGTTATGGCAGCTGATGTCAATGCAGAAATCGACAAAGTACGTGAGCAGAACAGTCGTATGATTACTGTTGAAAACCGCGGTATTAAAAAAGATGATACAGCAGTCATCGACTTTGAAGGTTTTGTAGATGGTGAGCCATTCCAGGGCGGCAAAGGCGAGGATTACTCTTTGGTAATCGGAAGTCACTCATTTATTGATACATTCGAAGACCAGTTAGTTGGTAAAAAAGCCGGCGAGGAAGTTGATGTAAATGTAACTTTCCCGGAAGAGTATCATGAAGCTTCTTTGAAAGGTAAACCAGCACTTTTCAAAGTTACAGTAAAAGAGATTAAGAAGAAAGAACTTCCAAAACTGGATGATGAATTTGCTAGCGAAGTTTCTGAATTTGAGACACTCAAAGAGTATAAAGCAAGTGTTAAGAAAAACTTGACAGAGCGTAGAAAAGAAGAAGCAAAGAGAGAAAAAGAAAACGAAGTAGTAGAAAAAGTAGTAGAAAATATTACAGTAGAATTGCCTGAACCAATGGTTGATGAGCAGACACAGCAGATGATTCAGGAGTTTGCCGGAAGATTGTCAAGTCAGGGTCTTTCCTTTGACCAGTACATGCAGATGACTGGCATGACAGTAGATGCTTTGATGGGACAGATGAAACCGGAAGCTGAGAAGAGAATCCGTACTCGTCTTGCTCTTGAAGCAATTGTTGACGCAGAGAAAATCAAAGCAACAGCAAAAGACATTGACAAAGAAATCGAGAACATGGCAAACATGTATCAGATGGAAGTGGACAAGATTAAAGAGATGATTGGTGATGCTGAGAAAGAGCAGATTGGTAAAGACCTCGCTGTTCAGAAGGCAGTTGACTTTGTTGTGAAAAATGCAGTAGAAGTAGAGCCTGCAGAAGAAGACAAAGAAGAGAAATAATCAATTCAAAAAGAATGGAGGTATCTCGCAATGGCATTAGTACCTTACGTGATTGAACAGACAAGTCGTGGCGGTGAACGTTCTTATGACATTTATTCACGCCTTTTAAAAGAAAGAATTATTTTCCTTGCGGATGAGGTAAATGACCAGACTGCAAGTTTGGTTGTTGCACAGCTTCTGTTTTTGGAATCCGAGGATCCGAATAAGGACATTCAGTTGTATATCAACAGTCCGGGTGGTTCCGTAACAGCCGGCATGGCAATTTACGATACAATGAATTATATCAAATGTGATGTATCTACAATCTGTATCGGTATGGCAGCCAGTATGGGAGCATTTTTGTTATCCAGTGGTGCCAAGGGCAAACGTTTAGCTCTTCCGAATGCAGAGGTGATGATTCACCAGCCTTCCGGTGGGGCAAAAGGACAGGCAACTGAAATTCAGATTGTTGCTGAAAATATCTTAAAGACGAAGAAAAAGTTAAACGAGATTTTAGCAGCAAATACCGGACAGTCAGTAGAGAAGATTGCAGAAGATACAGAGCGCGATAATTTCATGAGCGCAGAAGAAGCAAAAGCATATGGCTTGATTGATGAAATTGTAGAAAGCCGTAACGCAGCAAAAGAAAAAGAATAAACAAGTGAAATGGTGCCGCCGAAACGCCGGCGCCATTTTGCCATATTTTAGATGGATGGAGGCTCGTAAAACGATGGCAGGAAAGAATAACGATACCAATATGCCAATGGTTCACTGCTCCTTTTGTGGAAAGACAGAGAAGCAGGTTCACAAGCTGATTGCAGGACCAAATGGAGTATATATATGTGACGAATGTATTGACCTCTGTGATGAAATTCTGGCGGAAGAATTTCAAGATGATTTTGATACGCCGGAAGAGGAAACAGAAATCAATCTTTTAAAACCAAAAGAAATCAAAGCCTTTTTGGATGAATATGTAGTTGGACAGGAGGATGCAAAAAAAGCACTTTCTGTAGCAGTTTACAATCACTATAAGAGAATTATGAACGGTGCTGACATGGACGTTGAACTTCAAAAGAGTAATATTTTGATGGTAGGTCCGACCGGTTCCGGTAAGACATATCTGGCACAGACGCTTGCTAAAATTTTGAATGTTCCGTTTGCAATTGCCGATGCAACGACATTGACGGAAGCAGGATATGTCGGAGAAGATGTTGAAAACATTCTTCTAAAAATCATTCAGGCAGCGGATTATGATATTAAGCGTGCGGAGCATGGTATTATTTATCTCGATGAGATTGATAAAATCACAAAAAAAGCAGAAAATGTATCCATTACCCGTGATGTTTCCGGTGAAGGTGTACAGCAGGCACTTTTGAAAATTTTGGAGGGAACAGAAGCCAGTGTTCCGCCACAGGGCGGACGCAAGCATCCGCAGCAGGAGTTTTTCCATATCAATACGACAAACATTTTATTTATCTGCGGTGGTGCTTTTGACGGTCTGGATAAGATTATCAGTTCCCGTATTGATAAAAAATCTATCGGATTTAATGCGGATATATCAGATCCGACCGAGCAGAATGTCGGTGAGTTGTTTAAACAGGCATTGCCACAGGATTTTGTGAAATTCGGTTTGATTCCGGAGTTTATCGGCCGTGTGCCGGTAACCGTTGCACTTGACCTTTTGGATGAAGAGGCGTTGAAAGAAATTTTGACAAGACCGAAAAATGCAATTACGAAGCAGTA
>OGUL01002646.1_pt1 | contig 11696 bp, 11 predicted proteins | sample 1553651 | NCBI WGS metagenome assembly OGUL01 (sample SAMEA2580048, study PRJEB22360) | human gut metagenome | biome: human gut; feature: human-associated habitat; material: faeces | place: Denmark | collected 2008/2010
AAGTCCTGTCCGGTTATGGCGTTAATGAGACTCGATTTTCCGGCATTTCGCCGTCCAAATAAAGCAATGTGGATTCGTTCTCCCTTTGGTGTTGTGTTCATTGACATAATCTGTCATCCTTTCTTAAAAAGGCGGTATCTTGTAAGATAACCGCCTTTGGTCTGCTATAATAACTGTTTATTATTTGTAAAGAGTGATGCTTCCGATAATCGGAAGTTTCTTTGGCTCGCCGGAGCAGGCATTTACAATGCCGACAATAGCAAATGCTAAACAAACCAATCCAATCAGTCCGGTTATAAGTGTTCCCACAAAGGATAAGATTCCGAAGCTTGTAACAGAGATTACAAAGGAAATACCATTGCCGATTATGTTAAGTGCTACACTGAAAATAAAAAGCACAATTCCCTGATTTGTATGGAATCTTGCGTATTGTGAATCTTTTGCTGCAAGTAGCGGAATCAGGAAAAGAATTCCGAAATAAGCTAAAATCCCCATAACTTTGTTATTTTGTACATCCTCTGAATTAAAAACAATGTTTTCTTCGTTCATTCGATAAACTCCTTTCGTTTCTGACTTGGCAGAAATTGGTTTCGTATGGTACTATCATAGCTTATGTGGGGGGGATTTTCAAGGGGTGTTATTTTTTTTGTTTTCCGTAATTCAGTAGAAAAACTTTGCGTCTCGTGGGCGCTCCCGCTCGTTGAGTGCGTAGCGGTATGGGCACTGAAACTACCAGTGCCTCATACCGACGTACTCAAAACCCACTTGTCACAAAGCTTTTCTACTGAATTACGGAAAACAAAAAAGATAACACATCATATGGGGAAGGCAGGGTTGGAGCCAATTAAATTATTGAACCTGAAACATTCCCTTGTTTATCATATCGTAAATACTCATTGACAATGAATCTTGTTCGTACCATCCGTCACCCATAATACATGCCTTACAGCTATCCATCGCCGGAATGACCATTCCGACGGTTCCATCTGCTCTCGTCAGGTACATGACATATGTAAATGGACAGGCTGACATTCCATATCCCTTTTTTGCATTTGCATAACCGTTTTGAATATCAGCAAGCACTTCCTTGTCTTCACATACATAATGCTTTCCTTCGTAATTGATTTCAGCTCGCATAATGTCATATATGTCCGAACTATTGAAGTACGATGCATTTTTAAAATTGTCTTCGACAAATAGCGGAAATACTAAATTATAATTTGTTTCCGAATCATAACATACATATCCTAGCTCTGCTAATGGTGAACGATAATTATTTACGATACAGTATGATTTTTTCTTACCTGTACTTGTTGTAAAAAAACATTCTTCATTGGTTATGCCCTTATACAAGTCGTTCTCGTCAACATCATATTTTTTCTGTACAAAAGTATTATCATCAACAGAGTATTCATACATATTTTCTTTATTCGACATAACATGCAGATATACTTTGCTTCCATCTTTTTTGACCATTATTTCGCGCGCATCATCCCCCTGCGTCTTGTTGCAGCCTATTGGTTTCAAATCAACACTCTGTATAAATTTATGATTCTGCGTATCGTAAACAAATAGGCCATAATAATCGGCAAAAATAATTTTCCCTTCGTCTGCGTAATATAGTTTTGTTCCATCTGCACCTGGATAATCGGCAAGGTTTATCGTAGGTTTCTGCCCCACAATTTCATTTGATTTTGTACTTTCAATATCCGAAGTTTTCTTCTGCTGCTCTGTGTTTTCTGCTGCTGTCGAGTTATCATTTCTTGTTCCGAAACATACCACAATGATGCCACAAATAATTATAAGAAGGACTACAAGACATATTTTTGCTTTTTTATATGTCATAACTTTTTTCACCCTTTCTTTTACTTCTATCTCACCGAATCCAAGTGGAATAAAAATAATTTTTCTGCTATCCGAACTACATTCTAATAAAGTCTGACAGTAATTCGCTCTCCACAAGGAATCCCGTCTGCTGATTACTTTTTCATCACATGCAAATTCAACATCTTTGCAGAATAGATAATATGCAATCCAGCAAAATGGATTAAACCAATAAACACTAAGCAGAAAAAATCCCAGTGTTTTCCATATATGGTCACCTCTTTTTATGTGCATATTCTCATGTGCTAATATGTACTTATAGTTCTCTTTCTTGATACCTGACGGAAGAAATATATGCGGTTTTATTATTCCTAATAAAAATGGACTATCGATTTCATCGCAGATACTAGTTCTCTTTTCGATGAGAACTGACTGGGAAGTTGCCTTATGTATCATAATGTATGAAACAAGCATATATATGAGCAGTATCATAATTCCTGCCAGCCAAATATAAATACATATATCATAATAGTTCCATTTCGTTGAAGATGCCGATGATGAATCTGTATTTTCCAAGAAATTATTTACTCTCTCGTCTACAATGCGCAATCCCATTTTTACTATAACAGGTGCGTTCTCCTTCCCGCTGTATTCTATTGTCTTATCGCTTGGAAGCATTCCAAATGAACTATGAATATCATAGGGAAGTAATAATTTTACCGCAACCAATCCCCACAATAGCGGATATATAAACTTTGGCATTTTCTTCATAAAAGTACGAATGAGAACAATAACCAAAATCATAATACTTACAACCCATGCATTATCAAGAATCGTAGCAAATAGCTCTCTCATACCTAACCCTCCCTGATTTTGTCAATCATCTTCTGAATCTCGCCAATATCTTTTGGCGATAGTTTATTTCTACTTGTAAATGCCGCTAAAAATGAAGGTATTGACCCCTTATAGTTTTCATTTACAAATTTCTCACTCTTAGCAAAATAGAATGCATCTTTGGAAATTGTCGATGTTACTGTTCCGTTGATATTCTGAAAAATTCCTTTCTCGCATAATTTTTTTAGAACTGTGTAGGTAGTTGATTTCTTCCATCCCAGTTCTTTCTCACAAATTTTGGTCAATTCGCCTGATAATATCGGTTCTTTCTCCCATATTATGCCAGCAAACTTTGCCTGAACTTCACCTAATTCAATATCCATTGTATATCCACCTTTCTTTTGGTCTATTCTGAATAGATTGTAATTAGTTTATCCTAGATAGACCACATTGTCAAGAATTTTATTTTTAGCGGCTGTGTAGAGAAAAATAAAAAGAGTTGTCGCAGAACCAATAAACAGATTTAGAATGGTTGACTGGCGACAAAGATTGACGACAGTTTCTTCGGTTTCCGTAATCTAGGAGAAGGGCTTTGTGACGAGTGGGTTTTGAGTGCGTCGGTATGTGGCACTGGTAGTTTCAGTGCCCATACCGCTACGCACTCAACGAGCGGGAGCACCCACGAGGCGCAAAGCCCTTCTCCTAGATTACGGAAACCAAAAAAAGTACCATCCCCCCCTTGTGAACCCCCCTCTTTTATGCTACAATAAATATATCAATAAAAGGAGGGGAATCATGGAACAGTTTTTGACGGATGATGATCTCCTTGGACTGTTAGAGGAACTCGATCAGGAGGACGCTGAGATTGAAGAATTAGAATTTGAGATGGAGATGGAAGCCTCTAACCGCAGATACGAGGAGATTATTCAGAAACACCGTATGGTTTAAAGAAGCACTTTCGATTATGAGAGTGCTTCTTTTTCGACACAGATCAATCGTGTATTCATAAAATTTCTAAGAGTTTGTTTTGGGGAAAGAAAAAAGGAGGTTTTTTGATGATACGAGAGGCAAAGACTGAAAACGGATGGGTGCGCGGAATTGAAGCAGCGGATCCTAGAATTACTGTATTTAAGGGAATCCCATTTGCAGCACCACCAATTGGAGAAAATCGCTGGCGTGCACCGCAGCCGGCAGCTGACTGGGAGGGAATCAGGGATGCATCTCGATTTGCACCGATTTCCATGCAGAGCACACCGGGACTTGGAACAGACGTGTATTGCAAAGAGTGGCATGTAGATCCGGAGATTCCTATGGACGAAGACTGTTTGTACCTGAATGTGTGGACAAGTGCGAAGTCTGTAGATGAAAAACAGCCGGTGTTAGTATGGTATTTTGGAGGTGGGCTGCAGTGGGGCTATCCATCCGAAATGGAATTTGATGGAGAGCGGCTTGCTAAAAGAGGTGTCGTTGTTGTGACAGTAAATTACCGTATCAACTGTTTTGGATTTCTTGCTCATAAAGATTTGACCAAAGAGGCACCGGAAGCACCGACAAACTTTGGAAATCTAGACCAGCAGGCAGGGCTTCGCTGGGTTGTACGAAATATTGCGTCATTTGGCGGCGACCCGGAACAGATTACCATTGCCGGACAGTCGGCGGGGGCAGGGAGTGTACTGACTCAGATGACCTGTCCGGATAACTTTGGTTTGTTTCAGCGTGCAGTGATTATGAGCGGCATGATTCGAAGCCCATATGCTGAAGAGGGAATGGGAATTCCGCCATCGTTAGATGAGGCAGAGAAACTTGGTGAGAAATTTTTCGATTATCTTGGTGTGAAGACTTTGGCAGAGGCCAGGCAGCTTGATGCAAAATATATTCGTGATTGTTATGATAAATTTATGTATGAAAATGAAATTATGGTAACGTCAAGGGATAATAATATTTGTATCGGCGATCCGATTCGTTTGTTTGCGCAAGGGAAATATGCCGGTGTGCCTGTTCTTGCCGGAAATACGGAAGATGAGTTTCCATTTGTGATTGATGCGCAGAATGAAGAAGAACTTGAGAAGAAGGCAAGTGCTTGGTTTTGCAAAAAAGCGGAAGAGTTTCTTGCAATACCACAAGTGCATGAGCAAACGAAAGATGGTTATGCGCCCGTTAGCGGTATGGAACTTATGACAAAGGCCGCATTTCTTCTAAATGAAAAAAGTGTGAAGCCTGCAAACTGTTATTATTATCGTTTTGCGCCGGATATACCGGGAGAGGATCATCCGGGAACATTTCATTCCGTTGATTTGTGGTTTTTCTTTGAAACACTTGCCAAATGCTGGCGGCCATTTGTTGGCAGGCATTATGATTTAGCTAGACAAATGTGTAATTATTGGGCGAATTTTATCAAATACGGTGATCCAAATGGAACAGATGATGACGGAAAGGTTCTTCCAAAATGGAATCCGTATCAGGAAAATGACCGGGCAGAAATGGTATTTACTGCACAAGGTGCAAAATCCGGAAATGAAAAAAATTCAAAGCTGATGGAGTTCCTTCTTAGTGACAGAATAGAACGAATGAAATAAAAAAGGCTGTCTGCTCTGACGATTGTTATATCGCAGAACAGGCAGTCTTTTTTTGGCATAAGCCACTTGATAAAATTTGAGTTTGAGAAACCTGTTTGCTATTATCGATGTTCAATATGATAAGCCCATGCTGTGATTGGACCGATAACAGCAATGCAAATAATTGTTTTAATTGCAAATATCATGGTTACGTCCTCCTTTCCCGACTTCTATGAAATCAGAAAAGGATTGGACGGTAGGTTTCTCCGTTTTGATTATGTATGTATCGTATCAAAAAATTTCTTAGATGATTGTCTTTTCTCTGCCGCCTGAGTCTTTGCAGAAAAACGAACTGCCAAAGGGCGAAACAAAGACCTAAAACGGAAAACCAAAGTTCCGGAATCGGCAGCCGGAAAGGAATCCGGTTTGATACACGAATTCTGGAAAGAAAGGATAATGGTTGTCCCTCTTTGCCGGCAGAAAGAACCCATCCGGAAAATGGGATGGAATCATTTGTGCCAATCTGTGTCTGCACCGGCTGCAATGACTGGTCTAATTCGTGGCTGCATGAGAAAATATTTCTGTCAAAAAGAGCCTTTTGAGGCAGAGACGATAAAAAAATGGCAAGGCAAAGGCTAAGCCACAGAAAAGTGGCATGTTTATGTAGATATCTGCCTTTTATACCTTGCCTAAACATATCAAAATCCTCACTTATTTTTTAAACTTTTTCACGCCGGCATTTAATTAAACCAATCACTCCATCGACTGTAGGAAGAGCCTTCAACAAACGTAAATACTTCTGTTGGCATTACAGCATTGAAAAGTGCTGCGAATATGACAAACAAAATATATAATACAACATATGTGCTGCCGACAATCAGGAAAGCACGGTTTGCGTTCACTTCAAAATTCTTCTCTACGGCAAGGATGCTTAAGAAAGCAGCAATGATTTCACCGAGGAAGAAGAAAAACATACCAATCTGTACGCTTGCTATGCCAAGTAAAAGACCGATAAAAGTCAGTGGCAGGCATACGAAACAGCGAATGGATGCTGTTGCCAGTGCGGATTTAAAAGTAACGTTAGCTTTCACTGCTTTTCCGATACCAAGATACATTCCCATTGCTGCTGCGGAGAGAGCAATCGAGAAGAAGAAGGTAAAGAAAAAGGAAATCACAAGGCTTATTGCGGAATTATGTTCAAGTCCTACACCGTAGTTTGTCAAAGCAAATAATCCGCTGAAAAGTGCCTGTGCGGCAATTAAAATCAATGCGGCAAGCCAGCTCTCTTTTTTTGCAAGAGCAGAAGCGGCTTCTGCCGGATTTTTCCAAACAGTTTTCAACGCTGTAACCAAATTTTCAAAGCCCTGTTTAATTTCACGTGAACTCTGACTTGGTGCAGCCTGTACCGGTGCTGGTGTAGGAGCCGGAGCCGGTGTTGGTGCAGCCTGTGGCGGTGTTACCGGGTTCGGAGCAACGGGCGTTGGTGTTGGAGCAGCAGGTGCTGGATTCGGCGCTGCCTGTGCAGTGCAGTTACAAATTTCGCCTTCCTGAAGTGGACGACCACATTGCGTACAAAAGTTTCCCATATAAATATTTCCTCCAATTTTTAATGAATTGTAAAACCAATTTTTTTGGTACAAAAATTAATCTAACACCAATATATCATTGAATATCAGGAGATTCAAGTTTTTTCTTTGAGCCAGCCATCGATTTGTCTCTCTAAAACGGGAAAGGAAGTTGGTCCGATATCCAGTAGAAATGTGTGGAAGAGAAGCGGAGTGTAGTTTTTTCCGGCTGACTTTTGAAACGTGTCGCGAATCCGGCAGATTTCCAGGTAACCAATCGTGTAAGGCAGGTAACTGCCGGGTGAGTCAATAATCGTTTCATAAATGGCTTTGGCATTATTTGTTGTTATAATCCCATGATTCGCAAGAAAATCGGAAAGTTTTTTCTGACTCCAGTGTTTTGCGTGAATGCCAATGTCGCAGAGCGCATACAGGCAGTGGGTGGAAATGGCATTGTTCTGCAAAAGATCGATTTCCTCTTTCGTGGCATCTAAAAATTGGTAAGAATAGATTTCTGCATAGGTGGCGTAGCCTTCTGTGTATGCCGGAAAATTAAGGACATAACGCAGGGGATGCTTATTTTTTTCGCGAAAATAACAGTTCTGAAATAAGTGCCCCGGATAGCCCTCGTGTGCTAAGGTAGCATGCAAATTCTGGTGGCGGTACTTTGCCGCATGATTGATGTAAATCACATTGGCGGCGGGCTCATCGATGGGCGGGGTGAGGTAAAAGGCGGGACTTAAAAAGTTTTCTAACGAGGAATCAACGGCGCGTATGTGACAGGTCTGTTTTTTCAGTGCAGGAAAATCCGTGCGGATTTTTTTCTTTAAATGAGTAAGAATCAATTTTGGCTCTTCATATTTTGAAGTGTGCTTTTCGCAGGTCAAAAAGGACGAAGGTGACGTGGCGGCAAGGGTGGCAAGTTTTTGTTCGGATTCGCTTAGTTTTTTTGTCAGCATTTGAAATAAGGAATCTGGTGAAGAAATTGTGCCGGTTTTTTCTTTTACCAGATATTCGTAATAAGCACGGCCGCCTGTGTATGCGGCGAGGGCACCATCATTTGGAGCAAAGGGCAAAAGTTTACCCAATTCGGCAATTAGATTTTTATAGGCGGGAAAAAGCGAGTGTGAGAGAAGTTTCCTATGTTTTTTTAACCGCTCTTTCTTTTCGGAAGCAGAGAAAAAAGAGGCGGAATTTATGGATTTTTCAAAACTTTTCTCGATGGCATCTGTTCCCGATGAATTGATAAATTCCTGACACTGGCTTATTGTATGGCGGATGGTTGTGGCTGGGGGGGGGGGGGGCTTTTTTTTTTTTTTTTTGCTTGATTTTTTCCAGAGCAGTCAGAGAGTTAAAGTAGGCAGGAATGGACCCGAGTAAAGAAAAATACTGGTCATAATCTTGTTTGTCTGTAAGAATAAATTCACAGAGAAGAACCGGAAGCTGTGCCTGAATTCCGCTCGAAGGGTCGAACGAATACGAATGAGCAAGCATGCGGATGTCCTCCTGTGACAGCGTAAGCGAGGCATCAAGTGTATCATAGAGAAGTCTGTCCTCGCGGGATAAATTTTTCGAGGCAAAGCTACGAAGTCTTGCAAGTGTATTTTCCGTCGAAGTCTGCATCTGCTTCAAATCGTGAAGGGAAAACGAAGAAAACCCATCAGGCAAATCCGTAATTCCGTATTTTTTCGGGGACATCAGCGTGTAATTGAGTGTTAAGGAGTCACTTGCGGCATAGGAGCGAAACGTTTCCATGCAAAAGGTGTTAAAGTCAGCGTTTGCTTCCTGCCCGGTCTGACAGCCTGCAATGAAGAGAGAAAAAAGGAGAAAGAGCACAAAAAATCTTTTTTTCATGAGGGCGCCTCCAAGACGTTTGTTCCCAGTGTATGAAAGCGGAAAAACATTTATGATATGGCATATTTTTCATTCTGATACATAAAATTTAAGGCAGACAAACGGAGACTGAGGAGGGGATATTTTTGGAAGACAGACGGGAATTAATTGAGAAAAAATACGGGTTTCAGGTGAAAAATCAATATCGGGCAAGGGGTGCCATCCTATTTGATACGAAAGACGGTCCTCTGCTGCTTCGTGAAAAAATGAAACTTACCGGACATTTTGAATGGGAAAATGAAGTGAAGGAGCATTTGCGTAAAAACGGTATGACACTTTTAGATTTTGCCGTGAAAAATGTGGATGGAGAGTATTTGACAGAAGCGGAAGATGGAACAAAATATGTTTTGTACCGATGGTTTTTTGGAGAGGAATGTGACTGCAAAAATGTGACCACGATTCGCTTGATGGCAGAAAACTTAGGACAGCTCCACAGTAGTCTGCAAAACTTTTATGAGGAACCGGTTTTGCTTCAGCAGCCACTTTTATCCCGGTATGATAAACATAACAGGGAAATGAAACATGTGTATGGGTATATGCGTGGAAAGAAGAAAAAAACGGAATTTGAGCGGTATGCCATGCAGTGCTTTCCAAATTTCTATGAGCGTGCCATGCAGGTACGCAGCCAGCTATCCGAAAATCTCTATTACAAGGAACACAGTGGGCAGACCAAAGACGTCTGCCACGGGGAGTATAATTACCATAATCTGCTTTTAACCAAAAGCGGGCTTGCCACAACAAATTTTGAGCATGCCGCACCGGGAATGCAGCTTCTTGACATGGCGTATTTTATGAGAAAAGTCATGGAAAAGAATAAGTGGCAGGTGGAAAAAGGAGTAGTTTTGTGGAATGGTTACTGCGAGGGGGCAGGATGCAGTAAAAAAGAACTGGAATTTCTCATCACCATTTTGTCATATCCAATTAAATACTGGAAGCTTCTCAATCAGTACATCAACAGTAAAAAGACGTGGATTTCCAACAAAAACATGGAAAAATTAAAGGCTGTTTGTGAGCAGGAAGAGAGCAAAGATAAGTTTTTGCAGCAAATGCGAACATTTACGTTAGGGACTAGTCAGAAAGCCTAAAATGTGATACAATATAATTCTTAATATACGGAAGCATTTTGTCACGCAAAAAGAGTGTCAGGAGATAAAAAATGAAACAAGCGAAAATACAGATTTGTCTTTTTATTGTTTTGCTGGCTGGGTTGAACGGCTGGGGGGCAACCGCCCCATCTTCACTCTCCGGAGCCGAGTGTCAGCTATGAGCAGGGGGCTGATTTTGTCGGCGCAGTTGGCGCTGTTGATGAAGAGCAGGGTACGATGGAATTTTATAATACAACATTCCAGACGATGGAGACGTATCCTTATACCGGTGGTACACAGATTTTGACAAAGAACAACAAACAAATGACGGCATCCGAAATTGAGCCGGGTGAAGTTTATGATGTGTATACAAGTGAAGATGGAAAAAAGGTTGAGAAGATGATACAGAACGCATCGGTTACCGAGCACGAGGGAGCTTCGCTCGAAATCAACCAGGACGAAAAACGGCTTACGGTGCGTGGTGTGAATTATGCCTATAACGATGACCTGCTTGTATTTTCAGATGGCAGACAGATTGACCCATTGGAGATTACGCCGGAGGATGAAGTGACTCTCCGCGGGATGAATGGACAAGCATTTTCTGTTGTTGTCACAAGGGGACATGGATATATCAAGCCGAATAATTTTAAGGATTTTACCGGCGGTACGGTTACGGTGCAGGGCGAGGCAATTCTCCCGGTCGCAAAGGATATGCTTTTGGTTGTGCCGGAGGGGCAGCAGCTTGTTACAATGAAAAATGGTGATTTGATGGCTGAAGTCACGGTAGAAGTAAAACGCGGACAGGTTACGAAAGTCGATATGGCGAAGTACCAGAATCAAGTGCCGGATACGGCGCGGGTTACATTTGATGTGAATCCACAGGGTGCAGAACTTTATGTAAACGGATCGCTCACTGACCCGTCGAAACCTGTTTCGTTAAAATATGGTAATCATTCCGTGAAAGTTTCACTCGAGGGCTACGAAGATTACAGCGGTATTATTACCGTGAAGGATGCGAGTCTGACCGTTCATATTAATTTGGCAGAAGAAAGTGCGGATGTCGAGACCGACAGTTCCGATTCTTCCAGCTCGGTTTCCGATGATTCGTCCTCCTCTTCGAGTGAGAGCAGTGTCACTTATGATAACGACCATAAGGTTACGGTAAGTGCGCCGGTTGGTGCCGCCGTTTATGTCAACGGAACTTATAAGGGAGAGGTGCCCTGCAGTTTTACGAAAGTGATTGGAAATGTAACACTTTCTCTTACAAAAGATGGTTATGAGACAAAAACCTATGCCGTTGAAATATCGGATGACAGCAAGGATATTTCCTGGAGTTTTCCGGATTTGACAAAAAATAGTTAAGTAAATTTCCCGAAAGGGTGAATATCACTTTTTAGAAAGTGAAATAAATTAAAAAAGCAGGCCACACATGGATGTGGCAGCAAGGAGGAAATTATGGACTACAAGAAAACATACGAAGCTTGGTTATCAAATCCATATTTTGATGACGACACAAAGAAAGAGCTTGAGAGTATTGCCGGGGATGAAAATGAAATCAAAGAGCGTTTTTATGCGGACCTTGAGTTTGGTACAGCCGGTCTCCGTGGTATTATCGGAGCAGGAACAAACCGTATGAATGTTTATACGGTACGCAAAGCGACACAGGGACTTGCCAACTACATCATCAAACAGAACGGACAGAAAAAGGGCGTGGCAATTGCTTTTGATTCCCGCCGAATGTCACCGGAATTTGCAGATGAAGCAGCTTGTTGTTTGGCAGCAAATGGAATTAAAGCTTATGTTTTTGAATCACTTCGACCGACACCGGAATTGTCCTTTGCCGTTCGTGAGTTAGGATGTATTTCCGGTATTAACATTACTGCCAGCCATAATCCGCCGGAATACAACGGCTACAAAGTATACTGGAAAGACGGTGCACA
>OGUL01002664.1_pt1 | contig 11619 bp, 9 predicted proteins | sample 1553651 | NCBI WGS metagenome assembly OGUL01 (sample SAMEA2580048, study PRJEB22360) | human gut metagenome | biome: human gut; feature: human-associated habitat; material: faeces | place: Denmark | collected 2008/2010
CTTTTCGTCCCAGAATCCAGGAAGAAGGCGGCTGGCATGATACCATAAATTTTCGGAAGAATAGGCCCACAATCTGACTTCCTGATATGGCGTCAAGTGGCGGCCGAAAGCTTCCTGAACGTCCCGTTCATCGTCGAAAACCAGATTGTCAACCGGTTTGTATTCATTTATATTTTTGTCACAAGAATACGGATCCAGATAAGCCAGCGGCCGGCGTTGAATGTCTTCTTCGATTTTTCGGATCATTTCTTTTTTCTGGTACTCTTTGAATTTATCCGCAAGCGGTCGGATCCGTTCGCCATCCTCGACAAGTTCAAGTTCATTCACGCCGACAAGGATCTTCCGGCCTTCCAGGATTTCAACGACAATTTTCTTCTTTTCTTCTTCGGATATTTCGTCCGTCATAAGACAGGAAAGAAGAAGTTCTTCGCACTTCTCGTATTCGCGGTTTTCGTCCCAGAACCAGGATCGGGCCAGGTGGCACACAAATTCGCCCTGAATTTTGAAGGATATTTCTTTCGTTTTTTCACTTTTCCTTTCTTCGGAAAAGTCTTGTATTTTCAAATAGATTGCAACGTCTTGTTTTCTTAAACAGTCGGACATCGAAAGTCGGTAAAATAAACCGTTGACTTTTCCATTTTGTCATTCCTCCTGATTTGTCGTTTTTTGACAGCATATCACTTCAAGCCAGGTTGAAGTCAAGTATAATTTGTGGTCTTCTGTTTGTCTCATGGACTTGTCTTTTTTCGGGATTTTTCGTATACTGAACATAGTATTTAAGCAACTGAAAATACAGAAGTGCTTTGGAGGTCATGTTTATGATAAAGGCAGTATTATTCGATATGGATGGTATCCTGTTTGATACCGAGATTGTAATGAAAGAGGGCTGGCTCAAAGCTGCCCGGGAGCTGAATTTTACGCTCACGGAGGAACATCTCTCACAGATGCGCGGCAGCGCGCTTCCACGGAGCAGAAAGCTGTTTGAGGAGTGGTTTCACGGAGAGGTGACATACGATGAGGGACGCGCGATCCGCTCGGCGTATCTGAATGATTATATTCAACGAAATGGTGTACCGGAAAAGCCGGGACTTCACGAGTTTCTTTCCTGGCTGAAGGAACATTCGATTAAAGTTGCGGTTGCCACTTCCACAACACGGCGCGTTGCGGAAGGATACTGGAAACAGTCCGGCATTGACCAGTATATCGATGCTTCGGTCTGTGGAGATGAGGTTGTAAACAGCAAACCGGACCCGGAGATTTTCTTAAAGGCCGCTTCTCTTCTGCAGGTTCCGATTGCAGAGTGCATGGTAGCCGAGGACAGCATCAACGGTCTCAAAGCTGCCCGCGCCTCCGGCGCTGTCTCCTGCATGATCCCGGATCTGACACCGTATACGGAAGAACTCGCGCCGATCTGTGATCATGTGAGTCCGTCGCTTCTGGACTGCAGGAAAATTATTCTGGATTCACAGGAAAAATAATCAATCGTAAAGAAAGTGCCTGTCAGTGTTTTTCAGCCTGACAGGCACTTTCTTATTGATAAATTTTTTGTTCTTTTATTCCACATCCACCGGTGAATCGTACGATTCCATCACATTGTAGATCTGCTCTGCTGCTGTTGTGCGGAGTTTCTGCTGCGTACCCTGATTTGCGCATTTTTCGTATTCGCGCATAAAAGATGTCGCTGCTGTGTCGACATCTTCTGCGTTTTTCAGGCGGTCCAGAAGATTCGGATTGTAATCGTTCAGATAAGCGAGCAGACTGTCGAGCTGTCCGGACAGGCTTCCGAGACTCTTTCCGAGGTCGATGGTATAGCGGCACAGATACTCTTTGATGGTCGGATCCGTGAATCCGCAGAGACCGTAGCCGTATCTTCCGCCGCTGTAAAGGCCGAAGCGGGCGCTGCGGATGACTTCATCTCGTGAGATGATTCCGGCATCGACAAGATTGGTATACTGCTCTCCGCTGAGGCTCGTGCGGCTGGTGGAGCCGTACTCAAGCAGTGTCGGATTGAGGTCTGTAGATGCCTCGTTTGCAATATTTCCCATGATTCCTGCGGCTCCTTCTTTTGTGAAGCCGTGCATCAGGAAGTAATTCCAGATCTTTTCGGCGTTTGTTCCGCCGATTTCATCATCGGCTGCAAAGCGGCGGATCGTCAGAATCGTGTCGCAGTCTACCGGGCGGTTGCAGGTGATGCCTGCTTTTTCGTTCAGTGCCTCCACGATTTTTCCCTCGCCGTCGTACAGTGCGACATGGCCGTTATAGCAGATGACATCGCCTGTACGCGCTTCATCGAGGCTTGTAACCTCGGTTCCAAGACTGCGCCAGCCATCGGATGTTGTATATTCACCATCGTATGCGCCGCAGCGGGTCAGAATCTGCCATACAAAGTGGGAGCAGTCAATGCCGTCCGTTAGAGAGTTTCCGCCCCAGACATACGGTCTGCCGACAAACTGTTTTGCAAATGTAATGATACCGTTTCCGGTTGAAGTTTTTACTTCATATACAGTCTCTTTTTTATAGTTGAATGCTTCATTTTCAGATGGATCGATGATCTGATCCGCAAGTTTCATCTGGTCTTCTCCAGTGCTGGTCACATATTCCAGGGATTCCTTTCCCTGCTGCAGATAATCCGTACGGACAAAACCGCGGACATCACCGGACTCGATGTAAACCCACTCCTGATCTGCATCAGCAATCACAAAGCAGAGTGCTTTTGCCGGAAGGGTTCCGACGATCCGTGCACTGGTGGAACCGCTCTCACGGACATTTAACTTCGTGTCGACCTTGGCGTAGGCGTATGTTTTATCGATCTGCGCAAAGCCTGCACGGAGATCTTTTTTCATGGCGCTGATATATTTTCCATAATCAATCGTCTGAATCCAGTCATCCGCCTGTGTTTCATCGCTCTTTGGCGTTTCGGTCGGCGTTGGTGTTGGTGTTGGTGTCTCAGTTGGAACCGGAGTTTCTGTCGGCGCCGGTGTCTCGGACGGGGTTGGCATCGGTGTTTCGCTTGGCTCCGGGGTCACAGACGGTTCCGGCGTTTCGCTCGGAGTTGGTGTCGGTGTTTCACTTGGCGTTGGCTCCGGCGTCTCACTCGGAGCCGGATCTTCCGGTGTCTCGCTAGGAGTTGGATCCTCAGCAGGATCTGGTGTTTCCGGATCTTCCGTGGAAGCTGCAGTCTCATCTGACGATGCTGCTGTTTCTTCCCCCGGTTTCTCAGTCTCTTCTGCCGGAGCAATCGTTTTTTCTGCGTTCTCATTCTCCGTTTCACTCTGTGTGGACGGTGCATCTGCCTGTTCTTTCTGCGTTTCCTGCACCGTTTTCGCCGTCTCCTCCGCATGAGCCGGTGCCGCCGAACTGAGAAGCATTCCAGCTGCCACACCGAACGCTGTTACTGTTGTGCCAAATTTTTTCTTTGAAATCATATTTATTGCCCTCTCCTCTCTGCTGTTTGTCGATTTCTTATAACCAGGCCATTCGGATTTCGGATTACAAAATTGTATCGTTCCTGTGAAGTCTGGCCTGTTTTTTCGAAGTTAAACGAAAAAATACTATCATTTTTTTCCATTGTTCCAAAATTTCACGTATTTTCTATATTGTATCACAGATAGCAGCAGCTGCAAAGGAACAAGTTACATATTGAGGAATTTTTCTGTTTAACGCGCGAAATTGAGAGAGATTATCTGTAATTTTTCAGGAACCGGACGGAATGCGGACCAGAATCCGCTTTCCGTTCTGCTCCGATGCGGTCAGAACCGGAATATGTTTCTTCCGAAGCTGATGCATGACCGGATAAGCCGCAAAGAGATCACCGCTGACACAGACAGCCTCCGGCTTTTCTTTTAACAGGTCCGCCAGATATTCCCGCAGGCGTATCTTCCATTCTGCTTTTTCAAGTGATGACACGGCATAACTGCCACAGATGTTCAGTTCCGGGGCCTCCGGCAGCGGTTTATGAAGAATAACCGCATGCTCCATGCCCGGCATCTGCCACAAAAGCGCGTCATCCGCATCAATCGCATCGGTACCGATGTGGATCAGAACCGGTGCTTTTGGCATTCCCGCAAGGCTGATGCGACAGGCAGCGACGGCATCGTCAAGCGTTTCTGCGGTGAGAAGAAATCCTCCTTTGTGGCAGAAAGACACATCGGAAAGCCCAGTCGCTTCCTGCAGTGCTTCTTTTTCCAGGCCAAGCCATGTTTCCGGAAAATCATACTTGTAATTGGATGAATTTTCTTTTCGAACCGGCTGCACGCAGTAACCGCCGCGGTTCGATGGGAATATCAGAAATGCAATTTCAGTCGCGGAAAGCTGTTTCTGACATGGAAAAAATTCCGACAGAATCAGAATCTTTTCATCCATTGTTCCTGCCTTTTTCTCCGCTGCAATCCGCTTCCTGTGTTCGGCAAGAAGAGCTGCAAACTGCTGCTCCGCCCGCTCATCCGCACGAAAACGCTCCCATTTATGTTCCAAAATCCGTCCGGCCACTGCCACCGCTTCCAGGAAAGCAGCATCGCTTCCGCTGTTATCATCCCATACCGGATTGAACATGCCGATCATACTGGCGAGTTCATTCTTTTCTCCTGTATTATCATTGAGATCGAGCGGCTGTACAAACTTCTCGTCAAACCGCGCGGCCATCTCCGGACTTAAAATTTCTGTGCCAAGTGCCTCCCATAAAAGGCCAAACGCCGCGTACGGAACCTGGTTTTCCCGGATCCGGCTGTCTTTCTGGTGATGGTCGTATTCTCCTCTTCCAATATCAAAAACAATCCCGGCAAAATCCTCCGGCACACGATTTCCGCGCTGGATAGTAAGCTGCGGATTAAAATGCAGAAGCAGTGCCGCAGAGAACACATCATCCGCATGAAATTTTCCGCCGTGCGTAAAAGCAGCGGCATGTTCTTTTTGTATCTGTTCTAATAATGTCATAAAATTCCAACTTCCTTTTTCTTAAGATCTGCTCTATTTTACTCTATCTGGCGGCTGTTTCGCAACGGTTCTATGTAAAGAAAAGCTTGAAAACTTCCTGGCACATATTTATTAAAAATCATTTCCGTAGTCTGCACACTTATCTACGAAAATTCTTTTGTGGGTATTTGGAAAATCAAAATGAGCGGCTCCTCTTCCAAGGTTCCGCTCATTTTGATTTTTTTTCCTTTCATACCTGAATCCGGTCTGCAGCTGCATCACACATTGCAATCCGTTTTCCATCCATGCCAAGGATCAATCCACCGTTTATTCTCTGGATGACCTGTACGGTGCTGCCTTCTTTGATTTTACGGCTTCGGAGGAAATCCAGAACATCAGGGATTCCAAACATCCATTTGATGGTACAGATATCACCGGTTTTTTTCTTTGAAAGTGCCTGCATGGTATCCCTCCTTTTTACTTTTTCTATATTGTATTCCCTGAGGAAATATTTAGTCAATAAGAACAATTGGGATACGCTTCTAACTAAAGTTTGTGTGCAAAGCGCTAGAGTGTGTTTGAAAAAGGCTTTTCGTAGTCTGCATGTTCCAATTTGTGGGAGATTTTGTCTGAATGAAGGAGGCGTAGCGAGCTACGGCGACTGAATGAGGGCAAAATATACCGCAAAGTGGGGCGTGCAGGCTGCGGAAATGGTTTTTCAAACACACTCTAGTTTTTCAATCAGAGAAAGAGTTTGATGCACGCGATCGCAATCGAAGCCACAGCCACGATCCGTTTCAGCAGCGTCTGGTTGATTTTCGTTGCATTTTTGCTTCCGGCAAAGACACCGATGCCATGTGCGACCAGGAGCACCGGCAAGCGCGCCGACAAAACTTCCGGCCGAAAGCACACCTGCCGTTTTCAGGTCAAGGTTCCCGCTCTTATAATAATTTACCGATCCCAGAATGCCTGAAATCAGAAATGCTGCAAAGCTAATTTCCCTGAAAAAAGGAAAAATCGCCATGACACTGGAGCAGTATCATCTGGCGCAGAAGACGATTCATCATTATGTTAATTATTAAAGCGTGCTGGGAAAACATTTCTCATTACGTTCTCCACTATTTCTTTAGATTAAGAAAGACCCTGCATACGCAGAGCCTTTCTTACATTTTCTTTCGAGGACTAACCCTTGATACAAAAATATGTCAATCCCAAATGCATTACTTCAGAAAGAGTTGACATATTTTATCTGGCATAGCACATGTGACTGCATCCATTTGGAAAAAGCTCTGCTTTCATCGCTCGGATATATTCTTCTTCCGTAGAAGAATCCTCCAGAATCTCCAGCGTGCGGCGCAGATTTCGGATATCACGCTCCATAAAATCGGTATAATTTCCCCGGCCTACCAGCTTCAGATGAGTGATTCCGGTATCGGAAAGCTGTTTTAATGTACACAGGCCGCAGCCGGTTGCGCCGCAGAGGTAACCATCTTCCGATACAGGATTCGTCAGTTCTGATGCAGAATCCCATTCGGATATAGAAATATTTTCTCCTGGACGATTTTTTTCTTGTTTTTCTAATTTAGATTCTGAAAGCGACACCGGTTTCTTCCAGTAAGGAACCCGGCAAAGATATCCCATTTCATCGCAGTGCAGGGAATTGCAGAAAGCACCACTGAACTGGCACAGTTCATTCAAAGCAAATGCCTCGAACTCCGTTGGATAAGTCCATTCTTTTCGAGTGGCTTCTTTCTGCGCAGTTATATGCTGGATCACTGCACGCATTTCCGAAATCGTATTTTTGCGCTGGAAAATGATCCTCTTCGGGTATTCTTTCGCAAAAACCTCTGTCATCGCAGAATTCACCGTTCCCAAATCCCCGCTCAGATGTACCTCGCAGTCAATCTTTTCTTTTCGCAGGTACACAAGCAGCGCGGGATCCGCAAGAATATAACTTTCAAACCCTATGCTGCGGCACTGTTGGATGATCCGTGCAATTTCTTCATACTGCTCCGGCCGATAATACAATGAATTGAACGTCAGGTGCACTGGCTTCTGTTATTTCTGCACCATATGGGCCAGAATTTCCAGTTCGCTGAACGATCCGATTTGTACATTATAGTTTAAGACCTCTCTCCGATTCAGCGGCAGAACCGTTCCGTATTTTTCTGACCAGGAAAACGGAACGTAACCGCAGAACAGCTCGTCTGCTCCGGCGCGGACGTAACGGGGATAGTCATCAATGGAGCCTAGGCCTGCTGTGATTTTCATAAGTTAAATCCTTTCGCTTGCGCCTCATTCAAATTCAATCTCTTCCTCCGCCTTAGCATACAAATCCAGCTGATTTTCAATATCAAGTCTCTGAACCAGCCAACCTCTTGCAAGACACATCTTCACAAAATCGTCTATACGATTTACTCCATTCATCTCTTTTAACGTTACAACCACACCAAACGGAAGAGAATCTTTTCTTTTCTGCAAGCATTCTTTCGTATTAATCTTAAGTCCCCATAACCCAGAATCATAAGCCTTTCGGGGAACCCTTTTTTCTTTTATTTTTTCACTGATATGTTTCACATTATCCCATTTGCGATACATTTTTCTTGCATCTTCTTCGTACAAAGTAATCTGTTTCTCTTCAGACTGTCGATTGTCATCAATTGCTTTAATCATGGTTGACCCTCTTTTGGCAACAACTCTGCCAAACTGAATATCCATTTCTGTACTCGTATAGTCAACACCCTGTTTGCGATCGCACTGTGGAAAATATGCCAGGGTAGCTCTTGCATAAAACGGGTGCGCATGATCTACAACAGGCACTGGCAGATTATAAGTATAAGTTTCATATTCCTCCGATGCCCCTGTCATAATGAAACGTATTTCATCATCCGGTGTTTTTAAAACCTCATTAATATGCTTTGGCACAACACCATATCCGATTCTATGTGAAATATCATCTCTTCGATTCCATCCGGCAGCTGCATCAATCAGCAATGCTTTCGCCACTTCCCGGCTTAATCCCATAATATGAATCAAATATGCCAGTTTACGTGAAATCCATGGCGCTGCAAATGAAGTTCCCGCTACGTATGCTGCTCCCATATCGTCTTTGCATACCACCATTTTATCTGTATAGACCGTTCCATCACCACCATAATAACTGACATCCGGTTTATGAAAAAACGACAGAACAGGTCCAATCCTGGTATAAGAAGCAGAGTTTCCTGCAAAATCCACAGCATTAACCACCATAGAATTCAGGGAATCTGCCGGAAATCCAATTCTCATATTCTTTTTGGTAACTCCTGCCGGAATATTTGTACCTGCTACCACAAAAATAACGTCATATTCACTCTGAATACGATCCAGCTCTGCAGCCTCCGGCGAAATAAAATTTGGTTTGATTTCAAGTTTTGATCCCAGCGATAAATTCCAGACTTTAATATCTCGATTGGACGCAACAATATTTCGGATCATTTTCAGAACAGTAAAAGAACTAAATCCGTTATTTGTTGCCACGCCAAAATGTCTTACACGAAATCTGCCGCAGCCATCCGCAAGCTCCGGGTTTCCCTGTGGACCATCTACGATAATATAGCTGACAGCTGTTCCGTGTTCATAATCTTTCCTGGACAGAGGAATATTAGGATCCAAAAGATTTTTATATTCAACCCACTCGTGAAAATACACCTTTTCATTGAACTGTGTATCTATCACACCTATGACCGGTTCGTTCTGTGGATGTGGGATTAATAATCCGGCCTCCTCTTCCATATCCTCATACGCATCTAACACATCGTCTCTTGAAATCTCAGAGAAGTCTGTAACTCCCATAGCGATCAGATACGACGCATTGTTATATAGCAATTTAACTTCGTCTGGATTCAGTCTTAAAGTAGTTCCGTCTATGATGCGATCATCTACAATATCAATTCCGAATTTTGAAAGAAGTCTTTTTGTATCCACCCCTGTCTGATAGATGGTAATGATTGCTTCTTCTGTTATTTCCTCCGTTGCTCTGTCGATATCAAATCGTTCCACATAAAAGCCGTCAACCACGGTTTTCAGAAAACTGGTTTTGGGTACTTCATTAAAATGATATTTTTCACCTAATTCTTCTATTACTTCACTAGGAACAGAACCTTTATAATACTGTTCTATGATAGACGCTGTCTTTTTTAAAACATCAATAGATTTTTCAATTGCCTGCAAGGAAACAAAATGCGTAAAAACATGTTTTTGCACTTCATTTCCTTTTTGATCTGGCTCCCAGACAAATTTGGCCCCTCGAATTGATTCTGTCGGTGATTTTCCATTTTCTGACAGTAGAATTTTCAACCGGTTGCTTTTGGCAACAATATGCTTATAATGTACACTTACCAGGGCACCACGAATATCCTTGTTTTCCGTCCAATATACAAGTATTCTTTCCAGCTGCTTTTCCAACTCACGTAAATGTGATGCAGAAACACTTTTCCCTTTTGGAAGCTTAGGTGATCCCGGTCTTGAACGATTTGATCTTTGTTCGAATCTTCCTTTTAACTGTAAAATACTATTCATCCCTTACACCTTCTTTTAAATCACGAGCCACGCTGCTTTTGGAACGTCCAACCAATATTTCCATTTCTCTCACTGTGAATTTCTGACTCTGCAGTTTTTTCAGATCGTCTGGTTTTTCATTACATACTGCATAGTATAACCGTCTAAAATAATCCATGCCGTCTTTCGGATTACTAAAGGCAACCGACGTCCTGATCAAATTTTTCAGTTCGCCTGGATATGGTAATTTGGACATCAATTTCATAATTTTCCGAAACAGGCGAATATCTCTATTTGCAAGTTTCAGCTTATCCAGATAACGATCCAGCATTTGCTCAGCAATAGAAAGAAGATCTTCCTGCGAATAGCGGTTAAAATCAATCACAGAATCAAACCTTCTTATCAATGCCCTGTCAAAATACTGGTAAAGATTTGTTGTTGCAATCAAAACAACATCTTCATTCATTCGGTCAAACTCTTTTAACATTGTTGATGTAGCCCGCCCCATTTCTCTTAAATCGTTTTGGTTCGTGCGATCCAATGCCAATGCATCGATTTCGTCAAATAGAACAATCACCTTATCCGGTTGAGCAAATTGGTTGATTTCTTTAAATAACATAGACAGATTCTTCTGTGTCTGACCAAGCTTACTATCTATAACAGAAGAAAAATCCACCATAAAAATCTCTCTGTTTAAGATTCTTGCCAATTGTTTTACTGCTTCCGTTTTTCCTGTTCCAGGCGCTCCCTGAAAAAGGAACTTATTAATTCCAATGTGATGATCAATTGCATTAACTATCCCTATTAAATCACCTGTAATTTCATCCGGAAGTAATAACATATCCGTATTCGCTTCTATTTTTTCAAAAAAAGGAGAAACATTCTCTGATACCTGCGGCACAAACGTATTAGCATTTGATAATAATGACATAATATACTCAGCCAGTTGATAATCGCCGGATGCATCAAAATCCTTTGCTATTTCATAAGCTTCACTGCGAAAACCAACATCATTTTTTTCGGTATAATACTTAATTAAACTTATAACACTTTTCTTCTTCATACTATGCACCCCATTTTTATTCGCTGTCCTTTTTATATCACGTTGGGACAATTTTGTCAATATTGGGACAGTTTATCTTTGGCAGCAAAAAAAGCAGCCCATATAGACTGCTTTTTGTTTATAGATTTTTAACCACCACTTTACACCGTTTCCTGCAGAATGCAATTTAAGAAATGGGTTTTCAATGGGTAGTGCTCATGCCTGAGAGAATTTGCTCATTTTTTTATTTCTATGATGCCATAAAAATGTTGAATGCAAGAAAAAGCGGAAAACAACTGATATGTGAAATAAGTCAGATCTTCCTTATTCCGCAGTAAGTATAACATCAAAAAGAGGTGTTTCGAAAAGCATGAGAAAGAAAATCGGCGTTTTTTCAGCGCGAATCATAGAAATACTTGAATTGGACATTCCAGCCGGAACACCTATTTATATAACAGATTCCAATATAGAACATATGAAAACTTTTCATTCTGATGATTTCGCACAATACGGCAGCGAATTAAATAACATCATTGCCAATCCTGATTATGTTGGAAAAAACGCTAAAGATGATTCTATAGAATTCACAAAAGAATACTACATAAATGGAGAATACGTAAAAGTAGCTGTCAGAATATCCACTCATAATATTTATTACGCGCGTTCAATGTACGTATTGAAAACTGCGCGTCGCATTCTCGTTACTTCAGTGATGAGTTAGACGCGCAAAATTTTTACCAAAAAGAGGAACAAATGTTTGATATATTCCTATGCATATGGTATACTATTTTTATGAAGAAAGATATGTTTACAATTAATAAAAATGGTCTTTCCTATGGTAGAGGATATGTGTACTCTCTGCAGTATCATCTGGTCTGGTGTACAAAGTACAGAAAAAAGGTTTTAAAAGACGGAATTGATGTGGAATGCAAAGAAATGCTGGAAAGTCTTGCACAGGAATATAAATTTCAAATCCTGGCTATGGAGGTTATGCCGGATCATATTCATCTGCTTGTAGATTGCAGACCACAGTTTTATATTTCAGACATGATCAAAATCATGAAGGGGAATCTTGCGCGCCAGATGTTCCTTTTGCATCCAGAGCTAAAGAAAGAGTTGTGGGGAGG
>OGUL01002668.1_pt1 | contig 11606 bp, 11 predicted proteins | sample 1553651 | NCBI WGS metagenome assembly OGUL01 (sample SAMEA2580048, study PRJEB22360) | human gut metagenome | biome: human gut; feature: human-associated habitat; material: faeces | place: Denmark | collected 2008/2010
AAACGAGAGGCTCGCATTGCTGCAGGCCTCTCGTTTTTAGCTTTTATGGTAAAAGATAAGTTTCGTAGCTTAAAGTTCAACGATGGTCTTCTGACCCTTTTCAGCGATGAGTGCTTTTGCGAAGGAAATCTCATAGACCACAACATTCTCGCCAAAGCCTTTCAGCATCATCTCGAAGCCAGGACGATGTGCAATGAGCGTGTCTTTGATCTCATCGATTGACCAATCGCTCTTTGAGACGGTGGCATTCTGCACACGAACCACTGGTCCAGGGCCTTGGGGAATCGTGGTGAAAGCCACGGTGTCGTTCGCTTCGAACTCCTTGACCTTGGGCGAGAGGGCTGAAGTAGGGAAGACGACTACGTTGCGCTTTTCATCGAAGTAGATGTCTACGATACGGACGTTCGGCAGGTCTTCGACCGAGCTTGCAAGCGCGATCAGGGAGGTGTTCTTCATTACCTCAGCGAGTTGTTCTTTTGGTTCCATGAGATCTCCTAACGATCGGTTTGTCTATTTGAAAATGATACCACTCTTGTAACATTTTCCACTCAGATGTCGAACGACCGGGTAGTTTGTCACCTTAAGGATAGATTCTGTGCGTTACGCGAGTTAACTTGCAGTGAGTATTGACGGTTGTGCCGTATTCGCTATAGTTTGGTAAAGCAAAATAAAATACATCTTCAGGGCAGGGTGAGATTCCCGACCGGCGGTAACAGTCCGCGACCCTTGTTGGGCGCAAGTTCAATAAGGCTGATTCGGTGCAATTCCGGAACCGACAGTATAGTCTGGATGGAAGAAGATCGATCGCAAAATCGTTTGCGCGCTATGCCCTGGAACGTTATGTTTCAGGGTTTTTTGTATGGCGGCAATTGCATATGCGCTTGCAAGTTCGCGACGCGCGATCATGTACGACACCTTCTTGTGTCAACAGCTCTGAAGGGCTCGGCCGATAGCGGCAGAGGAAAAGATCAGAGACGGTTGAGATAGGGAGGTGTTTTTGATGGGCGAGCATGATCAGGCGAATGCAGCTGACGAAGGCGCGCAGGACAAAAGCGAACACGACCGCTATATGGCGCGTGCGCTTGAGCTGGCAGCGCGCGGTGCAGGCTGGGTCAATCCCAATCCAATGGTCGGAGCGGTCGTGGTCAAGGACGGTCGCATTATCGGCGAGGGTTGGCATACTGCCTATGGCAAACTTCATGCCGAACGCGAAGCACTCGCGCATTGTACGGAAGACCCATGTGGCGCAACCATCTATGTGACGCTCGAGCCGTGTTGCCATTGGGGAAAGACGCCGCCTTGCACGGAAGCTATCATCGAGGCGGGCATCGCGCGCGTGGTGGTGGGTGCGCCTGATCCTAATCCGCTCGTGGCAGGCAAGGGCTTCGAGGTCCTGCGCGAGGCAGGTATCGAGGTCATTGAAGATGTGCTTTTGGACGAATGCCACGCGATCAACGAAGTGTTCTTCCATTACATCCAAACTGGCTTTCCGCTGGTCATCGCTAAGTATGCGATGACGCTCGATGGCAAGATCGCGACCAGAACAGGCGCATCGCGCTGGATCACCTCTGAGGCCGCGCGTGCGAAGGTTCATGAGGATCGCCATCGGTGTGCGGCGATCATGGTTGGTATCGGAACGGTGCTGGCGGACGATCCTGAACTTACAAGCCGCATTCCTAACAAAGAAACGAAGAACCCCCTGCGCGTGGTGGTTGATTCTTCGGCGCGCACCCCGCTTACTTCAAAGCTCGTGCAAACAGCGCGCGAGATCCCCACGCTGATCGCGGTAGCGGCGCAAGCTCCGCAAAAGCACATCACAGCGCTCGAGGGCGCAGGTTGCGAGGTGTTCGTTTCGCCGATGTGTGAGACGATGCAACCCACTGAACACGATCGTGTCGATCTTCCTGCATTGCTGGCATATCTCGGCAAAGAGAAAGCAATCGATTCGGTGATCGTCGAGGGTGGTGCAACGCTGCTGTGGTCATTTTTTTCCCAAGGTTTGGTCGACCGTGTGCAAGCTTATATCGCCCCAAAGATCTTCGGCGGCGTAGGTGCACCAAGCCCTGTTCAGGGGTTGGGGGTTGAAACGCCAGCGAACGCGATCCAGTGCAGTACGCCAACGATCACGCAACTTGGTCAAGACATCCTTCTCGAATGCGAGGTGCAGAAATGTTTACCGGAATAGTCGAGGCGGTGGGCACGGTGAAGGCCCTGCGCAAAGGCGCGCACAGCGCCATCATCACGGTCGAAGCGCCGCAGATCTTGGACGATGTTCACCTGGGGGACAGTATCGCAGTGAATGGAGTCTGCCTGACCGTTACGGCGTTCACCGCGCATACCTTCGATGCGGACATCATGCATGAAACACTCGATCGCTCGGATCTGGGTGCGCTCCATGCAGGCAGCAAGGTGAACGTTGAGCGCGCCATGGCAGCCAACGGACGTTTCGGCGGTCATATCGTTTCAGGCCACATCGATGGTGTGGGCAAGATCACGCGCATCGAGACTGACGACAATGCGGTCTGGTTCACCATCGCGGCTGATCAGAGCATCCTTCGCCATGTGATCCTGAAAGGCTCGATCGCTATTGACGGTATCAGCCTCACGGTGGCGCGCCTCACAGATGACACATTCAGCGTCTCAGTGATTCCGCATACGCGCGCCGAAACGAATCTGGCGCAGAAATGCGTGGGTGATGAGGTCAACCTGGAAACCGATGTGATCGGCAAGTATGTGGACCGGCTGCTTTCCCTTGGTCCGCCAAGCAGTTTGTCGCCCGAGCACACGCAAGGGATCACCAAAGATTTTCTGCTGATGAATGGGTTTTAAAGAATACGTTAGTACGTTCGTTTGAGATAAGAAGGAGCAAGCATGTTCAAATTCAACACTATCGAAGAAGCACTCGAAGACCTGCGCCAAGGTAAGGTTGTCCTCTGCACCGACGATCCAGATCGTGAGAACGAGGGCGATTTCATCTGTGCGGCCGAGTTCGCCACCACCGAAAACGTGAACTTCATGGCGGTGCACGGCAAGGGCCTCATCTGCATGCCGATGAGCATCGATCTTTGCAAGAAGCTGCAGTTCCCGCAGATGGTCATCGAGAACACCGACAACCACGAAACGGCGTTCACGGTCTCGATCGACCACGTGGATACCACTACGGGCATCTCCGCTGAAGAGCGCGGTCTTACGGCGCGCAAGGTGGTCGACCAAGATGCGAAACCGACCGATTTTCGCAGGCCAGGGCATATGTTTCCGCTCATGGCAAAGCCGAACGGCGTGCTTGAGCGCAACGGCCACACGGAAGCGACGGTTGATCTCATGCGCCTGGCAGGCCTTCAAGAGTGCGGCCTCTGCTGTGAGATCATGCGCGATGATGGCACGATGATGCGCACGCCCGAGCTTATCGAGCTGGCGAAGAAGTTCGACCTGAAGTTCATTAGCATTAAGGCGCTGCAGGAATATCGCAAGAAGAACGAGAACCACGTCACCGAGATCGCCAACACGAATATGCCCACGAAATATGGCAACTTCCGTGCGCGGGTGTTCGTGAACAAGCTCAACGGCGAGCATCACGTTGCGTTGGTGAAGGGCGATATCGGCAATGGGGAAGACGTGCTCGTGCGCGTTCATTCCGAGTGCTTGACCGGCGATGCGTTCGGCTCGATGCGTTGCGATTGCGGCGATCAGCTTGCTCAAGCTATGCGCCAGGTGGAAGAAGAGGGTCGTGGCGTGGTGCTCTACATGCGCCAAGAAGGCCGCGGGATCGGCCTGGTGAACAAGCTGCGTGCCTACGAACTGCAGGATATGGGCATGGATACGCTTGAGGCGAATCTGGCGCTCGGTTTCGAAGGTGATATGCGCGAGTACTACATCGGCGCGCAGATCCTACGGAGCTTGGGCGTGAAGACGATGCGACTGCTCACGAACAATCCTGACAAGGTTTACCAGCTCAAAGATTTCGGGCTCGAGATCATCGATCGTGTGCCGATCCAGATTCCGGCGACCGAGCACGACCATTTCTACCTGAAGACCAAGCAGGAGAAGATGGGTCATCTTTTGAGCATCAATTAACCAGCGAATCAGGCAATTGTGCTTTTGAAAAACTAACAACTGTACCTAACAAACGAAAGGAAATCACATGAACACACTCGAAGGAAATCTCATTGCAAAGGGCCTCAAGATCGGCATCGTTGGTGCGCGCTTCAACGAATTCATCACCTCGAAGTTGATCTCGGGAGCGATGGATGCGCTCGTTCGTCACGACGTAAAAGAGGAAGACGTTGACGTAGCATGGGTGCCTGGCGCATTTGAGATTCCGTTGGTGGCAAAGAAGATGGCAGAGAGCGGCAAGTATGATGCAGTCATCTGCTTGGGCGCGGTCATCCGTGGTGCTACCTCGCATTATGATCTGGTCTGCAACGAAGCGGCGAAGGGCATCGCGCATGTTTCGCTGGATACGGGTGTACCGGTCATGTTTGGCATCGTTACCACGGACACCATCGAGCAAGCCATCGAGCGCGCAGGCACAAAAGCGGGCAACAAGGGCTTCGACTGCGCAACAGGCGCGATTGAGATGGTTAACTTGTTGAAGTCGATTTAACAATCGACTTCATAGTTGGCGCTGCGAAGGCGCGATGCCGAAGCCTAGGCATTATGCGCTTGCGCTCACGTACAAAGTACGCTCGAACGCGCATCAAGCCCATGCTTTCGCCCTCGTTTCTTCTCGCTGATTTTCCCAGCAATGTAAGTCTCAATTAATAAGTAATGAGTAAAATTAAGGTATGAGTAAAGGGACGATTTTCTTCGATTACGACGGCACGCTTCATGACAGCATGAAGCTCTATAGCCCTGCGCTGCGAAAGGCGTATGCATGGCTCGTTGATCAGGGCATCGTTGAGCCGCAGGAGCTGCATGATGACGAGATCTGTCGCTGGCTCGGTTGGCAAGTCGAGGACATGTGGACCACCTTTGTTCCAGGAATCGACGAAACAACGTGGCGAACCGCCGCGAAGATGGTCGCGGACGATATGAATGAGGGTCTGCGTGCGGGGAAGGGCGCGCTCTTCCCAGGAGTTAAAGAGACGCTCGAGAATCTTCATGACCAAGGCTTCGAGCTCGCTTTCCTTTCGAATTGCGGTAGACCCTATTGTGATACTCACCTGAGTATTTTCGGCATCGGCCACTTGTTCACTGCCACCTATTGCGCCGAAGAATTCGGTTTTATCCCAAAGTGGCAGATCTATCAGCAGACGTCAGACCGACACTCCTATCCGCAGGTGATGGTGGGGGACCGCTTTCACGATATCGAGGTCGCGACGCGCGCAGGTATTCCATCGGTCGGTTGCGCGTATGGCTACGGCGATCCGTCTGAGCTTGAAGCTGCAACCATCACAGTCGATTCACCTGTTCAGATTCCTGCTGCTATCCAGCGCTTGATCTAGCGAGTATGCTCTTCCTGCGCTTCGATCACGCGTTCAAGCTGAATTTCGAATTGCTTTGCGGCAGCACGGGGAAACCACGCAGGTAAGAGCTCGTTTCTTGACAAGGTCTCAACGATCTCATCTTCGAACCCATCCAGTTTTTGCGCATCGAACCATGAGTAATCACGCACCAAAGCAAGTTGGGATGAAGGGTATTCTGAAAAGGGATGTGAGGTGTGGAAGAATGGTTTCGATCCGAAGTCGGATTTGCGTTGCGCGCTGTAATAGAACCCCCGGCCATTGTCGAAAAGCGGGGCCACTCCCACGAACTGCAGCGTTTCCGAATCGCGGATGAGCCCCAGGTTCATATCATGTCGGTCGATGTTTGCTGTAAGAAAATCACACACGATCATCTTGGCAAGCTGGCGTTCAATGTCCGCCACTCCTAGCTCGTTGCAAACCTCAACATATTCAGCGTAGTTGTACGGCTCATATTGTGGCCTACGAAAACAACTCATGACTTCACGCAAGGGAACGAGCTGCGTGTGTTCGGTGATGAAATTCTCACAGACCGAATGAGGCTTCTCCTCGTACTTTTCGATCGAATACGCAACGAAATCTTGCGGCTCAAGCAGGCGTTCATAAAGTCTACTGGCAAGCAGCTCGGCAAAAGGCTCGCGCTCGCCCTGGCCGCTTCCCTTGATGAGAAAGTTCTTGCCTGCACGCTGTTCCCACCATTTAGGAAGCATGCCAGGCGTTCCGCTTCCGGGTCCTTTTTCGTTAACGTTACCTACGTAAGGGTTATGAAAGTAATTGATCTCATTCCAGTCGAGATTTGAGCCTTCCGGCTTGAACCAATATTGATCGGTGAGGTTTTGTCCGAACGTTTGAAAGAGGAGCTCAGCAGGATCTTTGCAGCCTGTTTTGGCGAGTATCTCACGAAGGCCAATGCGGTTTTCGGGAATGTAACGATCAGTGATCCAAGAGGTGAGCTGTGTTGCAGTTGGTTTGCCGATTCCTCTGCAGGATCCGATCGGGCTTGCAATCACGTACTCGTCTTCCTCTACTTTCACAACGCGTTTTGACTCGCTGTCAAACACGAAGTGCAAGACGGCATCGTTTTTGTTCATGAGCGTGTAGGCCTGGATGAGATTGCGCTTCTTTTGCCCATAGGGGGGGCGACCTGATACGGTGCCGTTGGCAAGTCGGGATCGAACGGACTCTTCGCTCACTGCCCATGATCTACCGAATTTTTGCGCTTCAAGATCACCGCTATGAATGAGCGCCACCACACGGCGTTCGCTCACACCGAGCAATCGGGCTGCCTCTGCGCTGGTGATGTTCGTACTGTCCATCTTCTCTTCCGTAGACGATCGAAATCTAGCCAAAGAAAGTATACCGTATTCAGAACAGTTTCTTAGTTTAATATTGATAAAAACTATTCCGAATGCGGAATAGTTTTAACAGACTTGAACATGGTGCATGTTCCGGCAGCAGAATAGCTGAAGCGTCTATTGGAGGATCCTAGCGCCAGCATTGATAGTTGTACTGTTCTGGTTGTTCGTTAGATTCTTGCAGGCAAATAGTCGGCAGGTCGTGCGGAATATTTTTGCCGGTATAGAAGAAGCCTGCCTCGGCCAGTTCGCTTGCTTCTCTCTGATAGTCGTCTGCGGAAGTTTGCGTGTAGGCGCGGTCTTCGTCGCTCAGCTGACCGCGTACTTTTGCTGGCACACCCATTACCAGCGATCCATCAGGGATAATAGACCCTTTGGTAACCACAGCACCCGCACCGATAATGCAGTTCTTGCCCACTACTGCGCCATCCAAAATGACGGAATTCATCCCGATGATCGTGTTGTCCTTTACGGTTGCGCCATGGACCGTGGCATTATGACCAACGGTCACGTTGTTGCCGATCGTGCAAGGGAAATCATATTCAACATGTATCACGCAGTTATCTTGGATGTTCGTGTTCGCTCCGATCGTGATCGGCTCACGTTCGGCGCGCATGACCACACCTGGATAGACCGAAGAATGCTTGCCGATGGTGATGTCGCCCAAAAGCGTGCAGTTACGCGCTAAATAGCACTCTGGATCCAGCTTGACTTCATCTAGCTTCATAGCGACTCCCTTTTAAGACGCTCCTTTTGAAGAGGGTTTTCTTGAAGATACTATATTTTCGTAGAGATCCCTTTTGTAGGATATCTCTTTTCATTATATCTACCCGTTTTGGTTTGGTATGTATGTTTGCTACAGCATGTAAGATTTCAGGTCTGATCCTTTTGCGAGCTTGATAAGGCAATCGCAGCGCCATAAAATCTCGAATCTCTGTTGGTTCTTGTGGAAAAGGCGATTCTGAAGTTACTTTAAGTATTTAGGTTTAAACCAGTCAAACTTTTCTCATTCATAGTCGTATTAAGTCTAAAACGACCCTCCTAAATGCTTTCAAGTAAAAAGACGCAGATGCAAAGCAGGGAAAGCAAGATTCAAATCAGGATCAAAAAGAGATCAAAAGGTTTTTAGAAGAAAAAAGAAGCGGTGAACACGTATTTTTAAAGCTCATATTTCTTGAAGAGCTGCTTTGGTTGTTGATTGCGGTCTCTTGTTCAAGCGTAAAAAATGCAGCAAAGATGCTACAACAATACAGCATGTGAGCTACGAGAATATGACAACAACGCAGCATGTATGCTGCGACAATACGATGGTAATGCAGTGACAACATAATAAAGATGCGGCAAACGTAATACAAGTACTGCAGGAGCGTAGCAAAACTACGCCCGAAACTAGGAGCAGGCGTTATTCTGTGCAAGTTTTAAACCAAAATGAACCGCTGACTGATGCGAATAGACCCATTTTTAACACCAGGCATACCTAACCTTTTCGAAGAGCTCGATATCTTAAAGAGGGAGGAGGGGTCCGAGAAGAGGAATTCAAGTATCGAAGCTCAACATAATCGAGAAGAGAAAGAAGGTGATGAATGGTGGTAGACAATGCAACGAGGGAGGCAACCATTGAAGCGCGTGCCGATAACTTGGCGGCGCTCGATCGTGCTGCACTGAATAAGACGACGCATGGTATTGCTGCGCGCATTGACAAGATGCCAGTTGGTCGTTGGCAGAAAAAGTTGATGTGGTTGTTTGGCGGCGCGATTTTTGTTGACTCTCTTGACAACTATGTTGGTGGTGGCATTTTAGCGCAGCTGGTCAGTGAAGGCTGGTCTACGATAGAGCTGAATGGCTGGTTTGCCTCAATGACCATGTTTGGATATTTGATTGGTTCATTTTTGTCAGGATGGCTCGGCGATCGATTTGGTCGTCGCAGGGCGCTATTGATCAATGTTTTGATATTTACCATTGCAACGTTCTTTGCAGCTGCAGCACCCACAATGGAGATCCTTATCTGTTGCCGTTTCTTGATGGGTATCGGCCTTGGTGCAACAATGCCTGGCTGCTATGCAGCATTCCCCGAATACTTGACACCGAATATTCGCGGTAAGTATTCGGGATATATCGGTTTGATTGGCAATGTTTCGCCTCCTATTGGTGCTTTGCTGACCATGATCATTATTCCGATAGTCGGTTGGCGTCCAATTTTCGTTTTGATCGGTTTTATCGCAGTTGCAATGTGGGTATTCATCTTTAAATTTTTGGATGAGTCGCCTCGTTGGCTGGCATCGAAAGGCCGCTATGACGAAGCCGACGCAAAATTGACACAGGTCGAAGAGGCTTATCGTGCTCACGGGGTCGAAGTTCCCGAACTCAGCGACGATCAGCTCAAAGAGATCGCTCGTGCTAATGAGGAAATGGGCGAAGAGGTTGTCAATCTTCCTTGGCGTTCTCTGTTCAGCAAGAAGATGATTCGCCGCACTATTACAGTGAGCGTTGGCTTAATGGCTATGAATCTTGTTGTTCAGACGATTGTCAACTGGACTCCTACGCTGTTCGTTATGCAGGGTATTGACGTCGGAAAGTCGTTGTATATGACCGTTATTATGCTCATTGGCTGTCCGGTCGGCGTATGGCTCGAGTCGATATTCGTTGACAAGCATCCGCGTAAATGGGGTATGGTCGTCTTGCTGGTCTTGATCGCGGTGGCAGGCTTCATCTGGGCACAGCAGACCAATGAAATGGTCATCATGGTTACCGGTTTTGTCCTGTGTGCGCTTACGTATTACTACGCATTGGTTGCTTGCTCTGCGTATCTGGGAGAGGTTTTCCCAACAGAGTTACGTCTGCGTGGTGGTGGTTTTGCTAATGCGATGGGACGTGTTGCTGCTATCGTCAGCCCTTCTATTGTTGCAGGATGCTTTGCTGCGGCGAACCCTGCAGGAGCGGTGTATACCTTTGTTGGTATCACGGTGTTTGTGATGGCGCTCATTATCGCGATCTGCGGTGTTGAGACCAGGGGCCAGACCCTGGAGAGCATCAACGACGACATCATCAAGGACGCTAAGAACAAGAAGAAGTAAAGTGACCGATCTGATCTTGGCGTATAGGTATAGCCCTGCAACATGAGTGTAAATACGTGTTGCAGGGTCTTTTAGGAGGACATCATGAAAGGACTAGAAGGACTGAAAGTTGTCGAGCTGACCAGCTACGTTGCAGGGCCTGCTTGCCCTCGAATACTAGCAGAGATGGGTGCGACGGTGTATAAGATCGAGCCTTTCGAGGGCGACGATTACCGCAATAACGCAAGCGGGTTCGGCATGTCCAAGACCGAAATAGACGATCCAGCATTCGACCTCACCTCGACGAACAAGACGTTCGTGAGCATAAACTTGAAGTCGGAAGAGGGCGCGAAATTCTTGGGCAAACTACTCAAAGAGGCCGATGTGTTGGTGACGAGCTTTCGGGATAAAGGCCTCGAGCATCTTGGGCTTGACTGGGAGACTATCCATGAGAAATATCCGCGTTTGGTATGGGCGCAAATGCGCGGCTATGGCTGGCGCGGCCCTGAGAAGGACTCGCGCGGGTTCGATAACACCGCCTACAACGGACGAGGAGGCGTGTTCGCTTCTTTGCCGCAGTCGGATAATTTTGCTCCAGTAAATATGCCGAATGGATTCGGTGATTTCCAGTGTGCACTAGCTTTGACATCGGGTATCTTGGGCGCGCTCTACCGTCGCGAGAAGACAGGGTTGGGTGACAAGGTGACGGTCAATCTCTATCACGTTGCATGTTGGGCGCAGCAGATAGGTCTTGCATCGACGCAGTTCGGCGATGTCTGGCCAAAGTCTCGCAAGGCGGCTGCTACTCCCACCAACAACACCTATATGGCAGGCGATGGCACCTGGTTCGTGCTCTGCATGGGCAGTTCTGATACTTATTTCCCGCTGATCATGCATATTCTCGGGCTTGACCACCTCATCGATGACGAGCGCTATAACACGCTCGCGGTCATGAATAGTACGGGAACCAATAAAGACGTGATTCGCTGGATGGAAGAAGCATTCGCCAAGCATGATTTCGATTATTGGGAAAAGGTCTTCAAGGAAAATAACGTCGCTTATCACAAGCTCTATTATTTCAGCGACATCTTAGAGGACGAGGAAGCTTACGCCAACGACATTCTGCGAAAGTTACCTTATGACGAATTTGGCGAGAAAGCTCTTGCCACCAGCCCGATTAGGCTGGAGTCGGTTGGTGACCCGATCTTGTATCGCTCACGTCCGATCGGCTACGACACGCGTGAGGTTATGCTTCAGTATGGCTATACGGATGAAGACGTGGACGCTTTGATTGCTGATGGAGTCGTGAAATGTTACGAAGGTGAAGAGCTCGGTGAGACTGCGCTGAAGCCAAGCTACGGTCCTGATTCGATCTGTTGACGGTTGACGCTGCAACTACCAATGAAAGGGGGAGTAATGGTGGCTTACAACAATCTATTGCAACCGATCTCGATCGGTGATGTTGAGGTGAAGAATCGTTTTGTGATGCTGCCGATGACCACCGAATTAGTGGACAACTACTACATCACGGATGCGATTGTCGATTTCTATGAACAACGCGCGCGTGGAGAGGTCGGCCTTATCGAAGTGGGGTCGGTTTATGTGAGCGATCTGTTCGATACGACCCCTCGCTACTACACGACGACCGGTGCTGTTGGTGCGTGGGATGACAGCTTTATTCCAGGATGGAAGAAGCTTACCGAAGCCTGCCATAAATGGGGTGCCAAAGTGGCTGG
>OGUL01002677.1_pt1 | contig 11578 bp, 9 predicted proteins | sample 1553651 | NCBI WGS metagenome assembly OGUL01 (sample SAMEA2580048, study PRJEB22360) | human gut metagenome | biome: human gut; feature: human-associated habitat; material: faeces | place: Denmark | collected 2008/2010
TTATTTAGCAGCATCTTTGCGCATCCTCCACAACATCTTTTAGTTTCTGACAGGCTTCACAGTAAATGTTATCGACCATCCTCAGTTTAAGTTCTACGCCTTCTTCCCTGACTTTCTTAAGCTTTGTAAGAGCGACCTGAAAGAGCTGATCGTTTTTTATTCTGCCATCCATAAGGATATACATATAAAACTGTTGTTTTTCTCCTTTCTTTTCCTGCAGGAGATCTGTTCCGATAATTAAGGCTTCTCCTGCAGAGTAATCTCGTATTACTTGAGGAAACTGACATCGGAAATCTTTATGATATCGTTGGAACTTCTTTACCTGTACTGCCCCATTTCCAAAGACAAATGCCTGCTGGCAGCTATGTCCTGAAAGGGTGTTCTCTAATTCTAGCTCATCTTGTAAAAGATAAAGCATTTTGCTTATTTTTTTGGAATTGTCTAATTCTGTTCTTAAAATAACAAAAAGAGCAAACTGTTCTTCTTCGCTTTCCTTTTCCTTTTTAGTCTGGAATTTCTCTGTTTTTTCCTGCTTTTTCTGCTCGGACTTTTCATCTAAGCTTTCTTTCGTCATTCTGGAAAATTCTTCTTCTACCTGTATAGAGTCTTCTAATAACTGTTGCAGCTTCTCATAACTGCAGATCTCTCTTCTTTCAAAAATCTGTTTCCATTCTTCTGAAAGAATATTGTAGAATAGCTCTGAATAATCTGCTTCTGTTTTTAGGGGAGGAATTTTAACATTCCCCTTCGCACTGGCTACAAGGATTTTATAAATCAAACGATTGTCTGCAATCTGCTGCATCTTCTCATCAAATAAAGTAGCATCCCCAAAAATTCTCTCATCTTCTGGATACCATTCATAATCCTGCTCAAAGGTAAGAAGCTGAAACTTTTCAGGATGTAAAAGGACAACACCATATTGGCTGTTATCCATGTCTACATAGAACTCCTGCAGTTCGATAAGCCCCGGGTAAATATGCTTTTGTGAAAGCTTTTTAAGAATATGGAGTACCTGTAATGCAATTTTTTTGAGAATTAATGAATCAACATGAAAATGATCCATCTGCTTTCTCGCAAATAAAGACTTTACAGGAATCGCTGAGGATGGCAGCATTCCAATCTGTTCTTCAAAAATAATTTCGGGAATACTTTTTAACTCCCGGATTACCGGATGCCCTTTTTCAAATAATTCTTCCTTACTTCCATTCCCCATCGGGACTGTTTCCATACGTTCTCTCTCTTCCACACATTTCACCCTTTCTATGCACCAATAGACACACCTTTCATCAAATCCTTTAATGGCTTGACTATATTGTCTAAAAATTCTGTACTCATCGGTTTCAATAATTTGTCAATTTTAATGAACATCGGAGAAGCCTCCTCATCAAGCTCCCCATCCGGCTTTACAAAACAAAAATGGAAATCTTCCTCACTCATTTCATCTGTTGAGAAAAAGATCACCTGTCCTACCGGATACTGTGTGTATTCCTCATAGTCATTACTTCCATACGCATCCGTAAATACCATAATCGCCTTATTTCTTCCCGAAACAGGAAACTTGCGCAGGGAAGTTCCGATTGCTTTATGCACCGATTCTTTTCCATCGTCCCCGCCGCCATACAGCTTGGTTCCTTTTAACTTTTTTAAAAATAAGGAAATATCTGAAGTAAAACTATCTCGTCCCTCAAATAAAACCGTTTCTGTCTCCTCACCATTTTCTTCATTTCTTATCAGTGTGAGTCCAATCTGCGGATATACTTCATATTTTGACAGGCACTCTAAAAAATGTGCAGCTGCATAATATACTGCTGGAAATACGGTATACATAGATGCCGTCGCATCCACTACAAAATCTAAATACAGTGTAAATGCCTGTTCTTTTTCTTTCTTAAAATTCTGTTGTAAGTCTAAAGGAATTTCTGGATTCCAACTTTCATTCATATTGCCTAACACTCCTGTCCTTTTGGTTTTATTTCTTTCTCAAAAATCACCGTTTAATCTGCAAAATTTCAATATTTGTTCCCGCATAAGTAAAGATGTCTCCCTCGCAGACTTCTTTCTCTTTTTGTTTCCTGATAATGTGGCAATCTTCATGTAAGATAAGTGCTTTTACCTTATCATCCATCCGATAAAATGATAAAATATGTCCGCTCATTCTTCCATTCTGGCTTCGTTCCTGCTTTGTACCAAATTCAATCGGAATAAAACGATAATTCTTCATATATGGACTATATTTTACATCACCGATACGGTAGGAAAAACGAATCGTTTTCTGCTCCTGTGGCTGTTCTAAAAATTCGGGAAGTTCAGGAAGCTTTCTAACAGACATAAGGTATTCTTTCATATCCTGAATCACTTCTTTTATACTTCCATATCGTTCTTCTTCTCTCGCTATCATCTTTGCAATAATACGGCTTAAACGATCATCAATTCCTGGCATCTCTTTTAACTGATAGGCGTAGTCATCCCCTATCATGTAATTCTTTATCTCATCATTTCCATAGAAATGATGCTTCCCTGTATAAATAAAATAAAGTACAAGTCCGGCAGAATAAATATCCATCTCCGGCCGGCAGATATAACTGTTCCAATATCTTGGATCGGCATATCCTGGCGTTCCTTTCTGTTCTCTCCGAAGCATGACAGTCACATTTGATGCATGAAGATGTACCCAGTCAAAATCAATAATCTTAACAACAGAACCATCCGGGGAGGCCAGTACATTCTCCGGCTTTAAATCTCGATGAACAATCGGATCCTGCCGGTACATAGACATATAATGATCTATTCCAAGCAGGAACTTCATTGCAATGCGATTCCTCACCTTCATTTTCTCATTCCAGGTATCTCCTGCAATCCCTCGGCCGCGCATCAGTTCTGATAGATCACTTTCTTCGATATATTCTACCAATGTAATAAAACGCTTGTTTTTCTCGTCAAGCATTCCTCCATAAATTCGGATAATATAAGGAGAATACAACTGTACCTTACTTTCTTTTTCTACATAAACCTGCTCAAGATCATTACAAAACAACACCTTCACAAAATACTTTTTATCTGTGCGGATGTCTTCGGCAATCATGGCCTGCTTACTTCCGGTGCGGTGACATTCTTTTAACATTTTTAAAGATACGACCATATTTTCTCCGGACCGTTCTCTGTCGCGAATCCATGTGAAAACTTCGCCCTCTTCAAAATAACAATTCATCTTACCGGCCTCCTATAAAACGGTTTTTAAAAAGTTTCTCTTTTAATGACAGCGGCTTCTTGCTCTTAGGAAGTTCTGTATAACAGCAGATATCTTCCTTTTTTTTCGACTGTCTGGTATCTGTTTTGGGAAACTTTACTTCGCTTTCCTTTTTGTTTTTTTCCTTTTCCTGATTTACATAAAGAATTGCTGTCTGATTATCCTCTTCCCCGCTTTCTCTTGCGCTCTCAAAAATCTGTCCAATCACTCTTTGCGGGCGCTCACAATCACAACATATCGTTTCGATTTCTGCTTTTGTAAGATCTCCGAACGCTCCGTCTGAGCCCATCAGTATTCCGTCAATCTCCTCTGCGGGAAACAGACGGCAATAGGGCTTACATTCCTTTCTCTTTCCAAGATAATCAAGCAGGCGATTCTTATTCTGATAATATAATACGGACCCTGCTGTTGTTTTTCCTTCCCTTACCATCTCTTCCGCCACATTCTGTACTTCACTGATAAGCTCAATTGTTCCATTCTTGATGCGGTATATTGGACTGTCCCCGCAATTTGATACAATAAATGTATCCCAGAAATGAATCACCGCAGACAAGGTGGTTCCTCCTTTGATTCCGGCATCCAATCCTTTCTTATACAATCCCTGATTTAACTTACTATATATTTCTTCAGAAAATTCCTGTAAAATCTCAATCTGCCGGTCTAAGGGATTCCCTTTAAATCGATCACTCATCAATGTCTGCAGCAATTCCTGATACCACAGATTTACTGCCGCCTCTGAATAATATTTACCCCCGGAAAGTCCGCCCATTCCATCTGCTACTACCATCGCTTTTACTACTGCTTCTGCATTCATATGAATCTCCATCTGGCAATAGCTGTCTTCATTCGATGAGCGCCGGTTTATTTCACTTGCAAAAAAGAAAGCCACCGTACTTCCTCCCTTCCCTCATTTGAAAATTTCTTTCCTTTATGATACACTGATTCACATAAAAAATCTACAAAAGGAGGTTCTCCATGTTTCCGAAATCGTTTTCCGATTTTACATTCTATCAGAAAAAAAAAGATATTTTAATCTATAAAGCTGCTGATTCTAATCATCAGTATATTTTAAAGTGCAGCGAGAATACTACCCCTGCGCTAAAACAGGCACTCCTTGATGAATATGAGGGATTATCCCCTCTGTCCCATCCATCTCTCCCAAAGTATTATGGGTTCTGCGAGAATTTCTCATTACCAGAATCAAATACTCCTGTCTTTGCGCTTTGTATGGAGTGCTGTGATGGCAGCTTACTGCCTAAACTCGTACCATTTTTGGCTTTAGAAGATCTATTATATATCCTGCTTTCTACTGGAAAAGTGCTTTCTTATCTTCTCGAGAAAGGAATTCTTTATACGGATCTTCATCCGTCCAATGTACTTATAAGAACATTAGACGGGCATCTGGCAATCACTTTATTAGACTTTACTTACTGTTACTACTTCCTGAATAATCCAAATCCACCATATGAGCTGCGTTTTTCTTATAATCTTTCTCCTGACTTAAAGGGACAGCAGATGTTGATTCAGGAACTTACTTACTTTCTCCACGCTCTTCTTGAAATAAAAGAGCAACAGCGCACAGGTAAAAAAGAACCCCTTCCTTTTTCTGTGTGCATGCTTCTTGAAACGGGAAATCATCCACCAGAGAATCTCTCCCTTCAAGAATTCTTAATTATGATTCAAAAATGCTTCCTTAGTTTCTAGAGCGTGTTTGAAAAATGCTTTCTGCAAGATGTGCGTTACAATTTGTGGGAGATTTCGCCTGAATGAGGGCGGCGTAGCGGGCTACGTCAACTGAATGAAGGCAAAATATACCGCAAATTGGGGCGTGCAGATTGTAGGAATGGTTTTTCAAACACGCTCTAGAGCTTGTTTGAGAAATCCTCTAATTTGCATCAAAAAGTGTATTGTATAAATCTTCTACCACTGGTGCAAGTGTTTTTCCAATTTCCGTTGTCTTTAAACGATTTGCAACGATGACATACTGCGGATTATCTGCCGGTGCAAATGTAACAAGCCATGCGTTGTTCGTTCCATCTCCCCTCTCCGCAGTTCCTGTCTTCGCAGCAATAGAATATTCTTTCTCTCCTACTGTGGACATTCCATAAGACTGTGCTGCAGCCTTCATTGCTTCTTTAATCTCCTGCGCAGTATCCGTATCCATTGTCTCTACTAACTTTTCTGACTTGCCTTCCGCTGTTGTCTGCCCTTTTCCATTGACTACAGATTTAAAAAGATATGGCTTTAACATTACACCATCATTTGCAATACTCTGTGTAACCATCGCCATCTGAAGGGGTGTAACAAGAGTTTCTCCCTGGCCAAATGCTGTTGTCGCAACAACATTATCTTCATAACCCTTTAAATCAAAGTTAGAATGGATTGTTGCAAAATCAAGAGAAATGTCTTCCCCAAGTAAAAAGCTTTTTCCTGTCTTATAAAGGCGAAGGCCGCCAAGCTTTAACGCCCGGTTCATAAAGTACACATTAGAGGATTTCACAAACCCTTCCCGGAATGAAATACTTCCATAGGCTTTACCACCATAATTTCGTATTGTCTGTCCATTTACCGTAATTGAACCAGTGTCTTCAACTTCTTCTCGTTCAATACCTGCTTCTACGATTTCTTTGGATGTGATTAATTTAAATACGGAACCTGGCGCTACCGGATTCTGGTATGCATTGGAGAGGAATACTCCTTCTTTTTCATTGATTTTTTTCCACTTATCTTCAATCTCAGACACATTAAAAGATGGCGAAGATGCTAACGCTAATATTTCTCCTGTCTTTGCATCAAGAACTGCAACAGATCCTTTATATTTCTCAATGTCCTTATATGCTCTTTCCTGCAAAGCCGCATCAATCGTAAGAGAAACATCCGCACCTTTCTTTTGCTTTGGATTAGCCCCGCAATTGCTGTGAACAAGTTCTTCATTCATCGTCTTTTCTACACCGTATGTTCCATAAATCTTGGACCAGTAACCAACGAGATTAGAAAAAGCATAGGGATGAGAGTATGTGCGTGCTCCGCCCGGCTTTTGTGAAAATGCAATCGTATTTCCATTACGGTCTAAAATAGATCCTCTCACATATTCTTTCTCATATATCTTTGCCTTGGCCTGACTCTTCTTTTTGTCCGCTTCTTTTGATACGCCCGGAAGCAGCGCGGAAACTCTCACGAGAGAAATGATCATTAAGATGACGCAGATAAGCGTGGCACTTTGCAGTAACTGCGTTCTCCTTAAAAAATTTATCCTGTTCTTCTTCATCTTCTACTGTTCCTTTCCATTTGACATTACTTGACACCGCTACGATAAGTCCCACGATCATAAAGCTGATCATAAGTGAAGTTCCTCCGCTTGAAATAAATGGCAGCGTGATTCCGGTAAGTGGGCACAGCCCGGTACTTCCAGCGATGATAATTAATGTCTGGTCAAAAAGCATAAATACAAATCCCGCGCCAACTGCTCTGTGATAGCGGTCCTGTTTTCTTACAAAAAGTCTTACTCCCTCAAGCCACATCATAATAAATACAATAAATACAAGCAGTGCAAATATCATACCACAACGCTGAATCAGTGCTGGATAAACGAGGTCACTCGTCTTAACCGGCAGCTCTGTCACAGAAGAGGTTCCAAACCACCCTCCAAGTACGATAGACTCTTTCGCTTTAAGAAGCTGATATCCAAGTCCTAAAGCATCCTTTTCCGGATGCAGCCAATAAATAAAACGATTCGCTATCTTGTTATAATTTGAAAGGAAAATCTGTGCCAGTTTGTTCGTTCCAAGAAACACTCCTGCACTATTCCACTTTGTAATCTGTGCTCCTATAACAGAAAGTCCGACAGAACCTGCTGCCATGACGAACACCGTTCCGATAAATACCTTTATATCTGGAACGAATAAAAAGAGGAATGTTAAAAACAGCATAAGAATCAGAAGCATGGTTCCAAATTCACTCTGTAATGCCAAAAACAATACTTCTAAAAATGTTACAGTATAAAAAGCCCGTATATTCTCCTTATCCGGATTCGCCTTTGTTCCTAAAAGTCCTGCCGCAATAAATACATATAGAAACTTAATAAACTCTGTTGTCTGTAAAGAAACACCACCTATTGTAATCCAGTTTCTTACGTTACCAACACTCTTTGCAAGAACAAGAGTTGCTGCCGACAGCAATAAGGAAAACCAAAAGAATATTCTGCATACCTTAATCGTCGATAATTTAAAACGCTTCAAACACTTTATAGAAGCAATATTTCTGCTATTTATATAAATGAACGCTGCCAAAAGAGCCATCACAAATCCAAGAATATACTGAAACTGCAATGATGTTGCCGGATTATGTGTCGCATAATACTGCGGATTCTTTAATACCTGCTCTTCTTTAAAAATACATTGCAGCATCGTTCCTACCGTAAGAAGTAACAAGGTATAAATAACAATCTTCTTATTTCCGTGTATCACAGAGGTAAAAAACCAGGATAATAACGTAATCGCAAGTAAGATTCCTATCATATCAAGATAAATCTTTCCTGCGCCTTTCGCCTGCACAAAGATAAAGGCCGCTGCCTGCATCAACAGCAGGGCAAGAACCGGACTATTTTTAAAGGAATAAAATGCTCTCTGGATTTCCCATACCACCCTTTCAAAAGAAAAGGCTTTTGTTCCAGTATCATGCCTACTCATAGCTTCCCTCCGCATTTTTATAAAGTCTTGTAGACTGGCTTCTTCCGCCCTCTACCGCAATCTGAAATTCTTCATTTCCAATGTAAACTCTTAAACCATCTGACAATGGAACCTGCCCTGTCACCATTCCATTCACATAAAGCTTATTCATCGTTCCCACATCTTCTAATAGATAACGTCCGTCTCTCTCAATAATGCGGCAATGATTCCTTGCTACACATAAATCATCCAGTACTAAATCATTACTTGTACTTCTTCCAATTGTAAATGGAATCTTATTCACGCGGTACCGCGCCATAACTCTGTGATTGGCATCCAGCTTCATAAGCGTAATTCCCGTTGTTTCTCTCTTCTTCATCGGAACAATCTTGCCACTTTCGTCTTTATAATCCTGCCCTGCGCTGCTTTCTTCCGGCTGCATTCTCTCCTGGCGCTTTCGTTCCTGCTCTTCATAGTCATATAACCAATCTGTGTTAACTCGAATACTCTCTCCATCATATCCGTCCTGCTGAGATTCTTCTTCATATTCCATCTCTGAGAAATCATTCTTCTTTGGATATTCTTCGGCATACTGTTCTTCCTCTAATGCCTGTTTTTCTTCTTTTTCTTCACGTAACTCATACTCTTCAGGTTCGTTATCCTCATCAACCAGAATTCCTTTTCGTTTCTGTTTCTTTTGTAACTTTTTCTGTTCTTTTTCTTTTTGAACTTCTAACTTCTTTTCCTCACGTTTTTGCTTAATTTCCTCCTTCTTTTCCTGTCTTAATGCCCACTCATCTACGAAGTTCTCTCCCTCCTCGGAAGCCTTCTTTAGATTCTTATTCGAACGTATTAAAACAAGTACAATAAATGCAATTAAAATAACTACCCCAATCTGCGAAATAATAGACATAAATATAGCTCCTGCCTTTCGTTATTTTTAAAAACGCTGCTGCGTTCTTACCAATCACTTTCAACAGGAGCATACCATAAATAGTGCCTTTATTCAAATATTAGCTTTCTGAACTTTTACTGATTCTTTCTTACTTTTGCTACTGCTTCTACCATAGAAGACAAGTCGCTTTTCCATCCATCCTCTTCTTCTCCAAGAACTTCCGCCAGGATAGAAAGAAGGGCTTTTCCATCCAGATTATTTTTTATAAATTCTTTCTGGATTTCTTCCACATTCTGCATGCCATTCTCTTTCTGGTAACATTTACCTGTCCAGATTGAATATAAAGTTGCCGCATAAAAGTACATGTCATTACGAAGGAAATCCTTCGTAAAGCGGCTAGGCCGTCTCACATAACAATAGTCCTCAAACTTTTCCATATCAAGAGCATCCGGTACATAGTTCTTTTCAATCAAAAGAGCTGGAATTTCCTGAAACTCAACTTCCTGCCAGTTATCAATTCCCTCTTCCATATATTCTGCCGCACTCTTCTTAAAAGAAACATTTTTCTTATTGCGGTTCATATCATCAAAAAGCAGTTTATCTTCCATTGCAAAACGGCAGTAGCCGTTCTTCTCATACCCAAATTCTCTATTCTTTTCATTTTTTAAGATTTGTCTGCCGATACAGAAGGAAAACCACCATTTCTGTGCAGCTGGAAGTTCATAAACAGAATTATATTTCCGGCATAAATCTTCCTCGATTTCATAGCCTTTCTGGCGCAGTCTCTCTGATGCAGATTCAATCATAATCCAGATTTCCTGGCTGTTAGCCACTGAATTCGACTTGTATCTGGCAATCATTTCGATAATGACTTCTGCCGGTGTAATGCCAAGAGGTTCCATCTGTGCCTTTGCAAGTAATTTCTCAATGGATTCATACGTTGGCTGCAAGGCAATACAGAACCGCAGCAGCCATTCTCTTGTAACAACTGCTTTGCCTGCTCTTATCTTTGAAAACTGTGCTTCACAGTGAAGACAGCCAATATCTCTTAAAAACCAGGCAGCCTTATCATAGTATCCATATTCTTCCTCAATAACTTCTTCAAGACACTGGCCAAACTTCCTTGTTCCATCCTTAAACTCATCTTTGTAACTTCGAATGAGTTCATAGAATTCCTCTAATGTCTTCACTTCAGAAAGCATAACCCACAAATCCATCGTTGCAAGGCTTCTGCTGTCCTGCTGTATATTTTCTTCTAAAATGTCTTCAATATGTGCCCGGACATCTTCAAAGGCATCAATTGGAAAAAGTCCATTAATCAGTGCAATCCACAAAGCATCATCAATATTCTTACAGTAAAGTCCATATCCCATATAGGTTTCCAGAAGGATGTGGTTAATTTCCTCTAAATTCATTTCAAATGCCATACCAAGTGTGACATAGATATCCCTGGATGATGGCATGGAACCACGAAGCCATGCCCCGATTGCCTGTCTTGTCACAGGTACATAAGAAACTGTTCCCTCTTTCTTCTTTTCTACACGGTGAAACACCTTTTTTGCCAAAGATGTATTGCTGTAATCAAAGGCATCCATTTTTTCCTCTAAAAATCTGGAAAATGGAATTTTATTTTTCTGCCCTTCTGCCAGCCGTTCTTCTATCGCATTCATAAAAGATTCTATCGTATCGTCTGCTAATCTTTCCATAACTTCCTCTTTTTCTATCTGCCTGCATGTGCCGATTCTTCTTCCATCTGACTTTTTTCCTTTTTCAGGCGAAGGAGATTCACTACCTGAATACATACCGTAATTACTCCCAAAATAATAAAATAGTACAGTCTCACTTTTTGCGAACGGAAAAACCAGGCCGCCGCTTCAATAATCCAGCCTTCTACCAGACACAGGCCAACTACCTTCCACAGAGGATAACTCGCCTTTCTCTGAATAATCACAGCCTGATAATTTAACATGAGAAGAACCCACATGCCCGCCATACCAAGTGCAATCTTCCAATGTCCAATCATTAAAGAATAATGAGATAAGTACATGATACAACCGGTGAGAAATCCTTGCGGGAATCCCATAAGTAAAAATGGAACTGCCGGTCCTTCCTCTTCTAAGCTGTCCTCTACTGCCTCTGCCTCCACATTCTCTATCTCCGTGCCTGTTTTTCTCGCTTTTTCTTCCTCTGTTTCTGCTGCTTTCTTATACCGTCGTCCCATGTCACTGTCCTCCTCACCACTGTCTTTCGATTGTCCGCCTTTTTTTATTCTATGTGTTCTGTGTCCGCGTTCCTGACGAAGCACCATTCTTGTTTCCGGCCGGTATCCGCCGAGCATTTCCTCCACATAACACGCTGTATCTAACTGCTTTTTATTAAAGAGCGCTGCATGTTCCTGTAGCTGCTTTACAAAATCCTGAAGAATCTTAATCCACTGCTCCCTTCGGTTCAAATGAATCGCTATTTTATCGAACAGTTCAAACCGGTCTTTGTCAAAAAGTTCCTCATTCAAAAGGCCGATTCCTGTACGAAGGATCTCATCTTTTTGTTCTCCTGGTACTTTCTCCTCATTAAAATCTTTCACATACTTATACAGACTTTCCATGTCCCTCGCATTCATGCGAAACAGACTTTTTCCATAATCAGATAGCTTCTGATTCGCCAAAGTTTCACATAGAAGGCTGGTATAAATATCCTTATTTTTCTCTCTGATCACAGCAAGAAGTGAGGCAAACTCCACTTTATCTTCCTCAAATACTTCCCCTAACA
>OGUL01002693.1_pt1 | contig 11517 bp, 9 predicted proteins | sample 1553651 | NCBI WGS metagenome assembly OGUL01 (sample SAMEA2580048, study PRJEB22360) | human gut metagenome | biome: human gut; feature: human-associated habitat; material: faeces | place: Denmark | collected 2008/2010
TTGCCGAAGCAACCGCGCCTCGGCGCGAGAATGTGCCAAGGCACATTCTTTTTTACATCAGCTTACGGAATAATGCGGTCAGATCTTCGATGCTTGCATCCTTCGGGTTGCCGGGTGCGCATGCATCTGCATGGGCAGATTCTGCCAGGAACGGAAGATCCTCTTCCTTGATGGCTTCGAGCTTGGACGGAATGCCGACATCCTCGGAAAGCTTGCGGACAGCATCGACCGCAGCTTTACGGTAAGCAGCCTGATCCATCTGATCAACGCCTTCTACGCCCATTGCGCGTGCGATTTCACGGTATTTTTCACCGGTGCAGTCTGCGTTGTATTCCATAACGATCGGAAGCATCATTGCGCATGCAACGCCGTGAGGGGTGTCATAAACAGCGCCCAGGGTGTGTGCCATGGAATGAGCGATGCCGAGACCGACATTGGAGAAGCCCATGCCTGCGATATACTGACCAAGAGCCATGCCTTCACGGCCTTCTTTGGTGTTAGCAGCGGCATTACGCAGGGATTTGGAAATGATTTCGATTGCCTTTAAGTGGAACATATCGGTCATTTCCCATGCAGCCTTGGTGGTGTAGCCTTCGATTGCGTGGGTCAGAGCATCCATACCGGTAGAAGCGGTCAGGCCCTTTGGCATGGAGGACATCATATCGGGATCAACGACTGCGATGATCGGCATGTCGTGGGGGTCAACGCATACGAATTTGCGCTTGCGCTCTACGTCGGTGATAACGTAGTTGATGGTAACCTCTGCAGCGGTGCCGGCAGTGGTAGGAACAGCGATAATCGGAACGCAGGGCTTTTTGGTGGGAGCAACGCCTTCGAGGCTGCGGACGTCTTCAAATTCCGGGTTGGCGATGATGATGCCGATGGCCTTGGAGGTATCCATAGAGGAACCGCCGCCGATTGCGATGATGTAGTCAGCGCCGGAAGCCTTGAACGCTGCAACGCCGTTCTTTACGTTTTCGATGGTCGGGTTTGCTTTGATATCGGAGTAGATTTCATAAGCAAGACCTTCGCGGTCTAAAATATCCGTTACTTTTGCGGTTACGCCAAACTTGATCAGATCCGGATCGGAACATACAAATGCTTTCCGGAAAGCATGAGCCTTTGCTTCGTTTGCGATTTCTTCGATTGCGCCAGCTCCGTGATAGGAGGTCTGGTTGAGCATAATTCTGTTTGCCATTGGAAAAACCCCTTTCTTTCGATCGATTTTTGATAATTTCATTGTAATACAAAAAAGGAAAGAAAAAAAGGAAATTTTTATAAAATCGACATTATTCTAATGGGAAAAAGGAAGAAATGCTATTAAAATTTACCAGAATTTGCTTTCTTTTCAAAACTTTTTTAGCTTTGTTGACAATCTACGATTCTGCAGATGGAAATCCCTTTTTGCAGTTTTTAGAAGCTGCGTCGTCCGGTGCTTGGGGGGTGCAGCAAAAGCGTCTGGAATATTCCAGGTTTGCCTGAATCAGGTTGTATTCCAGTAAAAGACGGAGCGTGCAGGAGAGACATTCGGGAGATTTGGCGTGCGCTTCGCACACGTCCTTGAAAGAGTGGGACAGATTCAGAATATCCAGAGAAGAGACTGCCATGCAGATCACCTGAAACGCTCCGTTTCTATATAGTATGGCGCGCGTGCCGCCGGGGTGCGCAAACCGCTGCGGTGGATACCTCTTCTTTCCGGATAAAAACAGCGATGACAAGACTTTCCTGCTTGCATCCTGCCCTACAGATGATAAACTGGGAGTAAGAATCGAAAGGGACAGGAGGCACACAGCATGAACCTAAATCCGCTTGCGGCAGAGGAGCAGTTTTTAAACCCATTGGATCGCGTCAACGGATTCGATATCCGTCCGGGGTTATATGAAATCAACGGAGCGACTTCCTTCGGAAGCTGCGTCAACTTTACAATTCATTCTCAGAATGCGGTTTCCTGTGAGCTGCTGCTGTTTCACAGAGGGGAAAAAGAGCCTTACGGGACGATTCCTTTTCCGGAAAATTACAGGATCGGGCGGGTATATTCGATGATCGTGTTCGGTCTGGATATTTACGATTTTGAGTACGCCTATCGGATGGACGGGCCGAACGTCCCGGAAAAAGGGCTGATTTATGATAAAACAAAAGTGCTTTTGGATCCGTATGCACGGGCGGTGACGCAGCAGAGCATCTGGGGAAAAGAGCCCGACCGGGAGAAGGGTTATCATGGGCGGGTGGTGTTCAACGATTTCGACTGGGGTGACGCCAGAGAGCCGAAAAAGCCGATGCAGGAGCTGATTATTTATGAGATGCATGTGCGCGGTTTTACAAAGCATGCCTCCTCGGGCGTGCAGTTTCCGGGAACGTTTGAGGGTATCCGGGAAAAAATCCCTTACCTGAAGGCGCTTGGCATCACTGCGGTTGAGCTGATGCCGGTGTTTGAATTCGACGAGACGATGGGAAAACGTGAAATCGGCGGCAGGACGCTTCTGGATTACTGGGGCTACAACACGGTTGGATTTTTTGCACCGAACACAGGATACACGGCGCGTCAGGAGTATAACCGGGAAGGGACGGAGTTTAAAAATCTCATCCGGGAACTTCACCAGAACGGAATCGAAGTCATTTTAGACGTGGTGTTCAATCATACCGCGGAGGGAAACGAGCAGGGACCGTTTTTTGAATTTAAGGGAATCGACAACCGGATTTATTATATGCTGACGCCAGAGGGAAACTATTATAATTTCAGCGGATGCGGAAATACGTTAAATTGCAACCATCCAGTCGTACAGCAGATGATTCTGGAATGCCTGCGGCATTGGGTAATTCATTATCGGGTGGACGGTTTTCGCTTTGACCTTGCGAGCATTTTGGGACGAAACGAGGACGGGACGCCGCTGTTACAGCCGCCTCTGCTTCGGAATCTGGCGGAAGATCCGGTGCTGAAGGACGTCAACCTGATTGCGGAGGCATGGGATGCGGGCGGTTTGTATCAGGTCGGAAATTTCCCGGCGTGGAACCGGTGGGCGGAGTGGAACGGCAAATACCGGGACGAGCTGCGCAGCTTTTTAAAAGGAGAGTACTGGTTCGCTGTACAGGCAGCAAAGCGGATTACCGGCTCTCCGGATCTGTACGGCGGGCAGTATCGGGGCTACAATTCGTCAATCAATTTTCTGACCTGTCACGACGGCTTTACGCTGTACGACCTGTATTCTTATAATGAAAAACATAACGAGGAAAACGGCTGGAATAATACTGATGGTGCAGATGATAACCGGAGCTGGAACTGTGGGTACGAGGGAAAATCCGACAACCCCGGAATAGAAGCGCTTCGGAAAAGAATGATCAAAAATGCCTGTGCGGTGTTACTGTGCAGCCGCGGAACGCCGATGTTTCTGGCGGGAGACGAATTTTGCAATACGCAGTTTGGCAACAACAACGCCTACTGCCAGGACAACGAAATTTCCTGGCTGGACTGGTCGCTGTTGGAAAAAAATAGAGAAATTTACGAATTTTTCCGGTATATGATTGCATTCCGCAAAAAACACTCTGCAATCCGCGGAGAATGCAGTCCGTCCGGGCTTGGGTTCCCGACGGTCAGCGTCCATACGAATCAGCCCTGGGACAATAATGTGACCCAGGAAAGTAAATTCCTGGGCGTGATGTTTGCGGGGGCGGTTCCGGCCGGAAGCAGCCAGAAAACAGGACGAAATCAGGAAAACGCGTGGAGTCAGGAAGCAGAGAGACGCCGGAAATCTGTGTGGAGCTTAGAAATGGAGCGAACCCGGGAATTGGAAACGGAAGATCTCGTGTACCTGGCGGTCAATGTTTTCTGGGAGGATCAGCAGTTTTTTCTGCCGAAGCTTCCAAACGGCTTTGTATGGAGGCTTGCGGTCAATACGGACCAGCCGGAAATGCCCGAAAAGGAGTCACAGATGACTGTCATTGACAGTGAATTTATCCTGAAACCGCGCAGCGTCGCCGTTTTTGTGGGAGGCCCATCCTTTTAACAAAATGCCGCGAAATGGAAAGAAAAGCTGATGATGTCTCCACATTATAAGCCAAACATTTCGCGGCAGATTTTTTTCCCGGTCTCTGTGCGGAAAATGTTGTCATAGGTCGCCCGGATATGGGCTGTGTCCGTGTTTCCTTCAAAGAGGTTGACCAGAAAATCCGCCTCCACCAGAATCTGATAATCGAGACCGTCGATGCCGGTATAAGTATGATGATGACCGACTAAAAAGCTGACGCGCTCTATCACATCTTTTTCAAATCCCAGCTCGGAGAGCATCTGCTCTGCCAGGGCAGGACCTTCTTTTTCCTGCAATTTTCCGTTTCCGTCTCCGTATTTTTCCAGACACAGCCGGATGCCGATATCGTGCACGATGGCGGCAGCTTCCGTAATGAACAGTGTTTTTTCATCGAGATGCTCGGAAACAGCGATCGTCTTTGCAAAGCTGTGCACCTTCAGAAAATGCTGAATGCGCCCCGGGCAGCCGTGATCGTAGGAAATCATTTTTAAAATAAGCGGTTCTAAAGTCATACAAATTTCCCTCCTTTGTGTGATACATAAGTCAGTTAAGAACATCATAGCGCGGTTTTCCTGATAATTCAAGCGCAGGAAAACGGTTGACAGTTCTCTGCGGATAAACTAGGATGAAAGAAAGATGTAGGTACATCCATTTTGAAAAACTATCGTGCAGGAAAGTCCCTGCAACTCAAATTCAGGAGGACGATTGCGATGGATAAAACCGAACGGAAAATGACGAAAATTGCGCGGGAGTTAAATAAGCTGACGGTACAGGCGATGAAGGAGAAAGGAATCGGGACGGCGGAGTTCGATTTTATCCATCTGGTGCGGCACCATCCCGGCATCACACAGGCGCAGCTGCGGGAAGAATTAAAGATCGACAAGGGAGCTGCGGCGCGCCGGGCGGCAAGCCTGGAAGCGAAGGGCTACCTGATTCGCCGGGACAATCCGGAGGACAAAAGAAGTCAGCTTTTGTATGCGACAAAAAAGGCGGAAGGGCTGAAAAACTCCAAGGTCAGCATTGAATCGACGTTTTATGAGTGGCTGATGGAGGAACTGGACGAATCAGAAACCGAGCACTTTTGCGAAATGCTGGATCGACTGTATCTGAGATCGAAAAAAGAAAGCCGGTCTGGATTTTTGCAGGTAAAGGAACGGATGGACAGGGGAGAAAAGGATGGCTGAAGGGACGACGATGTGCGACAGGAAAGAATCGGGAATCCGGACTGCCGGGAGAAAACCGGATCAGATCGGAAGCTACTTTGTGACGGAGTGGAAGCCGCTGCTTGCGGTGACGGTTTCCGGCCTGATTTATAATATCGGACTGCTCGCGGGGCCGTGGTTTGAAGGACGGCTTGCACAGTGCCTGCTGGATGTATTTACAGGGAAAAAAATTTTTACCGATATGCTGCTTTTGGTGTGCGCGTATGTGGCAGTGATCGGATTCGTGCAGGGCGCGCGCTACATCAAGCGGTTTTATGTGCGCCGGTTTGCGAACGATATCAACCGGGGCATGAAGCAGGTGCTTTACGGGAATCTGGTACATAAAAGTGTAGGTGAGCTGGAAAAAGAGGGGGCCGGAAGCCTTCTGACAAAAGCGGTGTCTGACGTGGATGCGTGCGTAGAGGGAATCCGGAAGTTTACGACGGAGATTTTTGATACCGGTATTGCGCTGCTTGCCTATGCTGCGATGCTGTTGTGGTACGACTGGCGGCTTGCACTGCTGTGTCTGTTGTTCCCGCCGTTTTCCTGTTTGATGGCGGAAAAGATGAAAACCGTGGTAGAGCGCAGCAATGCCGCATATAAGGAGAGCGCCGGACGCTTGAATACAGCGACGCTGGACCGCGCGGGCAACGCGGTGACTTATCGGATTTACGGCTGTGAAAAACAGCGCAGCGGCATGTATGAAAAACAGCTAGACGATTACGAAAAAACAGCAGTCCGTGCAGGAATGCAGGTCGTAGCGATGCCTCCGCTGTATCAGGTGATTTCCATGGGAAGCACCGTGCTGATTTTGTATTTCGGTTCGAAAAATGTGTTAAACAGCGGATGGACGGTTTGGAACATCGCAGCGTTTACGACATTTTTATCCTGCTATGGAAAGCTTGCGGTCAAGTCCTCGAAGGCGGCGAAGCTGTTTAACTCCGTACAGAAAGCGAACGTTTCGTGGAAAAGAATCCGTCCGCTGCTGACAGAGCCTCCGGAAGAAACAGAAGAAAAAACAGCCGGGGCGGTCAGCCTGAAGCTGGATCAGGCGGGCGGCGCATATCCGGGCGGAAAGCAGATTTTTGACGGATTGACGATAAGTGCAAAGCCTGGACAGATCATCGGGATCACGGGTCCTGTTGCGTGCGGTAAATCGACGCTTGGTAAAATTTTTCTGGGAGAAGTGCCTTATACCGGACATGTTTTGTTAAACGGGAAAGAATTATCTGAATATTCAGACAAAGAACGCAGGAGCATGGTCGGATGGCAGGGACACGATCCGGAGCTTTTGGCGGACAGTGTCCGAAACAATGTCGCGCTCGGAGAGGAGCAGATCGACGTCGGCAGGGAGCTTTCGCGCGTCTGCCTGGACCGGGAAGTGTCCGAAATGGAAAACGGCATCGATACACTGGTCGGCAGCCGCGGCGTGCGGCTTTCCGGCGGGCAGCAGGCGAGAACGGCGCTTGCACGGACGCTGTCCCATGCAAAGCCGCTGATCGTTCTGGATGACCCGTTTGCGGCGCTGGATCGGAATACGGAGGAGGAGATTTTCCGGGAATTAAAAGCGATGTCAAAGGATCGGATTATCCTGCTGATTTCGCACCGCCTGTATTTGTTTGATCAGACGGATCAGGTCATCTGGATGGAAAACGGACAGACGCAGACAGGAACGCACGAAAAAATGCTGCAGATCGTTCCGGAATATGCAAATTTGTGCAAGGTATGGAAGGAGGGAGCAGACCATGCGTGAGCGTTTGAAAAAAACGATGCCGTCAAAGGCGCATCATGAAATTCTCACTGCGGTGGGATCGATCTGCACACAGAATCTTCTGCTTCCGATTGCATTGGTCATCACCGTAGTCGGCGCAGTCGTCACTGCACTTGTGCCGCCGCTGATTCTGGAAAAAATCGTGGACGGGCTGACTGCGGGAAATCCGATGGCGATTGCACAGGCATTTTCCTATTTCGGCGTGACAGCACTGGCGGGATTGCTGGAATCTACGCGGGAAAGCCTTTTGATCGTATTCGGACAGAAGCTGACTCACGGTCTGCGCAGTCAGATGTGCGAAAAGCTGTCGCAGCTGTCCGCAGATACGTTGAGTAAAATGGACGCAGGAACGATCGCATCCAGGTTCGTCGGAGATGTTGATACGCTGGAAACGCTGTTTACCTCCGGTATCATCAGCATGTTTGCAGACGCTTGCACGATGATCGGTATTTACGCAGTGCTCTGGCAGAAAAACCGCGGACTTGCGATTACTCTGCTGGCGATTCTGCCGCTGATCGCACTGTTTACAAGACATGTTCAGAAAAAAATGCTGGCTGCGCAGATGGACAGCAGAAAGGCTGCTGCGCGGACGTCGGGTCTTGTGCCGGAGACGATTCATTGCATTCGGATGATCCATGTTTTTGGAAAAGAAGGCTTTATGCGCAAACGTTATGACCGTACGCTGCAGGAGGGATATGCTGCGATGGAGCGTACAAATTTTTACGATGCACTGTATTCTCCGGTTATTTTGATTACAGATGCGCTGGTGACGGGCGTTGTCATGCTGCTGTCGGCTTCGTCCGGCCCGGAGGTCAGAATGTTTTTCGGCATGTCAGTCGGTACGGCGGTTGCGGTAATTTCCTATATTTCAAGAATCTTTTCCCCAATCGAAAGCATTGGTATGGAAATCCAGACGATCCAGGAGGCGCTGGCAGGCGCGAAGCGTGTCGGAGAATTTCTGGAGCTGCCGACGCGGCTGGAAACCTCCGGGGAGGCGGGAGAAAAAGTGATGGTAGAACTTGGCAGAGCCGGCTCGGTCTCTGGTTCGGATTATGCTGCGGCCGCTGGTTCGGATCGCGCTGCGGCCGCTGAGCCGGCAAAATCGCCTGCGGTCGCATGCATTTCCCTGGAAGATGTCAGCTTCGGCTATGAAGAGGAAAAGATGGTTCTGAAGCATTTGAGCTTCGAGATAAAAACCGGCGAGCAGGTAACGATGACCGGGCGCACCGGCGCAGGAAAGAGCACAATTTTTAAATTGCTTTTGGGGCTGTATCGTCCGCAAAAGGGCTGTGTAAAAATATATGGACAGGACGCTTATCTGCTTCCGGACAGTATCAGACGGCGTCTGTTTGGCTGCGTGGAGCAGAGCTTTAAGCGGGTTCCCGGAACCGTTCTGGAGCAGATTACGCTTTTTGATCCGATGATTTCCAGAGAGGATGCGGTCGAAGCGGCGAAGCTGGCAGGACTGCATGAAGTGATTGCCGGAATGGAGCAGGGGTATGATACGCCCTGCACGGATGCACTGTTTTCACAGGGACAGTGGCAGCTTTTGTCCATTGCCCGGGCGGTTGCAGCGAAGCCGTCGATTCTGCTGCTGGATGAAATCACGGCGAACCTCGATGTAGGCACAGAGCAGGAGGTTTTGTATGCGCTCAGGCGCGCCGGAGAAAACCGGACGGTGGTTTCCATTTCCCACCGTTTGTATGAAAAAATGGGCGGTAGGGAGCTTGTAATCGGGTAACCAGACATCGTCGCAAAATACAATATTCCGCGCAAAGCCACAACCGGTCGCCTCAGCGCGGCATATTTCTCCTCCTTTCTGCGCACGTTTTTTGCGCATGTCGAGTTTGTGTCAAGTGCGCGCAGACACAAATCTCGTTTATTCATGACAATAGAATGCTGGCAGAGCGTGCATTCTATTGTTCCTTTGCAACGAGAAAACGGTTTGAGGGATCGCAGAGGAAGAACGTATCTCCGGCATAGAGCTTTTCGGGGACGTTCGGGGCGAGCTTTTTCCCATTTCCAAGAAAGGTTCCATAGGAGGAACCGAGGTCAGTCAGGACGAAGCAGCCCTCTCCTGGATTGTAGGAAAGCTGGCAGTGGCGGCTGCTGATGCCGGGCGTGCTCTTTTCATAAACGATGTTGCAGAACGCAGGATCTCTGCCGATGGTAACCTTTCCCTTGAGCAGGTCGAAGCTCTGCCCTGCGTAGCTGCCGGTCATTCCGCGCAGGATCGCATGAGCGCTGGAGCTGCCCGCCGCGCCGGAGGGTACAGGATTGCCGTTTAAGCCGCTTGCTGCGCCATTCGCCAGACCGTCGCCCAGGCCGCTGCGGCTATTTGTAACGCTGGCTGCAGCCTTCCTTTCCTTCCAGAAGAAAAACGTGCCCGCTGCGATCAACAGAATGCCGGGTAGGAGCAGCACAGCACTGCCGGGACCGTGGAACAGGGAAAAACCGGAGCCCGAAAGCGTGTAGGGAATGCGCTCAACATCCAGGATTTTCGTCAGCTCGTTGATGATGATGGCATAGTTCATGCCAAGGCTCAGCCCGGTATTGGGATCAATGGCGCCTGCAACGTTGATACCGATCACGTTTCCGTTTTCGTCGACCAGAGGACCGCCGGAGTTGCCGGGAGCGATGGAAACGTCCATCTGAAATGCCTCATAGGTGGAAAAAGAGGTGGTTGTGCGTTTGCTGATGATGCCTCGGGTGATTGTAATATCGTCTATATCGTAGGTGGCAAAATCCTGACGCTGGGAGGAATTGCCGGGATAGCCGAGCGCGTAGGCGGTGTCGCCGATCTTGATGTCGCCGGAGTCGCGCAGCGTCAGGGCAGTCCGTTTATCCGTCGGGGAGGGCAGCTGCAGGATGGCGATATCCTTTTCCTCCTGAGGGGAAAAGTAGACGACCTTGGCTTTTACATAGTCGTTTTCCGCTGCGGAAAAAAAGACATCAATTTCCCCTCCGTAAAGACTGGAATCATAGCGGGGATAGGTATAGGCTTTATTGACGACATGCCCGTTTGTCACGATGTACTGAATCGGCTGTCCGGGCGTGCCGATGGCCCAGCCGGTTCCCATTCCGGCTTCGCTGTTTCCTTCGTTGTCATAGACTGTCGCATAGACCATGACGATACCGTTTCTGGATTCATAGGGATCCTTAGAGGAGCTTTTGGTCAGCCCTGTGATGCCGAAAATGGATGAGACAGCACCGATCAGGATTAGCACAAGGGCGATCAGCTGTTTAGAAGAGAGTTGTTTGGTTTTCATTCAGTATTCTCCTTTTCCCCGTAATAATGTAAAACGATTGCGGTATAGTTATCCTGTGTGGGAAGTGCGGCTTTTCGGATTGCTGCTTCGAGCGCGCTGCAGCAGTCCTGAACCGGAAGCTCCATCGCCTCGCGGATTTGTTTCAGGGTCAGTGGATCGCTGATTCCGTCGGAGCATAACAGCAGGGTATCGCCCGGAAAAAGGGAAAGTGGAATGTGGGTGCGGTCCAGCGTGACCTCCTCCTTCCCGATATATTGGGAAAGTGCGCCTGCCTGAGGGTCAGAAAAAGCTTCATCGATGGGAAATGCACCGTGAAAGGAACGCAGCAGCAGGTCCTTTTGAAATTCCTGTCGGGTGTTTAATGCATAGAGCTGATGTTCCCGGAGCAGAAAAAGGTCGCTGTCTCCGACGCTCCAGAAGTGCAGTTGATTTCCCAAAATCCAGGCAGCGACAAGGGTGCAGCCGCCGTGGCCGTAAAACTGTTGATAGATCTTCCGGGTGCATGTAAAGATCAGCTCCGATACAGCTTTTGTCTGCGGCTCAGGAAATGGGAAATGGTTTAACAGACAGGATACGGTTTGAATTGCGATCCGTTGTCCTTCCGCCATTCCGCCCATGCCGTCACAGAGAACGGCTAAAATTCCGTCTGTTTCATAGCGGTCTGCCGGAGAAATTCCGAAGGCATCCTGCTGCTGCTCACGCTGCCCGATTCCCTGCAGGTTTGCAATGTCCAGAATAGAGGTCTGTTCCGAAGTCAGAACGGTGGTAACGCAAAGCGACTCCGGTGCTGGTTCGGATGGCTGCTGCTGAGTCTGTACTTTTTTTCGCTTTTTAAAAAAGAACATGGGCTATTCCTCGCTCCACTGAAACTGTTGGCTGCAAAGAGGCAGGAAAAGCAGTCGGCTTTTCCCGACCTCGATGATGTCGTATGCTTTGAGTGGATGAACCATTTCGACCTGTTCATCATTGCAGTAGGTAATGCCGCGTCCCTGCCCGGGCGAAAGGGAAAAGGCATTGTGTTTGGCATCGTAAGTGACCAGTGCATGGCTTTCACGGGATACGGTATCGTCGTCTGGCAGGGAAACATCCATCGCGGCAGCCCGGCCGATAAAGTTTCTTCCTGAAACGAGACGGAAATCCGTTCCGCGGTGTGGACCTTCGATGCAGATCAAAAAGCCGACTGCCGGATCAATACCGATTTTCTTTTTCATCACAGCGACTGTTTTGCCGCTGTCGAAGGCTGTCGCAGCCGC
>OGUL01002697.1_pt1 | contig 11479 bp, 10 predicted proteins | sample 1553651 | NCBI WGS metagenome assembly OGUL01 (sample SAMEA2580048, study PRJEB22360) | human gut metagenome | biome: human gut; feature: human-associated habitat; material: faeces | place: Denmark | collected 2008/2010
ACAAGGGAAACAATAAGGGAAAGCTCACCTGCGACAAATCCAGTGTTTTCAAGGGCCTGCGGAGAATTTAATAACATAATATAACAGTTATTATAATCTCTTAAAACAGGTGAAATCTCAATCGGAATTTGGAAAGGGGTGCACTGCCATGCTGAGAAAGTTGAATTGTTTTTTAAACATCGTTATTGGTTCATTCATAGGAATTTTTATTGGGTACGGAATTTATAAGTTCTGGCACTTTAAAACTTATCCAAATTTATATGCCATGCAGTCTGCACCATGGTACACAGAGTTACTGTTGGATGGTGCCATGGTGGTCGTTGTGGTGGTCGTATGTATTATCCTAAAGCTGATTATTTGGAAAAAGTTAAAGCCATAACTTCATATTTGAGAAAGGAGATGGCAAATATGTGGTGGTCTATTGGTGGTGGAATCATAATCTTTGCGTTAGGTATGTTTATCTTCTTAAAGCCGGGCTTAATATGGAAATTAACAGAAGAATGGAAATCTTATCGTGCAGATGAACCATCTGAGTTCTATTTGAAAGCCACAAAAATCGGTGGTGCTTTATTTGCCCTATTTGGAATTATTATGATTATGCTTCCATTTATTTTGGAGTGACAATTTCAAGTTTGTAAGGAACAGAAACTTTGAAGTTATAGGAGATTAAATATGATTTGGCAACAGGATATACAGGACGCTATTTTTAAACATATAGCAGAACAAATGAAATGTAGTGTAGATGAATTACATTCTGGTGAAACTAATTTTATCATGGACGAAACTGTTTCAAAACGCTATGTAAAAATTCTTAGTGTAGGTGATACAAATGTTGTAACAGTATCTAAAAATATTTATTCGGAGGCTATGAGATGCCTTCGTGGAAAAAACAGAGATGAGTTGTATGAGAGCGATTTTGTATTTGGTCAAACATTGCATTATGTTCCGGATTTAAGTCAAATGACCATATTACCTTATACTAATGATTTTACATTTGAATTACTGGTTAGTGATGAAATTCAAAAATTGCGAGGAATACATGGTTTCGATAATTCATTATCATTTGACGAAGATGGTAATACTACGACATGTATTGTTCTATATGCAAAGAAAAATGACGAAATTGTTGCATTAGCAGGAGCCTCAATTGTAGATGATGACTTACGTGAGATTGGGATTGATGTAAAAAAGGAGTATCGTAGAAAAAACTTGGCTTCATTATTAGTACATAATTTGACTGTTGCAATAATGGAACAGGATAAAATCCCCTTTTATAGTGCTTCTGTAACAAATATAGCATCACAGGCAGTTGCAATTCGTAGCGGTTATATGCCATTATGGACAGATACATATGGAACTAGAGGTATTTGTTGATAGGAAGAACTGATAACAAGGTGAAATTTCAGTTGACCGAGTTCTTTAGAACGAAGGATTGGTGGATTAGAAAGTGTCTTTTACAGGAAGGGGATTAGATGAATGATCAATTCTTACAAGGGGTAATATTCGATTGGGATAGAATTGATAACGATAGTTATTTAAAGAGAATTAAGGCTTTTAAGGGGATTCAAAAACTTGATTTCAACAAAGCAATCACCTTTTTTGTCGGAGAAAATGGCAGTGGTAAATCAACTTTATTGGAGGCACTTGCCGTAGCACATGGTTTTAATCCTGAAGGTGGAACAAAGAATTATGTTTTTTCTACGCATGATACACATTCAGAGCTGTGTGATGCGATAAGAATTTCCAAAGGTTATCGGAAGGAAAAGTGGGGTTATTTTCTTAGGGCTGAAAGTTTTTATAATGTTGCAACGAAGGAAGAAGAATATGCAGATCTCGCACATCCTTCTGCCAAATATCATGAAAAATCACATGGAGAGAGTTTTCTCGCATTGGCACAGAACAATCTGCATCCAAATGGCTTGTATCTTTTTGATGAGCCGGAAGCTGCATTATCCCCACAGAGACAGCTTACATTGTTGATGCAAATATATAGTTGTGCAAAAGAGGGAGCACAGTTTATTATAGTTACGCATTCGCCAATTTTGTTAGGAATACCTGATGCAGATATCTATTGTTTTGATGATGGACGAATACATTTATGCGAATATGAAGAAACAGAGAGCTATCGGATAACAGAAATGTTCATAAACAACAGGCAGATGCTGTTGGATAAATTGCTAACAGATTAGATAATAAAGGAATCGACGGATTCAAGTTTGTGAAATTAAGAAAATCAGGATTGTAGAGGAAAATATTACATGAAGAAATTAGTATTGGTATCATTAAAAACGTTTGCCTTTTTTGTAGGCTGGGCTATATGTGTTTCAATTTTGCCTATACCAGATACAAAAAGTGCGGCAGTCTGGAGATTTTGGGCAGAATTGATTCCATTATTGTCAGTTATTGGTTTTACAATTATTTTCTGGTTAATAGATAAAAGAAACATACGATTACATCTGACTGAAAAACCTGTTTATAATATCGTACTTGGGTGTATCACAGGAGCTATTTGGTTAGGAGTATCTGTTGTAATATTATCTTTAACAGGGGTCATACATATTAATGGCAGAAACCAAATTTCTATGCTTTGGTTATGGTTATTTTCAGCTTTTATCAATAGCGTTATGCAGGAAGTGTTAGTTCGTGGTTACTTGTATCAGATGATAAAAAATAATTACAACATAGTTGTCGCTGTCCTTATATCTACCGGATTATTTACATTTGCACATGGTGGGGCTTTTGAGGCAGGAATACTTCCTGTACTAAACGTTATAACGATGAGTCTTTTCGTGACGGCAGTTTTGGAATACACGGAATCCTTAGTTGCTCCGATTGTAATCCATTTTTTATGGAATGGAGTTGGTGCAATTATTTTGGGTGGAGTATCATTAGCAGAAGATTATCCGCATTTGTTCAACATGGTAATTAGTGGAAATTCAATTTTGTCGGGTGGCAGCTGTAAAATTGAAGGTAGCATAGTTGTACTGTTTATGAACTTGATTTTAATGTTTGGATTCGTAATGGCAAAAAAGAAAAGGGACAAAAATCTATAATTTCAGTTTTATTGTACTTTTCTAATTCGAGACACACTGTGCCCTGAATTGAGCTGGTCACATTATCGTGCCCTGATGCGTATAAATGATGAGAAAACAAGAACAAATGCAATGTAGACTTGGGATATAAAAAACTATACTATAGAAAAGCGTTAGAGGTGGCAACGGGAATGAAAAATAAAATTTTGGTGATAGAAGATGACCGTGCAATTTCAGAATTGCTGTGCATGAACCTGGAGGCAGCAGGGTATGAGACTGTGGCAGCGTATGATGGGGAAGAAGCCCAGAGGCTGCTCTTATGGCAGGAGGACGCGGACCTGGCAGTAGTGGATATCATGCTGCCGGGAAAAGACGGGTTTGCATTGATGGAGGATTTTAAAAAGAAGGAGCTTCCGGTGCTCTACCTGACTGCAAAGGATGATGTGGCTTCCAAGGTGAAGGGATTAAAGCTGGGTGCGGAAGATTATATGGTAAAGCCTTTTGAGATGCTGGAACTTCTGGTACGCATTGAGAAGGTGCTGGAGAGGACCGGACGGGCCAGGAAAGTCCTGACGATCCGAAATATTATGGTGGATGTGCAAAGTCACCAGGTTTTTAAAGACGGGATTCCGGTGAATCTGAAACCAATGGAATATGACCTCTTTGTGCTACTCCTGCAAAATAAGAACATTGCGCTTGGAAGGGAAGAACTGTTAAAACGGGTCTGGGGAGAAAACTACCTGGGAGAAAGCAGGACGGTGGATGTCCATATCGGACAGCTCAGAAAAAAGCTGGAACTTTATGATGAGATCAGGACGATCCCGAAACTTGGATACCGTCTGGAGGAATAAGGATGAAGCTGTGGAAACGAACGGTACTTCTTATGCTGGTAACGCTATTATGTGCCCTGATCCCAGTGGGAACGCTAAGTCTTTATATCACAGGAAAACGAAGCCTCAATAATGCTGCAGAGACCTACGGAAGACAGCTGGAAAATGGCAAGATACTCCTGGAACAATTTTGGGATAACAGCAAATATGAGCAGATGTCCGAGACTGGAAAGCAGGCTTATATGGGCTTTCAGTTCCAGCGATGCTGTGGGGAAGGCATGGCCCTGATTGACCGAAAAAGCAATGCCGTCATTGAAAACCTGACAGATTATAAAGTGGTGGGGCTCGAAAACTTAGGCTTAAAGGATGAAGGAGATCCGTATGCCTACAAGATACAGAAACTGGGACAGAAATACCTCCTTCTCCAGCTGGAACCATTATCCAGACCGGAAGGATACGAAGTCCTCTCTGTCCGGGAAGTCACAGGGCTTTTTGCAGAGCTGAGACAGACCGCTGTCTGGTTTTTGGGAATTTATCTGGCTATGTTCCTGATCGCCGGCCTTTTTATTTATATGATGATGCGAAGAACTGTGGAACAGATGGAGAAGTTACAGGAAGTGGCAGAGAAACAGGAGCTGCTCATGGGGGCACTTTCCCATGAAATGCGTACCCCGTTAACGTCCATTATCGGGTATTCGGATACCCTGCGCCATGTAAAGCTGAAAGACGAACAGAAAGACCGGGCACTGGAACATATCAACCGGGAGGGAAAACGCCTGGAGGCTCTTTCTGGGAAGATGCTGCAGATGCTGGGGCTTTATCAGAACCATGCCATACAGATGGAAATGACCATGGCAGGTGACCTTTTAAACCATGTCATAGACATGGAAAAAGAACAGGCAGAAAAGAAAGCGGTGCACCTCAAGATGGAATGTGAAGCCTTTTCCATGAAAATGGATCCGGCCTTGATGGAAAGCCTTCTGATAAACCTGATTGACAATGCCCTAAAGGCTACGGATGCCGGTGGAAGCATTTGGGTAAAGGCTTATGAGAAAGCTGGAAAAAAGATCTTTGAGGTGTCGGATACCGGAATGGGGATCCCGGAGGAAGAAATGGGAAAGATCACAGATGCATTCTATATGGTGGACAAATCACGAAGCCGAAAAGAAGGCGGATCCGGACTTGGGCTGGCACTCTGTGTGAAGGTGGCTGAAATCCATGGCGGATGCTTGAAAATCGAAAGCAGACAGAGAGAGGGGACCACGGTAAGAGCCATCTTTTGATTTACAATTTGTTTACATCTTGATGAATACATCGGCGAAGCAATATGGTACTCTTTTCTCATAAGAAGAGGGTACCTTTTTTAATACCGAAAGGAAAGGATGGAAAAAGGATGAAGAAAATAAAAATGTTTATGGGAGCCGTTCTGTGTATGAATCTTTTGACATTATCCGGATGTGACCGTATTGTCCAGTCTGCTGTTGTGGAAGAAAAGGATCAGACAGAACAGAAAAAAGAAGAGAAAAAGGAGACAGTTCAGAAAACCGTTGCCGAACAGGTACAGGCACCGGAAATATACCAGACAACGATCCAGGCAGATCTAAGATCAGCGGACCGGGAGGATAAAGAAACCCCGATGAATTTTACACTGACAGCGGATGCACCGGTAAAAGTGCCGGATGTAGATGCAATCTGTTTAAAAAAAATAAAAAGAGTGGCGATTCCTGAAGAAGAACAGAATAAAATAAAAGACACATTCGGAAAAGGACAGCCCATGCAGGAAGAGAAGAATGAGAACGAACAGGCGGGGACATATACAGTAGATGGACTGACCTATCGGTATTCTTATACACAGAGTGAGCAGGTATCGGATGTGGAGGAACTCGGATTTGGGATAGCGAAGTTTATCTTTGACGATTGTGGAGACATGGCCCTGGAATCGAGCGAGAAAAAAGAAAGGGAAGAACGTTTTCAAAATTATATAAAGGCAGGAAGCGGGAAAGTGTCTGAAAAGGAAGCAAAGGAAAAGGTTTCAGGTCTTGTGTCCGGAGACTGGGAGATATTTGAAAGTTCTTCAAAAGCACTTACTGAAGGAAGCACTACCCTGGAAAAAGATGACTTCATTTTTGAACGGATGATAGACGGGGTTCCGGTTAATTATGTGAGGGAAACCTCTCTGCCTGTTAATGAACAGGCTCTTGAATGGGAAAACGAAGATGGAACACTTCATGAAGGACAGTCTGAAGGATGGGAAAATGAAGTACTGACGATGGACTTTTGCAGTGGGACACTTCAGAGTTTTCTGCACCGAAATCCCATAGAAGCCTCGAATGCTTCCGATGAGAGGCTGTTCTTACTTCCTTTTGATGAGGTCAAGGATATCTTTGAAAAAACGATCACTTTGCAGGTCATGACAGAAGACAAGAATCGGCTGATCTCTGTTGATGGAGGAAGCCACTACCGTTATCCGTCCATTGATGCACAGAGTGCGGAGATAACCATAACAAAGGTACAGCTGGGTTATATGTGCATGCCAGACAGTGAAGGCAGCGATACCGAAGCAGTCCTGATCCCGGTGTGGGATTTTTATGGAACCTGGACATCCAAAGAGCTAGAGTATGAGTACGGAAATGGGGAGGATGGACCGGTCATAGGAGACGTGACGATGGATGATGCAGGTGTTCCACTCCTTACGATTGATGCACGGGATGGAAGCGTAATACAAAGGATTCAGGCTGGATGGGCGGCTTCTATGGGTTCCAAGGATATAAAATAGAGTGTGAATTTCAATTTCTAATCAATGATGACAGAAAGACCTGGAATTTCAGGTCTTTCTGCTTTACAGGAAAAAGAAAAATACGTTATACTTTTCCTATAGAAAAAGGTTGGAGGAATATGTATGGCAGAAAAAATGGCAGAGCGGATCGCAGAGATTTTAAAAGGACCTAATTTTCAAACAGCAGAGAAAGCACTGACAGATTTCTGCGGAACGATGGATGGGGAATTCAGGAATCTTCTGGTGGATATTATTGTGGAACGATGGATTGATACGCCTAAAGACGTACCGTTTTCCTATGCCCGCAGCATTTGGAATCGGAAAGATATAAATAGAGAAGAGTATCAGGCATTGCTGGAGGAAATCCGAAGCTATCCCATCGCACCAATCAACAAGGCAAAGATATCGGATTTTTTATGGGTTGTGGAAAATGATTTTTCAAATGCTAAAATAGCAGAAACGGCTTATTGCGAACACTTGAAGAACACCGGTGCATTTGCAGATCATATCATGGCTATAAACCGGATCTTGTTTATCTCTAAAAAAATCCGAAGCAAGGAAATCAATGAAGAGGTGCGAAAGAATCTGCTGATAAAAGTATTAGAAGAGTATGATAACAGCAGCCACGCAAAAATTGGATATTTGATAAAAACTGCCATGGAGGAAAAAGTGGATACAGGATATCTGATCCCTTATGTGGAAAATATCTTGAAAACTTACGATGATAATAGCTGCGATGCACTGCTCATTGGTAAGTTTTGTGATCTGTTGGAAGAACTCTATTGCAGAAAAAATAACTGGCTGAAGAAAAAGTGTATTACTGAACCTAAACTGATTGCGATACGAAGACGTAAGATTCAGGCTGTCCGGATGGAGGCTGAATATGCCGGGGCCTCTTCCAAAGGAAATTCAATGAGAAAGATTCACAATTTGAAAGAGGTTATTCAGTTGTTAAAGACCATACAAGGTACGGAAGAAGAAAGAAAGGCACTGTTGCAGGAAATAGCACAGATAGAAGAAGCTTCCCTTTCGGAGATGATGGTATGGAGTGATAAACAGGATGCCAGCGGCATTGTAAAAGAACTGTTCCGCCAACTGGAAGATCTTGATAAAGAAGAGGCATTATGTTATTTTGCTTCATTTCTTCCGATTCCGGAAAGAGAAAGGGTAAAGAATCAGGTATTAAATAGGACTGGGATCCTGCACACGATATTTCCAGCGGCAATCCTTGGAAAAGGAGGAAAATTAATTGCTAAAAGCAGGCCTGTGAAAAAGCCTGATGGAACAATCGATGAAGGTGCGCTTAAGGATAATATGGAGCGGACAGCAACCATGGAGATGGATTATTTTGCACAGATCCTGGTGAGCAATACGTTTGAATATATTCGTTCCAAATTTTTGATCGAAGAGAGTGATATAAAAAAGATTGTAGATGTAAGTTGTGCGATTCCGGAGGGGAGAAAAGAATCGTATACCAAGGGTCTTATGTTTGGCTTTTCAGGAGATTTTTTGACGGCGCTAAGTATCCTGATTCCACAGATAGAAAATGCAGTAAGATATCTGGCAGTGGAATGTGGAGAACCTGTTTATAACATGAATGAAGAAGGGATTGAAGAAATAAAATCAATGCACGCTGTCTTAGAATTGGAAGGAGTAAAAGAAAGTCTGGATGAAGACCTTATATTTGCTTTAAATACGATTTTTTGTTCAAAATTTGGATTTAACATGCGCAACAATGTGGCACATGGAATGCTGGATGATCAGGCATTCCAGAGCTTTAAAGCTTTGTATATCTGGTGGTTTGCACTGAAATTTTGCTATCTATTCTGCGGAAAATTACAGGAGGAGAATAGAAGTAAAATAAATAAAAAGCTGAAACAGCTGATGGAGAAGAAAGATAATATGGATGAGAATTAATATAAAATGGTTGGACGGATGGTATGGTTTCCTTAAAAAGTGTTCGGAAGTACCTGGCAAGCATAGCGTTTGGATATCAAAACGCACTTTGGGGACGGCCTCAACCCCCGGAATGTGTAGCACTGAGTAAATCTATAAATATAATATGAATTATAAAAATACTCCAACTTATTAGTAGTCAGAGTGTTTTTCATAAGCATATATTTTTTCTATAAAAAAAAGTAGAGAGAAAGTATTTTGGTAGTTACGGATTTAAGAAAAACCAAAATTCATGTCCCTGGCATACAATATATCGCTCCAGCCATTCATTAAAAGGAAGGTTAAAACGATCGGTGTCAGGAGCGGGATAACATAAATAATCGTCTCTACCTTCTGATACAGCCTGCAAATTCATGGTTATATCACCTATATCTTGCAGACAAAGAATGGGGAGATGATATGTGAATTCTGGATCAGATAAAATAGGTGTATTATTCCAAAAATCTTTTGGATTAAGAGCTTCTTGGGAGTATCCCAAAGTTTGTGTAAACCTCCAAACTGATGTAAGATAGAATTACTCAGTTTGGAGGTTTATTTTATGGCAAGAAAAAAGGATTCACCACAAAAAGCAGCGCTTAGAGAACTCATGGGAAACTACCTGAAAGAAAACAATGTAAAAGTAAAAGATGGAACAGATGTTAATTCCATTATGCGGGATATGATGTCTATCATTTTGGAAGGTGCCCTTGATCAGGAACTGGATGAAGAACTGGGATATTCCAAGTATGATTATCGAAATAAAGAAACCGATAATTCCAGGAATGGACATTCCCAGAAAACGTTACATACCAGTTACGGAGATATGGAGATTGATATTCCAAGGGATCGAAAAGGTGACTTCGAACCACAGGTTGTAAAGAAGTATCAGAATTCGATTACGCAGGACATGGAAGAAAAGATCATTTCCATGTACGCAAAAGGAATGACTACTGCCGATATAGAAAGCCACATGCGTGAATTATACGATCTTGAGATCTCCGACAGTACTGTCAGCCGGATTACTGATAAGATCCTGCCAATAGTAAAAGAATGGCAGGAAAGGCCATTAGAAAGTGTGTATGCTGTTGTATTTATGGATGCGATCCATTTCCATGCCCGTAATGAGGGGCGGATTGTAAAACGTGCTGTTTACATTGCGATTGGGATCGATATGGAAGGACGTAAGGATGTCCTCGGAATGTATGTTGGTCAAAATGAAAGTGCCAAGTTCTGGCTCTCCATCCTGAATGGCCTGAAAAACCGGGGTGTAGAAGATATATTGATTGCGTGTGTGGATGGACTGACCGGTTTTCCACAGGCAATTGAAGCAGTATTTCCCCAAACCGAGATCCAGCAGTGCATCATCCATCAGATCAGGAACACCACGAAATTTGTTTCTTACAAAGAGATCAAACCACTTATGGCAGATCTGAAGCGTGTATATGCAGCTCCTACAGAAGAAGTTGCATTGGCAGAACTGGACAGCTTTGACGAAAAATGGAGCGGGAAATACCCTAAGATTGCAAAGTCATGGAAAGATAACTGGGCAAATCTTTCAACGTATTTTAAGTATCCGGAAGCTGTCAGACGTCTGATCTATACCACGAACACGATTGAAGGATTTAACCGCCAGCTCCGGAAAGTCACCAAATCCAAGACGGTATTTCCATCCGATGACAGTCTCTTGAAAATGCTGTATCTGGCCATGATAGATATCACCAAGAAATGGACGGGACACCGTCAGGATTGGGGACAGATCCATTCTCAGCTGGAAATTTTCTTCGAAGAAAGATTGGAAAGGTTATAAGCAGAATGCATGCTAGGCAGGGCTGGCACAGCCAGTCCTGCTTGACATGCCTTAAAACTGCATTATAATACAAACAAGGACAGAACCCTGAAAAACAGGTTCTGTCCTCGATAACTAATGACATATCTTATATCAGTTTTTTCTGTTTACACAAAACTTGAAACGCTCTCTTATTATGAACTGCGAAATTATTATCTGGAGCTTCCGGAGAATCTGATCCGGCAGAATCCGGTACTTATGATGGGAATGAGTCTGTTGCAGTCGATTCTTATGAATGTGGATGAAAGTGAGCGCTGGTATCATGAACTGGAAGAATATCAGAAACGGGCAGAGGGAAGTGATGCACGGGAAGCCAGAGGACGGCTGATCACGTTGGATATTTCCCTTCCCCATCGTGGCATCAGCGGAATGACGGATCTGTTGCGGGCGGCAGGTGTCCTGATCACCGACCGGAAAGTACACATCCCGGAACTCTCTGTAACCAGCAATCTGCCCTCGATGATGAATGGAGGAAAAGACTTCTGCGAGTGGAGCCGCAAGGACAGAGAACTGGCCGTAAGCCTTGGAAAGATCATAGAATTTGTGCTTGGAAAGTATGGAAAAGGGCTGGTTCCGCTGGCACTGGCAGAAAGCTATCTGGAAAAAGGACAGGATGATTATGAGGTGATGGCACTGATCCAGAAAGGACGGATGCAGGCGGAAAGCGGAGGAAAAATCGAACAGGTCTTCGTAGCGAACGGACTCCTTTGCTGGATGTATCTGATTCGTCAGGATCCGGAAGAGGCGCTTCATGTGATGCAGACTTTTCGGGAACGATGTAAAAAAGAAGCACCGAAGCTGATTGCGAACATAGATACATTTTTGTGCCGGCTGCATCTGTATCGGGGAGATACAGCGGAGATCCTGGCGTGGCTTGAGAGCGCACCGGATGAAAACAGAGAGTTCTATATTCTGGAACGATTCCGATATGTAACAAAGGTGCGTGTCTATCTGCAACAGGGAAAATACGAGGCAGCATATAATTTGTTACAGCAGCTGCTCTACTATGCAAAAGAGATGGAACGGACATATATCCGGATAGAAAGTACGTTACTTCTGG
>OGUL01002704.1_pt1 | contig 11448 bp, 6 predicted proteins | sample 1553651 | NCBI WGS metagenome assembly OGUL01 (sample SAMEA2580048, study PRJEB22360) | human gut metagenome | biome: human gut; feature: human-associated habitat; material: faeces | place: Denmark | collected 2008/2010
TGCTTCTCTCAACGCTGTTTCCACTGATTTTTCCGCACAGAGTGCTGCCAGGAAATATCCGCAGAAAGTGTCTCCTGCCGCAGTTGTATCTACAGCATTTACTTTAAATATCGGATGGGAATAAAATTCTTCTTTATATCCGTAGAAAACCCCTTCTTTTCCAAGTGTCATAACAATGGCTGCCTTTGGATACTTCTTTTGAAGTGCTTTCAGAATATCCCGGAAATCCCCTTCTGTGGAAGTCCCTGCCAGAGCTGCTGCCTCCAGTTCATTTACCATAAAGATATCCACCAGTTCCAGAGGAAGTTCCTCCGGCTTCCCGGGAATCGGCGATGCATTAAAAACAACTCTGCAGCCTTTTTCATGACTGAGTCGGATAATTTCCCCAACCATATTGATCTCATTCTGCAAAAGCACAAAATCTCCGGCTTCTGCCTTTTCCAGCACATTTTTGATATATTCTTCTGTATACATACGGTTTGTTCCCGCACTGACAATAATACGGTTCTGTCCCTTACTGTTTACTTCAATAAAAGCACAGCCGCTTTCTGTATCCATGACCCGCAGACAGGAAACATCCGCACCAGCATCTGCAAGGATTTCTTTCAGAAAAAGTCCGTCACTGCCAACAGCTCCCGCATGCAGTACCTGCGCGCCCGCACGGGCAGCTGCTACTGACTGGTTCAGTCCTTTTCCGCCGGCATTGACACTGTATCCCGTTGCCATAATGGTTTCTCCTGGCTGAACAAACTCTTCCACACTGCAGACTTTATCAATATTTAAAGAACCAAAATTAATAATCTTCATAATATTTGCCATCCCCCTGTTTTTTCTTATATTCTATTTTCACACAAAAAAGTCCGCAATACAAGCCACAAAAAGCCCCTTCATACAGCAGTTTTCCTACCATATAAAAGAGCTTTTTCTTCAAAAATAATTTCGTTCTTATTTATGCAGATGCACATCCAGCTGATTATAAGGAATCTCAATTCCGTAATAATCAAAATCTTCCTTAATCCGCTGGTTGAGTCTCCATCTGGTATCCCAGTAGCAGTCGGTGTCTACCCAGACACGAAAGCCCATGATCACGGAGCTTTCTGCCAGTTCGTCTACGAATACTACCATCTCTTCGTCCTCTCTGGTGTCCGGATCATCGGTGAGGATGTCTTCCAGGATTTCCTTGGCTTTCTGGATATCTGCATTGTAGGAAATTCCTACCTTGATCTCCAGTCTTCGCTGGTCTCTGGCTGTTACATTGGTAATGGTCGTATTGGAAAGCGTACCGTTGGGGATTACGATGTGCTTATTATCGATGGATAAAAGCGTTGTGTAACAGATCTCGATCTTGGATACGGTTCCCTCACTTCCATCCTGTCCGTTGACGATGATGTAATCACCTACCTGGAAAGGTTTGAACAGAAGGAGCATCATACCTCCTGCCAGGTTGGAAAGTCCGCCCTGCAGTGCAAGACCCAAAGTAACACCGGCAGTTCCAAGAAGTGCTGCCAGGGATGATTCTTTCACACCAAAACTTGTGGATATGTTAAAGAGCAGAAGTATGTAAAGCACGATCTTGACCAGGGATGACATAAACTGCGCCACACCTGTATCCAGTCTGGATTTTGTCAGTGATTTTCTGACAAACTTTACGATCCATTTGATCACCGTGCTTCCTACCCAAAAAGCAACGATAGCCAGGACAACCTTGATTCCAAATTTTGTGATGTCCGGAAGATAATTCTCAAACATCTGCTTATACTGGCTTACCTGACTTCCTACCTCCTGCACTGTCTGTACAGTACTGTCCAAATAAAATCCCTCCTGTCTGATCGATCACTCAATATGTACGGATCAAAATATGGTTTTCAGGGTGCATCACGTTCTCATCATCTCTTCATTGTTTATCCTGATATAAATCTTCTCTATAATCCGCATCTGGTAATATAATAATACAGCAGCGGTTTTTCCCTGTAAAACTGATTTCTCCGGTTCCATAAAGTATAGGGTATAAACCACTGCTGCATCTGTATCGCAATTCTGTTATATTTTGTCTCGTAATGCAATGCGAAGCATTCCTGCCCGCTGCGCCTTACTGAATGTTTCTCTTTATTTATTAATTCCCTTCATGGAAAGACTGATACGCTTCTTCTTCAGATCCACGCCAAGAACACGGACATCCACAATATCTCCCACGCTGACTGCTTCCAGCGGATGTTTGATAAATTTCTCACTCATCTCGGAAATATGGACCAGACCGTCCTGATGAACTCCGATATCTACAAAAGCACCGAAGTCAATAACATTGCGGACAGTTCCCTTCAGTACCATACCCTCTTTCAGGTCTTTCATATCCAGGACATCGGTACGGAGGATCGGTTTCGGCATCTCATCTCGTGGATCTCTGGCCGGTTTTTCCAGCTCTTTTACGATATCACGAAGAGTCGGCTCACCGATCTCCAACTCTTTTGCCAGTTTTCCGTAATCGCGGATCTGTCTGGAAATGCCAGTAAGTTTACGCTCTGCCACATCTTCCGGTGTGTAGCCAAGTTTTTCCAGAAGTTTTTTGGCTGCATCGTAGCTCTCCGGATGGACACTGGTTGCATCCAGAGGATTTTTGCCCCCTGTGATCCGTGTGAAACCTGCACACTGCTCAAAAGCTTTCGGTCCCAGCTTGGCAACTTTCAGAAGTTCTCTTCTTGTCTGGAAACGGCCGTTTTCTTCACGGTAAGTGACGATATTTTTTGCGATGGTTTTGCTGATTCCGGAAATGTATTCCAAAAGGGATGCGGATGCGGTATTCAGATCCACGCCGACTTTATTAACACAGTCTTCTACAACGCCGTTCAATGCTTCGCCAAGCTTCTTCTGGTTCATGTCATGCTGATACTGGCCCACACCGATGGATTTCGGGTCGATCTTTACAAGCTCTGCCAGCGGGTCCTGAACACGTCTTGCGATGGATGCGGCACTTCTCTGTCCCACATCGAAATTCGGGAACTCTTCTGTTGCAAGCTTGCTTGCAGAATATACGGAAGCTCCTGCCTCGTTGGTGATCACATACTGAACTTTTTCCGGGATTTCCTTAAGAAGTTCCACGATGATCTGCTCGGACTCTCTGGATGCGGTTCCGTTTCCTACGGAAATCAGGGTCACGTGATATTTGCTGATGAGTTTTTTGAGGGTTTCCTTGGCTGCACGGATCTTGTTCTCGTTGGTAGGCGCTGTTGGATAGATCACTGTAGTATCCAGAACTTTTCCGGTTGGATCTACCACTGCAAGCTTACATCCCGTACGGAACGCCGGGTCCCATCCAAGAACTACCTGCCCCGCAATTGGAGGCTGCATGAGAAGCTGCTCCAGGTTTTTGCCAAAGACATGGATAGCACCGTCTTCTGCTGCCTCTGTAAGGGCACTTCGGATTTCACGCTCAATGGCCGGTCCGATGAGACGTTTGTAGCTGTCCTCAATGGCTTCTTTCAGCACCGGTGTGGTATTGGGATTGTCGCGGACGATCACCTGTTTCTCCAGATAGCGGATGATCTCTTCCTCAGGTGCAAGGATCTTTACAGTGAGGAATTTCTCTTTCTCACCACGGTTCAGGGCAAGGACACGATGGCCGGCAAGCTTCTTCACCGGCTCCTCGAAATCATAATACATCTCGTATACGGACTGCTCTTTCTCATCTCTCGCAACGGAACAGATCGTTCCTTTATCCATGGTTCTTTTACGGATGCTGATACGGTAGTCTGCCTCATCAGAAATATGTTCCGCAAGGATATCCCTGGCGCCGCTGATGGCTTCTTCCACAGTTTTGACTTCTTTCTCTTCTGAAAGAAATGCTTTCGCCTCTTCCTCAAGAGGTTTCTTCGTCATCTGAAGAAGAATGATATCCGCCAGCGGTCCCAGGCCTTTTTCCCTGGCAATGATAGCTCTTGTACGGCGTTTCGGCCGATATGGGCGGTAAAGATCTTCTACCACTACAAGTGTCTGCGCTGCCTCGATCTGTTTCTTCAGTTCCGGAGTCAGCTTGCCCTGTTCCTCGATGCTTCCGAGAACCTGGGCTTTTTTGTCCTCAAGGTTTCTTAAATAGGCAAGTCTTTCGTTAAGGTTACGAAGCTGTTCGTCATTGAGTGTACCGGTTGCTTCTTTGCGGTATCTGGAAATAAAAGGAATGGTGCAGCCTTCGTCGATCAGTTTGACTGCTGCCTCGACCTGCCATTTCTCAACGTTCAATTCTCTGGTAATTACCTGAATAATATCCATTTTTATCTTTCTCCCGTTGTTTCAAATTTGCCTGAGGCTGCATTTCCCTCTTTACACAGCTTCTGACATTTATCAAAGATCAATCTGTGCGATCACGTCTTTCAGAGCATTAGCGCTTGCGTGAAGCTTCTCTGTCTCCTCCTCGGTCAGAGGAACGCGGACAATTCGTTTCACACCATTCGGTCCGATGGAAGCCATAGTGCTAAGACATACGTCTTCAATGCCATACTCTCCGTGAAGCATGGTTGATACACTGACTATTGTATCAGATGCTGCAAGAAGAAGCGAGCAAAGTCTGCAGACAGATACGGCTACCGCATAAAATGTGGCACCTTTCTTGGCAATAACAGTTGATCCTGAAGTATGAACATACTCCAGAACTTCCTCTCTGTCAAGTGGCGGCAGATCTTTCTGATCCTCATGAACGATCTTGTCAAATTCATCAAGGGTCGCACCTGCAACAAAGGCTCTTGACCACGGTACAAAGGAAGTATCTCCATGCTCTCCGAATACATAGGCATGAATATTCTTCTCCGATACGCCATAGTGCTGGGAAAGTCTGCAGCGGAGACGGGCAGTGTCCAGTGCAGTTCCGGAACCAAGGATCTGATTTTCCGGCAGTCCGGAAAGCTTTGCAAATGCATAAGTCATAACATCACATGGATTACTTACGATAATATAAAGCGCTTTGGGAGCCACCTTTACGATCTCCGGAGTAATACTCTTCATAATGTTGACGTTGGTCTGTGTCAGCTCGATGCGAGTCTGTCCCGGTTTTCTGGCAATACCGGAAGTGATGATCACAATGTCAGAATCTGCAGCATCCGGGTAATCTCCTGCCACGATGGAGATCGGCTCACGGAAACTGGTTCCCTGCTCAATATCCATAACCTCACCTTCAGCCTTATCTTTGTTAATATCGATCAGAACGATCTCTGATGCAATACTCCTCTGTGATAAGGTATAAGCGATAGTTGCTCCTACACTTCCTGCTCCGATGATCGTAATTTTACTGCTCATGTTTGTTCTCCTTTCAGCGTTGTTTGTCACATAAATAACGATTTTAATTGTATCTACTCAAACATAACATAAAACATTGGTGTACGCAATAAAATTATGACTGGATTTTTTAATGGATTTTGCGTTAATTATTGATGTAATTCAAAATTCTTTTTGTATATTCTGTATTTTTATATATTATTCTGTGCATTTATATGTTATTTTTTTGTCGATACAAGAGTAAAAAAGTGGATTATGCGTTTATATATAGATGCAAAAACCCCGGGAACTTCCTGGATTTTGTGAAGTTCCCGGGGACTTTGACTTAGATCAAGAGTATTGGTTATAGTCAAGCAGATATTCGCAATCCGCATTCGCTACTTGCTCATAACCGAATAACTGCTTTGCAGTTAATTCGGTTATTTTTTTGCCTGTGCAAGTGCTTTCTGCGCTGCTCCGAGAATGCCCTCGGATGAGAGTGTCGCACCACTGACAGTATCAATGCCATCTGCAGTCTGGTTTGCCATAATCTGCGGATAAATGGTATTCCATGCCTCATTAAAGAATTCCGGAGTATCATTATTCGTCTGTGTAATCTCAACAATCTGACCTCCTGAGATGGTTACGGTCAGTCTTGTTTTGCCACCATATCCAAAAGCTGAGCCCTGATAAGTTCCGTCATTATACATTCCTGCAGGGGTCGGTTCCGGATCTTCGGTAGGCTCCGGTGTTACATCAGGATTCTCCGGATCTGGAGTCGGTGTTACATTTGGGTCATCCGGATCGGTTGTAGGTTCCGGTGTTGCCGTTGGAACCGGAGTTGCGGTCGGCTTCGGCGTTGCCGTTGGTTTCGGTGTTGCCGTTGGCTTTGGTGTCGGTTTCTTTGTCGGAGTTGGAGTTACTTTCTTTCCATATTCTGGATTAAGCGCAGACTTCAGAGCCTTTTTCACAGCATTCAGAATTCCGTTGGAGGAGTAGGTTGCTCCGCTGACGGTATCAATATCGTCTACATAATTCGTTCCCACAATCTGCTCTTCCAGCACACTCCACGCTTTTTCAAAAAACATCGGAGTATCTGAGTTTTCCTGTTTTACCGCTGTGATGATTCCATCCTTGATGGTTACAGTCACTTTTACATCTCCGCTGTAACCTTTTGCGGATGCTTTGTATGTACCATCCAGATACTTTTTCGGGCTGTCAGGATCTGGATTTGCGGTTGGCTTTGGTTTCTTTGAAGGGGCTTTTGTTGGCGTTGGTGTGGAGGTTGCCACAGGTGCAGGGGTGACCTGCTGGCTGCTTCCATCTGCCGCTGCCTGGGATAATGCATTCTGGACTGCCTGGATAATTCCGTTGGAAGAATAGGTTGCTCCGCTGACTGCGTCTACATTTGGTGTATTTCCCGCAATCATTTTGCTGATCACTCCCTGAGCAGATGCAAAATAGGAAGCCGTTTCACCGGAAGCGTCCAGGATATCAATAGCTGCAATTTTTCCTCCACTGACCGTTACACGAACACGGATGGTTCCGCCGAATCCGGTTCCGGAGCCTTCGTAGGTTCCGTCTTTATATCCATTTGCCGGAACATCTGCTACAGGAGTCTGGGTAGAGCCCTGTCCGGCTGCACCGCCACTGTTTTTTGCAGATTCTGATACAGTTCTTTTTCCTGAACTTTTTTTTGCTGCTGTTTTTTTCGTACTTTTCTTAGATGTGCTTTTCTTGGACATGCTGCTCTTTTTTGCTGCAATACTGCTGTCTGCTGAATCGGAAGTCTCCTCATATCCGAGATATTTTTCCAGTTCAGAAGCAGACATGACCGTTGTGTCTGCTTTCTGGACAGATTCCGTATTTGCATCGGAGCCCTGCGCTTTTATACCTGAAAATACAAGTGCCGCAATTACAGCAGCTGCAGGGATCAGCTTCGGCCAGGGTACTTTGGGTGTGCCATTGTCAGCTGGCTTTTTGTCTTTTAAATCTTTTTCCATAATTTTTTCTCCCCTCTTTTTTGTGCGGCTTCTGTCAGGTATATGCTCTTTACGGCGTTTCCGGTCATTTTCCGAACCGCCACAGAAAATGAGCAGACCTCTGCCGCAGATATTTCCGTATACCTGCGGCAGAGGTTCCTACTCTTTGATGAACCGTTGTATTATTTAACAGTTACCACAAATTTCTTTGTAATTCCGTTGCATTTAACTGTGATGGTTGCTTTACCTTTGCTGATTCCTTTTACAACACCTTTGCCTGTTACGGTTGCAACTTTCTTGTTGCTGCTTGTGTATGTAACAGTGGATACTGGTGTTGCTTTGGATCTGATGGTTGTTGTTTTTCCTTTTGCAATTGTTGCAGAGGATTTTGTAAGTGTAAAGGTCGGGTTCTTAACTGTCAGCTTGTAGGTTGCTTTCAGTTTTCCGCTTGTTGCTGTGATCGTTACAGTTCCGGCTTTGATTCCCTTTACGGTACCTGTCTTGCTGTTTACTGTTGCGATCTTTGTATTGCTGCTCTTATATGTTACAGAGGATACTCCGGCCAGTGTTGCTTTTACAGTGGCTGTTTTTCCTGTGTATACAACTGCGGAGCTCTTTGCGAATTTTACAGATGGAGCTTTTACAGTTACTTTGCAGGTTGCTGTTGCGTTTCCGCAGTTTGCAGTGATCACTGCTGTTCCGGCTTTCACACCTTTTACAACACCTGTGCTGCTTACTGTCGCAACTGCATTGTTGCTGGTTGTATAAGTTACTGTTTTAGCTGCATCATTGGAAGTTGTTTTCAGAGAAGCTGTTTTTCCTGTGTAAACAGTTGCTGATGTTTTGTCAAGAGTAACTGTCACTTTTACAAGTGCTGCCTCTGCGGCTTTAAGATGCTCAAGTGCCTCGTCAACTTCTGCCTGTGTTGCGTCTTCTCTTGCAAGAAGCTCCTCTGCCTCCTGAAGCTCTGTCTGCATTGCTGTCCAGGATTCTTTTGTATAATCGTTTTCCGCAAGTGCTTTTGCTGTTTCGACCTCTTTTGTAAGAGCTGTTGTGTCTGCCGGATCTTCCGCTGGTTTTACAATATTTGCATCTGTAGCCTGTACTACAAAGCTGTAGTCTGCATAGCCAAGTGCATATACGGTCAGTCTCCAGTATCCGGTTCCGTCTGTTCCTTCCGGAAGCTGGCATCTTAAAGAATCGGTAAGTCCAAGCTGGATTCCCATGGCTTTATGCATCCAGTTATCTGCCGCAAACTTGGTTCCGAAAGATCTCAGCACCTTTGTTCCTGTAGCGTCATCTCCACAGTAATCCCAACGTACTGCCTGCATATTTGCTCCAAGATCTCCGTATCCGCCTCCTGTAATATCTACACGGAGGAATTCTCCGTAGCTTCCGCTTGCATCTTTTACAGTCGGTGTTACATTTGTCGCTGTTTTCTGAGCCTGATCCTTGATTCCGGAATCTGCTCCTGTTTTTCTTGCCTCAAATGTAAAGCTGTCGCCGTTTTTCACTGCATATTTCAGACCGTTGGTATCTGCTGTTACTGCTGCTGTTGCTGTATAGGCGCTCAGCTGTACCTCACCATATCCACCTTCCAGTACACCATCATTGGTAACTACGTTGTATTTCTGGCAAAATGCTGCATAATCTTCTGTTCTTACAGCAACCGGAACGTATTTCAGGCCATATACTTCATAATGATCCATATCTACGGTTGTTCCGTCTGCTTTTGTAATGGTTCCTTTTTTAAATCCTACAGTTTTTCCGTCTGTCAGCTTGATAGTATTCTGATCCACCCATGTTGCGATCGGATATCTGCTTCCGTCCTCTGCCACGATAGTTGTCTCTGTCTGGAAGCTTCCTCTGTGAAGTCCATGGTTTGTAGTTGCTCTTGTTACCGTATCAAAAGCACCTTTGTCAAGTTCCTTATGGCCGTCCAATTCCTCAGAAGAAGTTGTATCTCCTGCTGCATATACGCCTTCAGATGCCCAGTACTCTGCCCAGGTCAGGCCTGCATACACATACTGATACTCTCCCTGAAGTTCATCAGAATCCGCAAATGCCTCTGTCTCATCTTCTGCTGCTGTAAATTCGTCTGCACCGGAAGCTTCTTCCTCCGTATTCTCTGCTGCGCTTTCCTCTGTGATCTCATCAGCGCTCTGGTCCTCTGCCGCAATTTCTTCTGCATCAGCAGCCTCTCCCGCAACTGCCTCGTAATCGGAAACCTCAGCAATCTCTTCCTCATCGCTCTGCTCGGTTTCGTCTGCTACAATGCTGCTGTCCAGGTCTGTTGCCATTACAGCTGTAGGAAAACTTGTTGCTGCCACTGCAAGACTTAAGATGCAGGGAGCCGTTTTTTTCAGTAAATTCCACTTATGCATTACTTATTCCTCCTAAAAATATGAAATATTTATAGAAACCTTTCCAGGGGTTACTACCGTAAATACCGTCAAACTGCTTTGAAACTTACGTTTATTCGATGATATCCTCCACGCTGTAGGAATCCGCAAGCAGGCTGAACCGCTCTTTCATCCCCTCAGTGAGATACACATGGTGATCTTCATCCACAAAGAGTCCGTCCGCACCGTAAGTTTTCAACAGTTCGGCACCTTTTTCCACCCCCAGCACAAAACATGCGGTGGAAAGTGCGTCTGCCTCAAGGCCTGTGTCGCAGACTACCGTAACTCCGGTCACTCCGCTCTTTGCCGGATAACCGGTGGACGGATCCATAATGTGGTGATACCTTACACCATCTTCGATAAAATATTTCTCATAATCTCCGGATGTGGAAAGAAATTCTGTGCCATTTAAAGCAACCACACCAAGATAATCGTCGTCATTTTCAGCACGGGGATCTGTCACTGCCACGTTCCAGGAAGAACCGTCCGGTTTGCTCCCATAAGTCATGACACTGCTTCCCCCAAGGTTCATAAGTGCCGCAGAAACATCCTTCTGTGTTTCCAGATATTCCAGAATGGAGTCACAGCCAATTCCTTTTCCGGCTGCGCCAAGATCCAGTGAGCATCCCTCGTCCATATGGATCGTAGTTCCGTCAAGAGAAACTTTCTGATATCCGGAATCTTTCAGAACATTTTTGATTTCCACTTTTTCAGGAATTTTCTGATTTTCCCCGCCAATATCCCACAGACGGATCAGTTTTCCGATGGTCGGATCAAAAGCTCCGTCAGAATCTTTCGCAATTTTCAGAAGGCGTTCCAGATATCCGGAAAGTTCATCGGAAATCTCCTTATCTTTTCCGCTGTCTGCGTTCACCTTGTAAATCTGGGAACTTTCATTGGTCCATGAAAGAAGGTTTGTTTCCACATCTGTCAGTACAGATGTCAGTTTACTGTTTATATCGTCTCCTGTGGTATAAAGTGTTTCTGATACCACAGTATCCATGGCAAAATCTGTATTGGTATATGTCTGTATATCATTTTCCGAAGCTGCGCATAATACAGGAAAAACCATGGTAATTCCTGCAGCTGCAGCCGTTGCCAGAAAAGCTTTCTTTTTCAGAGCATGAGATCTCATAGATTAATTTCCCTCATTTGTTCCAATGTGAATATTTTTTCTCGGACAGGTTGCCGCACATGCGTGGCAGCAAAGACATTCGCCGGACCTGGCCGTGTCGCCGTCAATATCCAGATGAGCCGGACATCTTTTTTTACAGAGACCGCATTTCGGCGGACATTTTTCACGGTTTCTCTGAAAAAGTGCTCCCGGAAGGATCGGCATTAATGCAAAAACCGCTCCCATAGGGCAGAGAAACTGACAGAAAAAACGTTCCTGTGTACACATTCCCACCATGATCAGAACCAGAATCACGATTCCCGCCAGATATTTACTGTTAGGGAAACGTCCTGCTGTAATCATGGAAAAAACATCCCACGGGCTGGTTCCTGTAAGCTTTCCGTATACTCCTGTAAGGCAGGAAAGTAAAATCAGGGCCAGTACGATATATTTGACTTTCTGAAGTCTGTGTACCATTCTTTCAGAAAGAGCTGGTTTCTTTTTTTTATGAAAACATTTCATCCAGATCAGAGAAAAACCTTCATACACGGCATCTCCAAAAGATCCGAATGCACATGCATATCCGCAGAAATGTCTTCCGAAAAAACACGTAAAGATCAGAAGCACTGCTGTTACAGTCAGAAAGGAATTCCACTCCACCGGCTGACCGGCCGCAATGGCAAGAAAGATCGATTTGATACCTGCAAAG
>OGUL01002713.1_pt1 | contig 11430 bp, 9 predicted proteins | sample 1553651 | NCBI WGS metagenome assembly OGUL01 (sample SAMEA2580048, study PRJEB22360) | human gut metagenome | biome: human gut; feature: human-associated habitat; material: faeces | place: Denmark | collected 2008/2010
ATTGCCTTTAATGATTCACTTGTGCTTTCATTTTTCATAATATAGCGCCCCTTCCTTCAAAAGCATTTTTAACTTTAAATTACATTTAATTTAGTATACTATACTCTAAAGTCCTCCGCAATTCCTGAATACACTCCACATATGTTTTTCCTACCTCTGCTTGAGGCTTCTCTGGAAATCCTCTTTCTAAAATTTCCAAAATAAATTCCATCTGCTCCTTCATCTTATTTGACAAATTCTCTAATTTATGGACTTGTAAATAAATTCGTTTCTTACGATTTTCTTGATCTAATAATAAACAACCAATCTCATTCAAATTAAATCCCATTTCTTTGTACAACAATATAAACCATATTTGATTCATATCTTCTTCGTCAAACAACCGGTAATTATTTTCATCACGCTTTACATCTAATAATCCTTTGTCATCATAGTACTGAAGTGTCCGTTTGCTTACTCCTACCAAATGACTTACTTCCTTTGTTTTTCTCATTACAAACCTTCCTTTCTCCACAAAAGATACACTATTACATTTACGTGATAGCAATATCTTTTTTGATTAACCTTTTTTATTCAATATAGGCTTTGTAATTTTCGCGAGAATAAATAGTCTTGTCATTTCATACACTGTATCAATCGCATTAAGGTTTTTAAAAGATGGACTGGATAGAATCGTTAATACAAAATTATGGCGTTGCTGCTATGTTTGTGCTGATTATGTTGGAATATGCCTGTTTTCCTGTTTCGAGTGAGATTATTCTGCCATTAGCGGGGGTTATGGCTGCCGGGCAGGGGTTGTTTTTTCCATATCTTGTCCTTTTGGCAACGGGAGCAGGACTGATTGGGGCACTGATTCCGTATGGCATTGGCAGGTTTGGCGGTTCTCCACTGTTGGAACGCATTATGAAACGTTTTTCTTCTATGGAGAAACCAATCCTAACCTCCTACCGTGTCTTTGGCAATCACGAAAAAAGTGCCGTTCTGGTCAGCCGCGTGATTCCTCTGTGCCGCACCTATATCGGCTTTGTCGCGGGTGCCATGGGACCGAATATCAGCCGTTATCTTTTGTATTCTGCCATCGGCATTGTTACATGGAACACGGTATTAACCGGTCTTGGTTATTATTTTTATCAATACAAAGATTTGTTCTTTCATTATTTTGATAAATACAAGCATGTTATTTTTTATACAGGTATTGTCCTATTAGTAATTTTCGCCCTCAATGCTATTAGAAAAAAACGGGCAGCACGCGAAACAAACCAAGAAGAATAAGAAGTATGCCACTGATTCCATTGAGACGACGCACGTGGTATATCCTCTGCCCGCCAATCCACAAAAAGGCTCCACATAAAAAAGCGGTACATACAGGAAACAACCAGATTATGGTTCCCTGACCGACCAGACTAAGTGCTGCACTCACCGAATCAAGCGCAAGGGCACTTCCCAACGCACTGCCTTCTTTTATATCAATGCTTCGGGAATTATCTTTGTCATACTGTACTTCCCCTTTGTTTTGCAACACACGGATGCACGTTTTTGCGCCAAGCAAAATCAAAATCCCACCGCCAATAAGGCGAAAACAAGGTTCCGGCAGCCCCGCAAGGCATGTCGAACCTGCAAAAAGTGCAACCGCTGTCAGCACGCCATTTAATAACGCAATAAATAACCGGATTCGTTTGGGTATGCAAATGCCCGACATTGCATATGCCATACCAATTCCCAGCGTGTCAAGGCTCACTGACAACGCTAATAAGCAAACAACAAACACAAGCCCCCCCTGCCACTTCCTTATTCTATTTTATGCAAATAAGGAAAAAGAGGAGAGTCCTTTCGACAAAAACAGTCAATTATTTTGGAGGTAAGTATGAACTGGTATCAAATGGAATCACAGGAAGTAATGGATAAACTCAACCGTTTCAAAGACCGGGGCTTATCCCAAAAAGAAGTTGTCAAACGCCAAAGACATTATGGAAAAAATGAATTGCAAAGCGAAAAAGGTCCCGGATTTTTCCGTCAGTTTGCAGCGCAGTTTAAAGATTTTATGATTCTTACTTTATTAGCAGCCGCCGGCATTTCTTTTTTTGCTTCTTATGCACAGGGAGAAGTAAATCTGACCGACCCTTTAATCATTCTGGCAATCGTTATACTAAATGCTCTGCTTGGCATTTATCAGGAGAAAAAGGCAGAACATTCGCTGGCTCACCTTCGTTCTCTGCAAACGCCACAATGTCAGGTACTAAGAGATGGAAAACGCCAGACCATATCTTCTCCGGAACTTGTACCGGGAGATTTAGTCTATCTTGACACCGGCTGTCTTGTTCCCGCCGATGGCAGACTTCTCCTTACGCACAATCTGTCGGCAAATGAATCCGCCCTTACCGGCGAAACGGGAAGCATCGAAAAAACTTCCGACTCGCTGCATATGGAAAATCTTTCACTCGGCGACCAGCTCAACATGGTATTTTCGGGCACAATGATTACGACCGGAAATGGGCTGTTCTGTGTTACGGAAACCGGTATGAATACGCAAATTGGGAAAATCGCCGGTATGCTTTCACACGAACAGGCACCACAGACACCTCTTACCCGGCGCCTCAATCATACAGGAAAAGTGCTTGGCATCCTGGCCCTGATTATTTGTGCCATTCTATTTTTTCTGGGATTGCAGAAAAATCAGCCGGTTTTTGATATGTTTATGACTTCCGTCAGTCTTGGCGTCGCAGCCATTCCGGAAAGTCTGCCTGCTCTTGTCACCATCATGCTAAGCCTTGGCGTCGAGCGCATGGCAAAACAGTGTGCCATTATCCGCCATCTTCCTGCCGTGGAAACACTAGGCAGTGCTTCTGTTATCTGTTCTGACAAAACCGGCACGCTTACCCAGAACCGCATGACAGTTCGGAATATATACAGCACCGAAAATGAAAAAACATTACTTCGTTATTTTCTGCTTTGCAACAACCAATCCGGTCCACTCGAACATGCACTGATTCATTACGGTGCATCAAGCGGACTTATTTATACGGAAGTACGAAAAGAATTTCCGGTTATTGAAGAAATCCCTTTTGACTCAATCCGCAAGCGGATGACAACGCTGCACCGGACACCCAATGGATATTTAGCAATAACTAAGGGAGCTCCTGAATTTATCCTTGCCAACTGTCACTCGTATCTCGATAAAGATGGCAGCACACGGCCACTGACACATACGCGAGTGGACCAATTAAAAGAAAAAATTGAAAATTCCCCCGCCAATGCACTTCGCGTCATTGCTCTCGGTTTTTGTCTGCACAAAAGCCGCCCGGACAACAATTCCTTAGAATCCCATTTGGTTTTCCTTGGAATGGCAGGTTTGATTGACCCACCCCGCCCGGAAGCTTACGCCGCTGTTAAAAGCTGCCAGCACGCCGGAATTCGTCCGATTATGATTACCGGCGACCATAAAAATACCGCTGCGGCGATTGGCAAGGAACTTGGCATCTGCCAGACAAAAGATGAGGTCATTACGGGAGCCGACTTAGATGCCATCAGCGACCGTTCACTTCCTGCAGCGCTCAAAAAATATCATGTCTTTGCCCGTGTATCTCCAGCCCACAAAGTACGTCTCGTAAAAGGCTATCAGGCAATGGGAAATGTCGTTGCCATGACCGGCGACGGTGTCAATGATGCTCCTGCATTAAAAAAAGCAGATATAGGTGTTGCAATGGGAAGGAAAGGAACAGATGTTGCCAAAAATGCATCTGACATTATCTTAATGGATGATAATTTTTCCACTATTGTAAGCGCCGTCCAGGAAGGGCGCGGTATTTACGATAACATAAAAAAAGCCATACATTTCCTCTTGTCTTGTAACATCGGGGAAATCATGACGATTTTTGTTGCTATCTTTTTCGGGCTGTCTGCACCGCTTTTGCCGGTACAGTTATTGTTTATTAATCTCGTAACGGATTCTTTTCCGGCGCTTTGTCTCGGTGTTGAGCCACCGGATCCGGACAGTATGAACCGCCCGCCATTATCGAAAAATGAAAGTATCTTTCACTTTGATACCGTCTTTCAGATGGTTTTAGAAGGTATGTTCATCGGCTCCTTAGCACTTTTTGCCTATACAAGCGGCAATTCCACCATGTGCTTTGCCGTGCTTTCTTTATCGCAGTTAGTTCACTCGTTTAATATGAGAAGCGAGCACTCGCTGTTAGAGACAGGGATTCTTGGAAACAAAAAACTTTTATTTAGTGTATTGTTCTGCATTGTCCTGCAATGTCTGGTCATCTGTGTGCCCGTTCTCCAGCCTATTTTCCATACGCAGGCACTTAATCCACGCGAATGGGTTGTCGTAGGTATTTTATCTCTGATGCCGATTCCTCTCATGGAAATCAGTAAGCGGCTTCACGGATAAACTCGCGGATTCGCTGAATGAGAATTTCTTTTACATCTTCCCCCGGATACTGTGTGGCGAGCATGTGTTTCATCAACATGCCGCCCGCTTTATTCGTGTGACCGCCGCCAGCACCAATTCCGCAGCTGACTTTTTCCGCCAAATCACTCGCCGGCAGATTTTTTTTTGCACTTCGTACCGACATTTTATATCCAATCGGCGTTTCATTATATACCACACAGCAGTCAACAGTTGCCACACAATTTACCATATCACTAATAACACCCAGAAGATTCGGGTCACACGGTTTTGTATGCAGCAGTGCAAAACGCTTTTCCTCATCATAGTAATAGTGAGTCAACGCTTCTCCTGCTATCTCCAAATCCTCCCGCTGCAAATTCGCATGAATCATTTCATCCAGACACTCTCTGTTAATCCGCAGAGAATCCCGCATCTGTCTGTCTGCCGGATAGTAAATTTCGGACAAACTGCTGGTATCACTATACAAACCATAATACAATGCCGTTGCCACCTGCCAGTTCTCATTTACCGGATACCCAGCCTCCAAAAGCAGTTCCCAGACCACGGTACAACAACTTCCAAACTCTGGAAAAATAAAACACCATTCATCCGTTTTCACACAAATTGGATGATGATCAACCATTGCCACTTTTTTCACCGGCATCGATGTAATATTACCACCCTCATACTGGCAGTCCACGGTAATCAAAATATCATGTTCCGGCATTTCATTCACATATCGAATCGGAATGCCAAGGTACTCCACCATCAATTTCAGCGATGGCTTTGTAATTTGATGTTCCCCTGCATAAATCAAATTTACCTTTTTACCCAGATTCATAAAATACGCATACAAACCAAACGCAGCCCCCATCGCATCCGCATCCGGACTGTCATGGCACTGTATACAAATCGAATTGAATTCTGCAAACTGTTTGAGAAACATAAAACGCCTCGCCTCCCTCTCCTTTGTGGATTAAACTGTTTTTAGAATAGCAAAAAAAGGGGGAAGATTCAAGATTTTTATTGTCTCATTTTTAGGAAACATCATCTGTCAATAGAGCAAAAAAAGAAGTTCATCCGTAAAAGACTATAATGCAAAGCATTATCTTGTCTCGAACGAATGAACTCCTTTTTTTATTATAGATTAAGCGTTAACCATATACTCATGTGCCTCACCGTTTGTATCCGTTACCACAATCGTATGAGATGCTCCCTTTTCCACATACAAATTCAGTTTCAACCTCTTGTTCACAGTACCAGCTTGTGCAGTAATAAAGAAACTGCTGATTCCCTGGTCTACCCCATCAATCGTCACTGACTGAATACCGGAAAGTTTTGTTGTGTCAATCTCTGTACCAACATAAGTATCTTGGGTTTCCCATGTTGATCCAAACATCGTCTTACCACTGTTCGTACTATAGCAGGCACCACCGGTTACTGTTACTTCACAAATGCTCTGGCTCTTTCCATCTCCAATTGCATAAGTACTGCCGCCTGCGGAAATGATACCGCCATAGATTCCAATCTTCATCGTTTTGGCTGAGGCATCTGCCGTACCACCGCCACCAACTCCGGCTCCGTTACCGGAAGATGTCGCATAAATATTGCCACCGTAGATGTAAATTTCTCCACCGCCTTTAGCGTATCGTGATTCACCGATTCCTGCAGCATTTCTTCCTGTATTGCAGGCTATAATCGTACCGCTCCTGATAATAATACGTCCTAATGTGCTAGATGTCTTACCATCTGATGTAGCACCAATTCCTGCCGATTCGTTACCGCCTAATGCCGTCAATTGGCCATCACCGGATATCGTCAGTTCACAACCCGACGGAACCTCGATTCCTGCATGATAGCCGGAACCGGTCAATGCGGATGTTCCAACTAAGATAAGATTTACCTTAGCATCACCACTTAATTTAATTGGACTTGACTCACTCGATGTACAAACAAGATCATTTAACGTAATTGTGTGAGTACCGCCCGTTACTAAAATATAATATGCTGTTGCCGATTGTGCTGTACTGGAAATCGTGTAATTTCCGTTAAATGCAGTTTCTTCTGCATCGCCAATTGTATATCCTGTCGCACTGATTACAATATTTCCTTCCGCCAAATCCAATTCTTTTGTCTCTGCCGGTTCCGGTTCAGCCGTTGGCTCCGGAGTCGGTGTGATAACCGGCGTTGGTGTTGGCGTGGCATCTGGGTCAACGGTTGGTGTTGCCGTTGGAGTTGCCGTCGGAGTCACAGTTGGAGTTGCCGTTGGTGCCACAGTCGGCGTTGCCGTTGGCTCTACAACTCCATTTACAAGATTAATCAATGCCGTAAACGCTTTTTTCGGCAGATAATTTTCATCAAATAGTGATGGATAATAGGTACTTCCATCACTGTAAAAACTATTCAGCCAAGTATCCAAATCTGTCAGATTCCAGAATGTAACATTACTTACATTTACCGGAGCAGTTGTATCATCCATTCGCTGTAATATAATATTCATGAACTTCTGGTATGCTGCTGCCAGTGTCTCATTACCCGCCTCTGAATTATCCTTACTTGCAAAATCAAGCTCAGTAATCTGCACCTCATAGCCATTTTGCTGGAATAATTTCAGTGCATTTTTAATATTATCACCATCTGTCACACCAAGATTAGTCTGATGTGCCTGCATGCCAAGACCATCAATATTTCCGGCATCTTTTGCATCTGCAAGATATTTCACAACTGCCTTCATCTGTCCCGGCGATGCCAGTCCGACAAAATCATTGTAGAACAATTTTGCCGATGAATTTGCTGCTTTTTCAGCTTCTCTCGCATATTCAAAAGACTTTGTAATATAAGTATTGTCATCGTCTGTAAAAATAGCACCATACAAACTTGAACTTACTGTCCGTAATTTACAGCCATTGCTGTCAATCACCTCATTTACTACATCGTAAGCATATACAACGCCCGGATAATTAGTCTCTGCATAGGTAATAACCTGCTTAACATAACTTTCAATTCGAGCAAGCATCGTCTCTTTGTCAACAAGATTTGTAATGTTTTTCTTAGCTGTTCCCGTACCATCATACTCCGGTGTGTAATTCTTACAGAAATACCAATCCGGTGTCTGCGAATACCAGACAAGCGTATGGAAACGCACACTTAAATCATTTTCCTGAGCAAGAGATAAACATTTATCAATCACATCTGTATTAATAACCGGCATGCCATCTTCCGATGCTTTTGTTGCCTCTTCGTTCAAAAGATTCTCCGGTTTCAGCTCATCTGCAAATGTAACCGTACTGTAATGATGTTTAATAAATGATAAAATCTCCGGATTCTGCAAATTATAGCTGTAAACTGCACATCCCATCGGGAAGCGGTTTGCATATGCCTCTTTCAGACTTGGTGCAGCAAGAACTGCATCCATATCCAAATGCTTCTCCGTAATAGAAATATTGTCTACATAAAAATCATTTGAATAATTTGCCATTTCAAAATAAAGTGACAATTTACTTACATCACCCGGTGCCACAACCGTTGCGTCCACTTTTGTCCATGTACCATTCGGCGCAACTACATTCTGCACGGTTGTATAAGCCATCGCTCCCGCATAGTCCATCGACTCCCACATGCAGTTTATCGTCTTGTTGCTGCCCGTTGTCTGCTTTACATACGCCTCAATCTTATACGTTGTAAAATCAGTCACATTGTGAGTGATATCAATCATCGGTCCTGCCCAGTTTTTCACACGGTTGGAAACTTTCAAACAATAGTTGTCATTATAACCGCCCTCTACAACAGTCAGCTCTTCTTCGCCCTGACGTCCAGTCACATATTGATTGGTACCGTCTTCAAAATCCAAAAGCAACGCCTTCGTCGGATCCGTTACCGGAATCGGGGTGCCCGGAACCTTCGTCGGTTCTGCTGTTGGTGTTGCAGTTGGCTCATCCGTGTCTGCCGTCGGTGTAACCGCAGGCCCTGCCGGCTCATTTGTTGCAGTCGCAGTAGGCTCCGCCGGCTCTGTCGTCGGTGTTACAGTTGGTGTCCCCGGCTTCTGCGTTGGGGTTGCAGTCGGTGTGCCCGGTTTCTGCGTTGGGGTTGCAGTCGGTGTCACTGCCGGTTTCTGCGTCGGTGCTTTGGTTGGTACTTTTGTCTGTGCATTAGTCACAACTACTGTCTTTTTCTTTCTCACCGTAACCTTGCAGGTTTTCACATACTTCTTGCCCTGATAACGGAAACTTGCTGTAATCTTCGCTGTCCCCGCCTTTTTCGCTTTCACTTTTCCTTTCTTGGAAACTGTCGCAATTTTCTTTTTTTTGCTCTTCCATGTTACTTTTGTCTTCTTGCTTATATTTTTAACCTTAAGCGTTAAGGTTTTCCCCACAGTTATTACCGCTTTTTTCTTTGATAAAGCAGGCTTTTTCTTTGCTGCCTGAGTTGGCATAGAAAAAGAAAATACCATGCTTGCTGCTAACATCCATGCTAACAGCTTTTTACCATTCTTTTGCATACACAAACCTCCAATTCTATCCTTGAATTGTCTCATTTTTAGGATATGCTAATTATAACATATTTCCTCTGCAACACCATAAAGCAATTCTTATTTTTTCATAAAGTCAACGTAATACCCTAAAAAAATTAAATAGGGACCGGTCTGGCAAGAACCGGTCCCCAAAAGAGAAACAATTAGTTGTGACAATCTCCTATTTAATTTATGGCTCTGCAGCCACCTCATCCGGTGGTGCTCCACCTGGCTTTTTAACATCCTTTTTCTCTACTTTTTTCCCTTTGATTTTTGCTTTTGCAAAGAGTGCCTGTAACACAATAAAGAAGCAAAGCAGTGCGGAAAGTACAATTCGTACCCACCAGCTTGACAATGTACCCTGTGTTGTAATCAGACTGGTAATGGTTCCTTTAATCAGTACACCAAATGTTGTACCAACAACCGTTCCGACACCTCCTGAAAGAAGTGTTCCACCGATTACTGCTGCCGAAATAGCATCCATTTCCAAACCTTTTGCCTGTTCTACAAATCCAGCACAACTGTTCAAGCAGAATAAGAATCCACCCAAGCCGGCCAAAAGACCATCTAAAATATAAGCTTCAAACTTCGTTCTTTTTACATTTAAGCCCATCATCAATGCACTCTGCTGGCTACCGCCGATAGCAAATAATTTGCGTCCGAATTTTGTATAACGAAGCATAATAGCAATCAAAACAACCACAATTAGTGCAATCACAACCGATGGATATATATATGCCGGCCGAAATACCCCATGTTTATTATATGTTCCAATCGGCAGTTCAATCTGATATGTTGCCCATTTCTGAAACAAATCGTTTTTAATGGAAATCATATCTGTACTTATCATAGCCGTAAGTCCTCTTCCTAGAAACAAACCCGCCAGAGTAACGATAAACGGCTGAATTTCCAGGTAGGAAACTAAATAGCCTTGAAGCAAACCAAACAGTAATCCAATACCAAGCGAAATCGCAAGAGCAGCATAAGGGCTCATCCCCTTATTTTCCATGGCATAAGCACTCGCCATACAAACCAATGCGGTTACCGAACCAACCGAGATATCAATTCCTCCGGTAATCATAACGATTGTCATACCACAACCAATTACAATCAATCCGGCATTGTTAATAAACAAGTTGGTAAACATCTGCGGTTTTGCAAAACCTTTGTCTGCAAATACAATCATTCCTGCTACATACATTGCAATAAACAACACAATTGTAATAATGAAAAGAAATGTATTGCTGTTAAATCTTTTTGTCTTTGCCTTCAAAAATTCACCCATTACTGTTCACCTCCCTGTACTACTGCCTTTTTCGACTGTCTCTTCGCTTTGTAATTCTGCATTGCCTTTTTGTAAACCGGGCTCTGAAGAACTACGATAATGATAACAACGATTGCTTTATAAACCGGGAGCTGGTCAGACGGTACACTCATAGCATACAGCGTTGTTGTCAACGCCTGAATCGTATAAGCGCCAATTACTGACCCCATCAAACTAAATTTACCACCACTTAAGATGTTTCCACCTAACGCTACTGCTAAGATGGCATCCATCTCAAGGTTCAGACCAATGTTGTTAGCATCTGCGGAATAAATTCGGCTCGAAGCAACAATTCCTGCAAGCCCTGCCAGAGCTCCGCAAATTACATAGGTGAGGAATTTAATTCTTGTAGAATTTAATCCAATCAAGCGGGATGCGTGACTGTTAATTCCTACACTTTCAATATACATACCAAGTGCTGTCTTATTTAATACCAAATAGGCAACAATAACGGCTGCGACTGCAAAGATAACCGGTGTCGGAATTGGTCCGAGAAATCCACCCATTGCCTTGTAAGATTCCACACGGACATATGTAATCTGTCCTTGTGTAACCAACTGGGCAATACCGCGCCCTGCAGTAAACAAAATCAATGTAGCAACCATTGGCTGGATATTTAGTTTTGCAACCAAAAAACCATTAAACGCACCGCACAAAGCAGCAACTAAAATTCCGGCAATCGCAGCAATGATAATCGGAGCTGCCAGTGTATTTGTACTTACTTCACCGCCGGACAAAATCTGACAGCAAACAGCAGCAGCAACCGCCATAACAGCACCAACACTGATATCCTGACCACCGGAAGCAGCTGTTACTAATGTCATACCAATGGCAAGTATAACAAGTTCAGAACCTCGGTTAATCACATCAATCAGCCATCCACTTAATTGTCCGTCCTTTAACGTTATATTAAAGAAATCCGGTGTTCGAATCACATTTACAAGCAATACGATAAACAAACACACAATCGGCATAAATAATCGCATTCCTGTTATTTTTTTAATTTTCTCAGCCATTATTCATCACCTCCCGCAATTGCTTTCATAATGGATTCTTGTGACAAATCCTCTTCTTCAATTTCGCCAACCTTTTTTCCGTCACGAAGAACTGCCATACGGCTGCAGGTTCGAAGCATCTCCTCAATCTCGGAGGATATAAAGGTGACTGCTTTTCCCTCATCCGCCAGTTGAAGTACTAATTTCT
>OGUL01002718.1_pt1 | contig 11406 bp, 10 predicted proteins | sample 1553651 | NCBI WGS metagenome assembly OGUL01 (sample SAMEA2580048, study PRJEB22360) | human gut metagenome | biome: human gut; feature: human-associated habitat; material: faeces | place: Denmark | collected 2008/2010
AGCGGATGGTTGGCGGATTTTTTCATTTTAGGGCTTGACTTTTAATAGTTAGTCTTCGTCGAGAGCGCTTCCGGCGTGACCGAGGGCGGCCGCACCGGCCTGACCTCCATGACCACCGGTGTGCTGTTCCTGCTGGCCGTGGTGTTCAGCCCCCTGTTCCTGACCATCCCCAGCTTTGCAACCGCTCCGGCCCTGATCATCGTTGGCTTCTACATGATGGGTTCTGCCCTGAAGATCGAGTTCGATGATCCTGCTGAGGGCATCCCCGCATTCCTGACCATCCTGGCAATGCCCACTGCATACAGCATCTCTGAGGGCATCGCCATCGGTGTCATCTCCTGGACCCTGCTGAATGTCATCACCGGCAAGGCCAAGGAGAAGAAGATCAGCCCCCTGATGTATGTGCTGACCGTTCTGTTCATCCTGAAATACGTCCTGCTGTAACAGGCATTTGCAGCAAACAGAAAGCCCCGGCTCCGGCCGGGGCTTTCGTGCGTTTATTGGTTCCTGTGCGGGTGGGGCGGGCAGGCTTCAGCCGCCGAACAGCCCGAAAAAGCTGGTGTGTGTCATGCCCAGCACCAGAAACAGAAGAATGAGGGCAAACAGCACCCCAATGATGATGTCCATCTGGTGGACCGTGAGGGGGAATTTATCGTAGAGCTTTTCCTTGGGGTTGACGAAATTCGGGTCGTTGTTGTCCAGCAGAGTCTTTTTTTTCTTAGCGCTCTGGGCTTTGGCGGCGGCAAGTTCTGCCTGCTCCTTTTCCAGCTGGGCCTCCCGCTGGGCAAGCAGTGCCTCACGGCGGGCCAGCTCTTCCTCCCGCTGGGCCTGGTTCATTTCTGCCATGGTGGTATCCTCCGGCGTTTTTTCTACCAGTATACCATAGAATTGTGACAGAAAAAACTCCTCCCGCAAAAAGCGGCCTTATTCCGCCAGCAGATCCTCCACCACATCCATCAGCTGAGACGGATCGAGCTGGCACGCGGTACAGCGCGCGGCCAGGCGAAGGACCCGCACCGGGTCAACGGAGACATCTGAGATGAACCGCAGTTTTCGGTGTCGTCCGTGAGATGTAGAATGCGCGGCGATGCCAAAGGATGTATACGCACCACACGCGGGATGATAAAGTCGTTCCATAACACAATGATACCAAAACACACCAATCACCTCTCTATCAAAATTGTCACGCCGCTTTGAAACGGCTGCGTGAATGCAGGTTCGCTGCCTACAAAATGTTCTGACAAAATTTATATACCATCTCTTGGCTTCAAAATAAACAGCCAAAATTTCAAAATTTGGCGGCGTGTTTTGCATGTCCGGTGAAACCGGTAGTGCAGTAAAAATACGAACCGGAAAATGGAAATGAATATTTTTACGGAATATCGTAGAAAATTTAAAAAATCAACTTCACGCAGCAACAGATGAAAGAATGTTCCACAGAAAGTCGAAAGCATAAAAGAAAAATCTTTGCCGCAGCTTAACCACTTTTTGGCGGAAAAAGTTGCGAAATCGGTCGTAAGATCGAGTTTTCTGGTATATCACTTGTTCGCTGTGCGGATAAGGTTGCTCATTCTGCTTTGCCTCCGCATCGTCTGCCGCAGACCCCGGCACTGCCCTTGTCTGAAATGCTTTCACTCCGGATGCAAACCAGATGAAAAATCCGACGGGCCGTGTCACTTGACTTTCCCCTTGCAGGGGAGTATACTCCGGGGCAGTGAAATATTCGGCTATGACGAGAAAGAGTACCCGGAAAGAATGCTGCAGAGAGCTGCCGGATGGTGCAAGGCAGTGCAGGGTGTCCGTGGGAAGATCCTCTCCGAGCTTTCCGGCTGAATGGGCGGCATCTGCGCCCCAGTAAGCGGGAACGGCAGGCCCCCGTTATCACGGGCCGCGCATTGTTGGATGCGCACTGAGGGGCCGGGCTTTGCACCGGCAATAAGAGTGGTACCGCAGAGGAATTTTTACGCCTTTGTCTCTTACGAACCGTAAGGGACAAAGGCGTTTTTGTTTGCGGGAAAGCCATTTTCCGGATGTTTCATTGCCTTTGCATCCGCAAAAATCAGGACCTGGAAAAGGAGAGTTTAACATGAAAACACTGGAAAAAGTAAGCGATTTTGTAGGCAAGTATATGGCTGCCATCGTCATCGTGGTAGCGGCACTGGCCCTGTTCTTCCCCGGCACATTCAGCGTGGTAAAGACCGCATGGGTCAACACCCTGCTGGGCATCGTTATGTTCGGCATGGGCCTCACCCTGAAGCCGGAGGATTTCAAGGTGGTGTTCAGCCGCCCGAAGGACGTGATCATCGGCTGCATTGCACAGTTCACGCTGATGCCCTTCCTTGCATGGGCGCTGACGCAGGTGTTCCATCTGCCCACTGAACTGGCCATCGGTGTCATCCTTGTGGGCACCTGCCCCGGCGGCACCTCCTCTAACGTGATGACTTATCTGTCCAAGGGCGATGTTGCACTGTCCGTTGGCATGACTGCTGTTTCCACCGTGCTGGCTCCGTTCCTCACCCCGCTGCTCACTCTGCTGTATGCCGGTCAGCGCGTGGAGGTGAACCCCGTGAATATGTTCCTGTCCATCGTCAAGGTGGTGCTGGTTCCCATCGCACTGGGCTTTGTGGTCAATCACTTCTTCCACGCCTTCACCCAGAATGCCGTCCGTGTGCTGCCGCTGATCTCCACCACTGCCATCGTGCTCATCATCTGCGCCGTTGTGTCCGCAAACTCCGCTAAGATCATGACCAGCGGCCTGCTGATCCTGGCCGTGGTCATCCTGCACAACCTGCTGGGCTACCTCACCGGCTTTGGCGTGGGCAAGCTGCTGAAGCTGGACTCCACCAAGTGCCGTGCAATTTCCATCGAGGTCGGTATGCAGAACTCCGGTCTGGCCACTTCTCTGGCCGCTGCCCATTTTGCACAGTATCCGCTGGCAACCATCCCCGGTGCTGTGTTCTCTGTGTGGCATAACATTTCCGGTGCCCTCCTTGCCAACTTCTTTGCCCGCACCGCAGAGAAGAAGGACTGATGGTTCATAAGAACCTCGAACGCTCGGAAAACCCAGTATAACTTTCGATCTGTTGAACGAAACCGAGGATACGATAATATCAAAAGGCAGGGTACCACCATCATGGTGATACCCTGCCTTTGCTTGTTTACCGTTCGGTTGCTGCGGTAAACTTCAATAAACAAAAACGTACCCGAACCCTTTTTCGTAAAGAATCGGGTTCGGGTACGAACTGTATGGTGGGGCGTGCCTGCCCCAAACCCTGCTACTCACTAAATGACTTGATTTCACAATGAGGTCATTTAGTGGGTAGCACTTCCTCCACAATTATCGCAATCCCAACATTCGCCATCGCAACTGATTGCCTGCAAGTTCAAAGACTCAATCGTCAATGCATCCTGCTCTTTTGCAAGCTGATTTTCATTTCCACGATAAACAATCTTCATAATATAACCTCCTATGTATGATACTGAATATATTCTTTCACAAAAACATCGAAGCAACTCTTGTATATCATGCACTGATTAAGTGGGGCTTCTTTTAGCTCGGCCGCTCGACAACCGCCTTTACATAAGGGAAACAGAATACATGATTTACAGTCATCACTGATGTCTTGACGAACAAATTTTAGGCGATTTGAATTGTACTCGCTGAAACTTTCAACCGAACCAATCAAGCCATTTTGATTCATTATGTGTGAACAATTGTAAAGTTTTCCATCTGGCGCTATTGTAAAACACCTGTAATTTGTCGCAAAGCAACGAGTGTGTTTATAGCGAACATTATAAATTGATTGGCCAGTTGCCACCCCAGACTGAATAAGTTTATTATTCAGAAAAATAATTTTATTAAAAATATTTGCAGAGTACTCACGCTTATTTTCAAAAAGTGGATAGAAATAAAAAAAGATGTTTTTGTTGCCATTGAATCGCCTAGACAATTGATCAATCAATACTTCAAAATCCTTTGTGGTAGCGCCAACGTTCATTCGAACTGAGACGAAAACGGAACGAGTTAGCAATTCAATGATTGATAGCAAATTGAAAAAGCTTCCACTAGGGACTCCTTTTATCGATTCATACACCTTTTCACTGCCATCAATTGTTATTTGTATTTTTTCAAGATTCCATTCATTTACACAACGAGATATTAATTCGGGCGTAAATAATAGACCGTTTGAAACCATGGAACTATGAAAATTATAACCGTCTCCTTTTAGTTTTTGTGTTATATAGTCGATGACTGCAACATTAACCAAAGGCTCTCCTCCAAACCATTCAATTTGAATAGCCTCAGATATTTTAGAACGCTTTTCTATAAACTGAACAATTTTATCTGCAATCGGAAAAGTCATAGAAGTTGGAGCGACACCGTGTTCATAACAATACGGACAATGCGCATTGCACGCCGTTGTAGTCAAAATGCGATATCGTGGAGGATTTGTCACTGCAAAATAAGAACGATCAAATTCCATAATTGCAAATTCATCAACAGCATCATCAATTAAAATTCCAAGTTTATGAAATTCAAATATTTCATCGATCGTAAAAGTACAGCTCAAATAGCGATTATATTCCTGCTCAGATAAAAGAGCAACACTTGTTGTAAAAGTGTTAAAAATCGCATATTGATTCTCAAATGAACAAATATAATTGTATCGAGATTTCTTCATATTGCTGGCCTCAAGGTTTACAAAAGCTTTTGTTCTTGATACAAGTGAATTCACTTTGTGTTTAGAATCCAAGAACTTCCTCCCATTTTATTTTACCACAACGGCCCAAAATGTCAATTAATTGTAGATAAATTTTGTAGCACAACACAAATTTTGGGATGCTCAATCTTGAACTTGCTATAACAATCAAAAGGCAGGGTACCACCATCATGGTGATACCCTGCCTTTGCTCATTTACCGTTCGGTTGCTGCGGTAAACTTCAATAAACAAAAAGTACCCGAACCCTTTTTCGTAAAGAATCGGGTTCGGGTACGAACTGTATGGTGGTGAATCGTCACATGGTGATAAGAACATTGATGCAAAGCTCCAGCGCTATCCGCAAAGAGCCCTTTCCCCAATCTCTCTCATCATGGGCATAAACATTCGCAAGGGAATCGGCAGTGTAGAGAATTTGGCCAAAGACTGCACCACGCTTCTGGGCACAGGCGGCCAGTGCAGCACACTCCATTTCAACTGTGGTACAGCCCTCGGATTTGCGATATTCTACCATATCTCGTGTTTCTCGGAAAAAACCATCCGTTGTCCATGTGATACATTTTTGAAACGGAATATTCAACGCACAAAAAGTCTGCTCAATGGCTTTTATTGCGGAAGGCTCCAAATCAACAAACCGAGCGGCTGGAAGATAATGATACGAAGTGCCTTCATCGCGCATCGCCCTGATTGGAATCAAGAATTTGTTTTCGTCCAAATCGGTCAGCACTCCGCAGGAACCGGCTGAAATAATTTTTTTGCATCCGCAGGAGATCAAAAAATCCAGAAGCTGTGCAGCCGCAGCAGCTCCCAGCGGTGCCTGACACAGGCAAAATTCCAGCCCATTTTGCTGGACGATATAAACAGGATAACTTTTTGTAATGGTTTCAAAGTGTTCGGCAATGACTGCATCCATTTCAAATGCGTAATCATCAATCACATCGCCCAGAAAACCAAACACACATTTTTCCGGAAGGACTAGCTGCTCTGCGCCGTGATTGGGCCTGATGACCTCAATCGAATCAAAATCGTATTCAAGAATGGGAAGATCATGTTTTTGTATCATGGAGAATTTCCTCTTCCTGCAAATTGCTGTACAAAATAAAAATACCCGAACCCTTTTTCACAAAGAATCGGGTTCGGGTACGAACTGTATGGTGGACGGTACAGGACTCGAACCTGTGACCTCCTGCACGTCAAGCAGATGCTCTACCAGCTGAGCTAACCGTCCAGATGTCGTATCGACTTGAATATGATACCACATTTTTCGCGCAATTGCAAGGGCTTATTTGAAAAAAGTCTGCCTTTTCCGTTTTTTGCCCCGGAGGATTGGCGCAAAGGGCCCCTTTGCGGGGGCTGGCAGGGGAGAGGTGCGCTCAGAGCGCCCGGCGGATGATGTCATAGAGGATGGGCTTCATGTTGTCGATGTTGTCGGGCTTGCCCTCCAACACGGAGGTATAGCACACCGATATGCACATGCTGCCCAGGGCGGTGATGCGCTGGTAGATCTCCCGCTCGGTGCGGCCTGCCATCTCGGGGCTGCACATTACGATCTGGAGGACCTTGCGCATCAGCGGCTCGGCCTCGCCGCTGGCTTCGATCTGATCCAGCCCGGGCCAGACAAAGCTGCGCTCCAGGAAGCGGAGCATCAGGGTGTCCGCGCGCAGGGCTTCGATGATATGGTCAATGACAAAGATCATCTGGTCGGGGAAGCTGGTAAGCTCGGCGGCGTGCTGTTCGGCAGCGGCACAGGCGTTGTCCAGCAGCTGGTAGCTCACCCGGGCCAGCAGGGCCTGTGTGACCGAACCCTTATCGGCAAAATAGAGGTAGAATGTGCCCTTGCCCACCTTGGCGCGGGAGGTGATATCCTCCACGCTGGTCTTGGAGGTGCCCCGTTCCAGAAACAGCTCGTAAGCTGCATCCAGAAGCGCGCGGCGCTTTTCCTGTTTCTTTCCTTCCACGGTGCTCATAGCTTGCTGCATCCTCTTTTCTGACGTTGTTTTGTCGTGTAAACAATATTTTAGCAGGGAGAAGGGAAGAGCGCAAGAGCAAAAGCCCCCGGACAAGCTATACAATTTTTGCTTTGTGATAAGAAAACTGACTTTTGGTCATTTTTTGTCTTGACACCTTGCGTCGATCGGTTATAATAGTGCTTGCTCGGAAATGACCACGGGTCATTTTTAGGGCAGATCCAATCAACTTTCGTATGGAGGGTTCCCATGAAAAAGATCGCACAGAGCATCGTGCGTCTGCGCAAGCTGATCTTAACAGTAGCGGTCCTGCTGTTGATCCCTTCCGCAATCGGCGCGGTTGCTACCCGCATCAACTATGATGTCCTGACCTATCTGCCGCAGGAGCTCGACTCCATGATCGGCGAGGTAGCGCTTGAGGACGACTTCCATCTGGCCTCCACCGGCATGATCACGGTGGAAGGCCTGCCTACCAATGAACTGATCGCCATGAAGAAGGACATTGATGCGGTGCCCGGTGTCACACAGACCTTCTGGCTCAGCGATGTCATCGACCCCAGCATCCCCACCGAGATGCTGCCCGCGGATGTCCAGCAGTTCATGTTCGGTAAAAATGATTCCACCATGCTCATCGTCCGGTTTGATGCGCCCAGCGCCAGCGACGAGACGATGAACGCCGTCCAGCAGATCAAACAGGTGCTGCGGCACGACTGCTACTTTGGCGGCATGAGCGTCATCTTGCAGGATACCAAGGCACTGATCAATAAAGAGATGCCGCTGTACATCCTGTGCGCTGTGGGTGCCAGTATGCTGGTGCTGTTCCTCTCGCTGGAGAGCACCATCACGCCTGTGCTGTTCATGCTGGGCCTGCTGTTCCCCATTGCGTACAACTTTGGCACCAACATCTTCCTGGGTCAGATCAGCTACATCACCCAGGCGCTTTCCACGGTGCTGCAGTTGGGCGTGACGATGGACTTCTCCATCTTCCTGCTCCACCGTTATCAGGAGGAAAAGGAACTCCGCTCCTCCAACGAGGAAGCCATGGTAACCGCCATCTGCAAGACCATGACCTCCATCACCGCTTCCTCCCTGACCACCATTGCGGGCTTCCTGGCACTGTGCGCCATGCGCCTGACGCTGGGCCGCGATATCGGTGTTGTTATGGCAAAGGGTGTGGCGCTGGGTGTCATCTGCACCGTCGTCATCCTGCCTGCTTTGATCCTGACCTTTGATAAGCAGGTCGAAAAGTACAAGCACCGCACCATCGTGCCCAAGCTGACCAAGCTCAGCTACTTCGTTTCCAAGCACGCAATGCCCATCGTGGTCGTCTTTCTTGTGCTGCTGGTGCCCTTTGTGGTGGCCCAGCAAAAGACCGAGGTCTACTACACCCTGTTCGACTCGCTGCCCCAGGATCTGACCGGCATCGTTGGCACCAACAAGCTGGGCGAGGACTTTGGCATGACCACCTCCCACTTTATTCTGGTGGATGAGGACCTGACCGCAACGCAGGTGTCTGACCTCTGCGATGAGCTCAAGGATGTGGACGGCATCACCCAGGTGGTGAGCCTGGATTCCATCACCGGTCCGGGCTTCCAGACCGAACTGCTGCCCGACAGCGTGACCGAGATCCTGCAGTCCGGCGGCTACAAGCTCATTCTGGCCAACAGCTCCTATAAGACCGGCACCGATGCCATCAACAACCAGCTGACCGAGATGAATGACCTCATCAAGGCGGTTGACCCCAACGGTGTCATCACCGGCGAGGGTGCCATGACCAAGGATCTGATCGAGGTTGCGGACGTGGATTTCAAGAATGTCAACGTCTGGTCGATCATGGCAGTCGCTGCCATCATCCTGATCTCCTTCCGGAGCCTGTCCATCCCTGTGCTGCTGGTTGCCAGCATCGAGGCCGCCATCTCCATCAATATGGGCATCCCGTACTTCACCGGTACCCAGCTGCCTTTCATCGCCAGCATCGTCATCGGCACCATCCAGCTGGGCGCGACTGTGGACTACTCCATCCTGATGACCACCCGTTATCACGAGGAGCGCAGCTATGGCCGCACCCCGCAGGAAGCTGCCCAGCAGTCGCTGGAGCACTGCAGCCAGTCCATCCTGACCAGCGGCCTGACCTTCTTTGCCGCAACCGTCGGCGTGGCCGCCATCAGTAAGATGGAACTGCTGCAGAGCATCTGCCGGCTCATCTCCCGCGGCGCACTGATCAGTATGGCTGTCATTCTGGTCGTTCTGCCCGCTGCCCTGATGCTGCTGGACTGGGTCATCCGCCACACCACCATGCACTGGCTGGTCCCTGAATCTTCCAACGCCAAGAAGTCTGATAAGGAGTAATTACCATGAAAAAATCGCTTCGTTTCGCCAGTGCGGCGCTGGCGCTGACTCTCGCCGCAGGCATGACCCTGCCCGCCTTTGCAGCCGCCAAGGCCGATTATTCCAAGGACGAGACGGTCTACGCCGTGATGAACGCCGACGGCTCCATCAAGTCCACCACCGTCAGCGAGCACCTGTACAGCGCTTCCGGCCTGTCCAATGTCACCGATGAGAGCACTCTGACCGATATCCAGAACACCGAGAGCGATGCCGCGTTCACCCAGGACGGCGAAAAGCTGGTCTGGAACACCGACGATACCGACGTGTACTATAAGGGCAATACCGACAAGGCCCTGCCCATCACCGCAAATGTCACCTATACGCTGGACGGCGTGACCGACAGCCTTGAGAACCTGATCGGCAAGAGCGGCCACCTGACCGTGACCGTTGACCTGACCAACAACGAGACCGGCACCGTGACCGTCAACGGCAAGGAGCGCACCGTTGTCACCCCGCTCATCACTGCTGTGGGCGTGATCTTTGGTCAGGATGCCACCAACCTGAGCGCCGAGCACGGAATGCTGGAATCTGCCGCCAAGAGCAGCGTGGCCGCTTTCGTCTGCCTGCCCGGCGTGAAGGACTCTCTGGACGGCCTGCTGCCCGATGACCTGTCCACTGTGGAGGATTATCTGCAGGACAGCGTCACTGTGGAAGCCGATGTTGAGAACCTGACCGCACCGCAGGTCATGCTGGCCTGTGCCACCAACGCCGATGCGCTGGGCACCAATGCCTTTGACCTGAGCAGCCTCAACGAGCTGACCGATGGCATCGGCCAGCTGAACGATGCCATGAACCAGCTGATGGATGGTGCCGCCCAACTGGTGGACGGTGCTTCCCAGCTGGCCAACGGTACCCTGGCCCTGCTGGACGGTGCTTCTCAGCTGAACAGCGGTGCTTCTGCCCTGGATGATGGTCTGGGCCAGCTGACCAACGGCCTGGATACCCTGAGCTCCAATAACGCCGCCCTGCAGGCCGGTGCCCAGCAGGTGGCCGATGGTGTTCTGGCCTCCGCCAACAGCACCCTGATGGAGGGCGGCCTGATCGACACCCCCATGACCTGGGACAACTACGCTTCCGTCATTGACGAAGTGCTGACCATGAACGAAAAGACACTGGCCGCTGCCCGCAAGAAGATGGTGCGCACCGTCTGGGAGCAGGAGCCCAGCTTCAAGGACAGCCAGCTGGACATTGCCCTGTATCTCTCCGCAACCAAGACCAACCACGACCTGGAAGCTGCTCTGCGGCTGATGCAGAGCTACGATCCCTCCATGTTCAGCGCCATGCTTGATCTGAGCACTGCCAGCGCCAAGCAGACCGTGCATGACGAGCTGAAGTATCAGGCTGAGAACAGCCAGGATATCGCAGATGTCCGTGCCCTGAAGAACAGCCTGGCGCAGATCCAGTATTTCGTGTCCAGTGTCAACCAGTACACCAACGGTGTTGCCACCGCCGCTGACGGTGCCCACTCCGCAAAGGACGGTGCCGCCCAGCTGGCCGATGGCACCAAGACCCTGTATGACGGCGTGACCACCCTGAATGATGGCGCAGGCCAGCTCAGCGATGGCACGGTCCGGCTGAACGATGGCCTGAACCAGTTCAATGAGGAGGGCATCTCCAAGCTGACCGGCGCTCTGGACGAGGAGCAGATCCACGGCCTGAAGACCGTGCTGGACGAGATGACCAGCCGTCTGGAGGACTACACCAGCTTTGCCGGTAAGTCCGAGGATGCTTCCGGCAGCGTGAAGTTCGTCTATAAGACCGGTGAGACGGTCGCCGCTGCGGATGTTACCGCCGAGACCACCGCCGATGTGCAGGAAGGCAACTTCTTCACCCGCCTGTGGCAGCGGATCGTGAACCTGTTCAAGTTCTGAAAAAACGGCGTGCCTGCTTGACAAGCCGCCGGGGATTGACTATACTACAAATAGATTCGTCAAGAAAAATGACCGCTCAGGCACTGAAACGTTGAGGCGGTCATTTTTTATGCCAATTTTAAGGAGACCACAGCATGGCAGAGAGGGAATTGTATCCGGACGGGGAACAGCGCCGCCGCATCATGGATTTTATTATGGCGGCCGGTCAGACCCTTTTGGAGAACGGGGCAGAGGTGTTCCGGGTGGAGCAGACCATGGAGATCATGGCGGCCAGCTTCCACCTGCGGGAGTTCCATGTCTATGTGCTGACCAACGGCATTTTTGCCAGCGCAGGCACGGCGGAGATGAGCGAGGTGCGCAACGTGCCCACCCGTACCACCCACCTGGGGCGGGTGGCGGCGGTGAATCAGCTTTCCCGCCAGATCGCGTCCGGGGAAGTGGACACCATCGATGAGGCTGAG
>OGUL01002733.1_pt1 | contig 11365 bp, 6 predicted proteins | sample 1553651 | NCBI WGS metagenome assembly OGUL01 (sample SAMEA2580048, study PRJEB22360) | human gut metagenome | biome: human gut; feature: human-associated habitat; material: faeces | place: Denmark | collected 2008/2010
GAAAAACTACGAAAAACCGAGATAATCGGTGAAAATTAAAGATGTTATAGGGAGGTGAAAAAATGTGGAAGAATTTACTGCTGCTTTTACTGCTGCTGGCATTTTGTACAGCAGGCTGTCAAAAGCAGTATGTTGAAAAAACAAGCGGGGCAGCCTATCAGGTAGTTGATTCGCAGGGGAATGTAATAAAATTTGCCCAAAAGCCCCAGCGGATTATGACAACACATTTTAATCTGGACAATATTGTAATGGGACTTGTTGATGAAGAGCGTGTTGTTGCACTTTCTAAATCAATGTATGATGCTTCGGTATCTTACATCAGTACTGAGGCAATAAAAAAGCCTACAAAATTAAACTATGATTTTTCCTCAGAGCAGGTTCTGGCACTCAAGCCGGATTTAATCATCGCCCGAGAGAGCACAGGTGAAAACCGCATACAGACCTATCGCGCCATGGGGATACCTGTATACGTGGTGAGCAATGCGAATAATGTGGAAGAGATAAAAAAGCAGATTCAGGAGATAGGTCAGGCTGTGGGGGAATCAGAGCGTGCGGAAAAGCTACAGCAGAGGATGCAGACACAGCTTGACTATATCAAAAGCAAGGTTGATAGCGCTAGCATGAAGCCAAAAAGTGTGATGCTTGTTTCTAAAATGAACCATAATTACGGTGGTAAGGGCTCTTTTTTTGATGATATGTGCCACTTTGCCGGGGTGAAAAATGCACCTGCAGAGATAGGGGTGCTCAACGGTCAGCTGATGGATAAAGAAATAATGCTGCGTGCTAACCCAGATTACTTTCTGCTTTCACTGTCCTGGGAGCTTAAGCATGATAACAAGGACGGGTATAAAAAGGAATTTTTGGAGGATCCTGCGTTGGCTAATCTGGAGGCGGTCAAGAATAATCATGTCTGCTATTTGAAGGACAAGTATTTATATGCTTCCAATCAAAACTGCGTATGGGCGATTAAGAAGATTGCCAATCTTGCTTATGGAAATATATTTACTGATGAAGAGGAAGTTTTTCTTAAGGGATATTAGCAAATAAGTCTGAAGTGCTTGACTGTATGAGAACTATATAGCGTAATATTATTTTATTGTGAGGGCGATGGTTGTTCGTCCTCATTTTTATGAAAGCATAGGAGTATCGATAATTTTCGGAGGTGAAAGAATGCAACAAATTTTATTTCTCACCAATATGGAGCAAACTGCAACCTATCTGCAGGATGCATTGAAGCTGGCGCAGCAGACGCAGAAAGCTGTAGCAGGACAGGTGCTGTATGTCCCAAGCGATACAGAATGGACGAGGGATATGGAAAAGCAGCTGCAGCAGGCGGAGGTTGTCATTTTCCCCTGGATGGGAACTGGCCTGAGCACTAAGTTTCTGTCGGAATCCTCATCCTATCTGCTGGCCAACCAAAAGAAGCACGTCTATCTGATGACCGGTAATCCAGAGGATATACTGCACGGCGGTCTAACTGAGGAGGAGCTGAAGCGGATAAATGATTATTATAAATTCGGCGGTCTGCAGAACTGGACAAATTTGTGGCTGTGGTTGGCGCAGCAGTTTTTGCAGGTGGCTTGTGATGCGCCTGCTCCCGAGATGTTGCCGTGGGATGGTATTTATCATCCTCGTGCAGGCAAGGTATACGATGATGTGGAGGAATATCGCTGTGATTTTTGCAAGGCGGACAGACTTACGCTGGCTGTTGTCTTCTTCCGCAGTGACTGGCTGTGGGGCAATACCGTTTTTGCAGATGCGGTAGTCAGAGAGATTGAAGCGCTGGGGTGCAACGCCTTATGCTTCTTCTCCACAAGCTCGCCTGACGCCGCAAGCGGCTGCGGCGGCTTTAAAGAAGCCTTAAGCAAGTATGTTTGCGCGGACGGCAAATGCTATGCTGATGTTTTCATCAACACTATAAAATTTTCACTGTTCAGCATCCGTGCCTGCGCACTTGATGATTTGACCAAGCTCAATATCACGGTACTGCAGGCCTATACCTTGTATCGTTCGTATCAGGAATGGTATGAAAACTTTGACGGCATGAGTGCCGTAGAGGTAGCGTATAGCGTGAGCTTGCCGGAGTTTGACGGTATTATCCATAGCTGCCCTGTGACGACGATGGAGCGTGATGCTGAGGGCAAGCAGGTTACGCAGGAGATTGCAGAGCGCATGAATATGTTGGTGCGCAAAGCCAAAAAGCTGGCGCTGCTGCGTATTAAGCCGAATGCCGAAAAGAAAATCGCTATTGTTTTTCACAACCATCCGTCGACCAATTCCAACATTGGCAGCTGTTCGGCGATAGACAGTATTGAAAGCGTGCGCCTGCTGCTGCAAGATTTGCGGGATGCAGGTTATGTCGTTGACCATATTCCGGCAGACAGGCAGGAGTTTATTGACGAGCTGATTGCCGGTGCGACGAATGACAGGGACTATATGAGCGAAAAGCAGATTGATAATGCCGATGCCAAGCTCCTCGTCAGTGAATACCGCGATTATTATAAGACACTGCCGGAAAAGGTACAACAGCGTTTGGCCAAGGATTGGGGCGAAGCGCCAGGTGATGTTTTCTTTTATGATGATTTTCTGTTGATTCCCGGCATGATGAACGGAAATATTTTTATTACGATGCAGCCACCGCGTGGCTTTGGCGAGGATCCTGACAAAATTTATCATTCGCCAGACTGCGCGCCGACACACCATTATTTGGGCTTTTATCACTGGCTGCGCGATATCTGGGGCGCAGATGCTATGATGCATATTGGTACGCACGGCAGTTTGGAATGGCTTCCGGGCAAGGGTGTAGCGATGGGTGATGAATGCTATCCCGATATCTGTACCGGCGATTTACCTAATGTTTATCCCTATTGGGTTGTGGATACAGGCGAGGGCATACAGGCCAAACGCCGCAGTGCGGCCTGCCTCATCAGTTATCTCTCGGCGCCGCTTAGCATCAGCGGTGTGTATGATGAGCTGGCGGAGCTGGAAAAGGCTTTGGAGGAATATGTGCACTTTAAGGCTGATAAGGATGCCGATTTGAGCGAGCCGATGGCACAAATCAGAGAGAAAGCTGCTGCTGCCGACCTTACAGACGAGGTACGTGAGGAGGATGCCGCTGATTTTGACGATTATGTAGGTCATCTGCACACATATCTGACGGATTTAAAGAATATGCAGATGACTACCGGCCTGCATATCATGGGTAATCCGCCGCAGGGCGAAAAACTTACGGAATATCTTTATGCACTGGTGCGCTTGGAAAATCCTGATATGCCATCACTGCCCAAAACCTTGGCGCAGGCTTACGGCTACGATTATTACGAACTGATTGACAACAGTAGCAAGCTGTTGCCGGACGGTATTTTGAGCTATGGTATGCTGCTTGATAAAATCAACGGTCAATGTCTGGAAATTATCCGTCTGCTGCAAAATGATGGTTTCGTAGTCCACGAAGATAAATTGCGGGCGTTGGAGTGCGTAAAGTGTTGGGATGAGACTGTGCAGCAGGATATTATAAAAATTGCCGGCTTTATCTGCGATAAGCTGTATCCCAGCCTGGCGCATACTACCTGGGAACGCAGCAACTGCATTCGTGCGCTGCAGTCAGAATATATTGAGCCTAGCGCCGGCGGTGCGCCTACGAGCGGAGGTGCCGAGATTTTGCCGACCGGACGCAATTTTTACGGCGTTGACCCGCAGCTGCTGCCTACTCCCGTAGCGTGGAAAATCGGTTCGCAGATGGCAGAGGACGTAATCAACAAGTTTGTGGCGGAGGAAGGGCGTTATCCCGAAAGTGTTGGTATTTTGCTGTGGGCGACCTATAACATGCGCTCTAACGGTCAGTGTATGGCAGAGTTTATGCGCCTGATGGGTGTGCGCCCCATCTGGCAAAAGGGAACCCTGAAGGTGACAGGCATCGAGATTATTCCGCTTGATGAGTTGAAGCGTCCACGTGTTGATGTTACCGGACGCATCAGTAGTCTGTTCCGTGATACGCTGCCGGGAGCAGTTTGCTGGCTGGATAAGGCAGTGCAGCAGGTGGCAGCACTGGATGAGAGCTTTGAAGACAACTTTGTGCGCAAGCATGTGGTGGAGGAATCTCAGCGATTAGAAAGCGAGGGCGTGGATAAGGAGCAGGCCTGGCGGCAGGCATCCTACCGCATTTTCGGCGACCCGCCGGGAGCACATGGCGCAGGCGTGAGCGCACTTTTGGCTTCCCGCAATTGGGATGACCTGGGCGATATTGCTGATGTGTATGTGCGTTGGGGTGCGCATGTCTATGGCGAGGGCGAAAAAGGTCAGTACAGGCCGCAGCTGTTTACAGAGCGGATGGCAAAGCTGGAGGTTACTGTAAGCAATATTGATAACCGCGAGTCTAACTTGTTGAATTCCGATGATTATAACGCTTACCGCGGCGGCATGATTGCTGCAGTGCGTAATTTCAGCGGCAAGATGCCGAAAAACTATTGCAGTGACAGCTCTGACCGTCAGCATGTGGTGATTCGCACGCTGGCAGAGGAGGTCAAGCGCCTGTTCAGAGGCGAAGCGATTAATCCCAAATATATACGGGGCATGAAGGAGTTTGGTTATAAGGGAGCAGGCGATTTGGCAACATATGTTGACAATTGCTTCCAATGGGATGCTACCAGCGCTGTTATGGAGGACTGGATGTATGAAAAGTTTGCGGAAAAGTACGCTTTGGACAAAGATATGCAAAAATGGTTTGCTGAGGTTAATCCTTGGGCTTTGCGCAGACTGACTGAGGTTTTATTGGAGGCGGAGCAGCGCCGGCTGTGGAACGCCAAGCCGCAGACTAAGCAGTCACTGCAGGAGCTGCTGCTGAATATCGAAGGCGAAATCGAAGAACGCGGCGATGAATAAATTTTTTCTCCAAATCGCTTGCGTGTATACCTAGTAGACACTGTATAATTAGATACATATTTTATTGATAGCTCTTTTTAATAAACGGAGGAATATAAATGAAACGTACTGCTGTATATCCTTTTACTGCGATTGTAGGACAGGAGGAAATGAAGCTGTCCCTGATTTTGAATGTTATTAACCCGGCCTTGGGTGGTGTTTTGATTAAAGGTGAAAAGGGCACGGCAAAATCCACTGCTGTACGCGATCTCGCCGAGCTGCTGCCGCCGATGGCGGCTGTGCACGGCTGTCGCTTCCACTGTGACCCGCACAGCAGCCAGCTGTGCGATGACTGTACTGCCAAGCTGCAGGCAGAAGGCACCTTGCCGGAGGAAACCATCAACATGCGCGTAGTTGAACTGCCTGTCAGCGCAACCGAGGACCGCGTTGTCGGCACCTTGGATATTGAGCATGCGATTAAGCATGGCGAGAAGAAGTTTGAACCCGGTATTTTGGCGCAGGCCAACCGTAACATTTTATATGTAGATGAAATCAACCTGTTGGATGACCACGTTGTAGACGTGCTGCTGGACGCCGCTGCTATGGGCGTAAACACTGTTGAACGCGAGGGCGTTTCCTACTCCCACCCCGCACGCTTTGTTCTGGTAGGCACTATGAACCCCGAAGAGGGTGACATCCGTCCGCAGCTTTTGGACCGCTTTGGTCTGAGCGTTGTTGTGACCGGCGAGCATGACCCGCTGCAGCGCGTAGAGGTAATCAAGCGCCGTCTGGCTTATGAAAATGATGCTGAGAGCTTCATTGCAGGCTATAAGGAAGCACAGGAGGAGCTGGCAGAAAAAATTATTGCTGCCGGCAAGCTGCTGCCAGAGGTAACTATTGATGACAAGCTGCTGGAAACTGTGGCCAAGCTGTCGGTAGAACTGGGCGTAGACGGCCACCGTGCGGATATTACCGTAATCAAAACAGCGCTGACCTTGGCTGCCTTCAACGGCCGCAAGCAGGCTAACCTTGATGATTTGAAGGAAGCTGCTAAGCTGGTGCTGCCGCACCGTATGCGCCGCCGTCCGTTTGAAGAGGGCGAGCTGGATTGGAATAAGGTAGAGAGCTTTTTGGCTGCCGAAGCCTAAGGAGCGTTGACTATGCTTAAAAATAATCTCTATCCCTTTACTGCGGTCGTGGGGCAGGAGGAGGCTAAAAAAGCCTTGCTCATTGCTCTTGTCAACCGCAGAGCAGGCGGCCTGCTCATAGGCGGTGCCAAGGGTACGGCAAAATCCGTGCTGGCCCGCAGTGTGCAGAGTCTGATTGGTGCGCAAAGGATGCTGACGTTGCCGCTGAATGTAACAGAGGATATGCTTTTTGGCAGTATTGACCTGGAGGCTGCCGTAAGCCTGGGCGAAAAACGCTTTTCCCCGGGCATTCTGGCACGTGCTACGGATAACATTCTTTATATTGATGAAGCTAATCTGCTGCGTCAGGAGCTGCTGACTGCGGCATTGGATGCTAACAGCGCAGGCATCAACAATGTGGAGCGTGACGGCATCAGCTGCAGCCATGAGGTGCGCACGACCGTCATTGCTACGATGAATCCTGAGGAGGGCACTCTGCCAGGACATATTCTGGACCGTTTCGGCATGTACGCAGATATGCAGGCACTGCAGGATATCGGTCAGCGCGTGGAGGTTATCCAACGTGCATTGGCATATAGTAACAATACCCTTGCGTTTTGTGAGCAGTATGCGGAAGAAACCGCTGCCCTGGCAGCGAAGGTGCAGGCAGCGCGTGAGCTGCTGCCGCAGGTTGAGGTGAGCGACGCGATGCTGATGCTTGCCGCTCAGCTGTGCTCGCAGGCTTTTTGTGCCGGCCATCGTGCGGAAATTTATCTGCTCGAGGCTGCGCGCGCTATCGCCGCCATGGCGGGGCGCGCTTACGTGCTGCCGAAGGACGTGGAGGAGGCAGCGCAGTTCGTGCTGCCGCACCGTATGCGCAAGCCGCCCGAGCAACAGCCCGAGGAGCAGGAGCAACAGGACGATAACCAAAACGAAGATGAAAACGAGCAGGATAACGAAGATAATCCTGACGATGAAAATAACGACGAGGACAACGAAGATAACCAGCTGCCGCCACCACCACCGCCCTTGGATAACGGCGATGATGACGAAGATGACGATGCTTCCGACGATGAGGACGAGGACGACGAAAGCGACGAGGACGAGCAGCAGCAGGAGCGTAATAATAACAACTTGGCACCGGAGGAGCAGCTTGCCGATATCGACAAAAGCTTCCGCTTGCCGAAGATGCTGCTGGATTTGGGCAAGGACCGCAATGTGCGCCGTGGCAGCGGCAAACGCAGCGTGACGAAGACCGACCTGAAGCAGGGACGTTATGTGCGTGCCGAACAGCCTAAAAGCAAGGTTACGGACTTGGCCTTTGACGCAACCATCCGTGCTGCAGCGCCGTATCAGCGCTTGCGTGAGGATAACGGCTGTGCGCTGAACATCAAGGAGGAGGATTTACGCCAGAAGGTGCGCGAAAAACGCATCGGCAACACCTTCCTGTTTGCAGTGGATGCCAGCGGCTCCATGGGTGCACGTGAGCGTATGCGCGCCGTTAAGGGTGCCATTTTCTACATGCTGCAGGAGGCGTACCAAAAGCGTGACCGCGTAGGCATGATTGCCTTCCGTCGTGATAAGGCGGATATGCTGTTGCCGATTACCCGCAGCGTGGACCTGGCGCAGAAGCGTCTGGCAGAAATGCCGACCGGTGGTAAAACGCCGCTGGCTGACGGCTTGGCGCTGTCGCTGCAGACGTTGGCCATGATGAACAAGCGTGACAGCGAGCTGGAGCCGATTCTGATTGTCGTAACCGACGGACGTGCGAATGCCGTGCATGAGGGTGAAAAGGATCCTGTAGCTGCAGCAATCAGCATTGCTGAAAAAATCGCCAAGGCTAAAATTACCTCTGTAGTGATTGATACGGAAAGCGATTTTATCAAGCTGGGCTTGGCAAAGAAGGTTGCCGCCGCTATGCAGGCCAATTATTATACGCTGCAGAAGCTGTCTAAAGAAAATATAATTCGTATTGTAAGAAATTTGAATTAAAGATAAGAGTATAGTATACTAATAGGTATATTGAAATATAAAGGAGTGGAGTTTTTATGAAAAAACTGCTTATTTTGTTGATGACCTTATTTTGCTGTGCCACCGCTTTTGCTGCGGATGCAGACAAAAAGCCTGCAACCCAAGAGGGCATGAACTGGGAAATCAGCATGATGCCTAAACCGAGCGAAGAAGAACAGGAGCAGGCACGTTGGTCTATTGTTGTAGAAAATAACGTAGGTATTTATGCTTATGATATGGATTCCCTGACCTTCAGCAAGGTTACTAACGGCCTGCCCGATAAAAATATTATTTCCGTGCTGACGAAAACCGTTTTTACCGATAAGGATATGCTGAAAAAGCTCAATGAAAAATACAAGGCTTCTCTGGCTAAAAAAGAGAAGGTGCAGTACTGCGAAATAGTTATGACCTTTAATCTGCAGGATAAAACCTACGGCGTAGAGGCGATGGATGTTTATGGCAGCAAGAAAACTCTGCTGAGCCATCAGGCCAAAGAGCTGAAGTTTGTTCCGGTTCCGGCAGGCAGCTTTGCTGAGGCTATGCTGGAAGTCTGCCAACAGGCAGTGGCTGCTGATGCGCAAGCAGCAGCGAAATAATGCTGCGCCCCGATTTTACTCAGGCAAAAAACTATATATTACAACACAAACTCCTTAGTCTGCTTGCTATCTGTGTGATAGGCATTACCTTGACACTGGGCCTCAGGCATCTCTCCAACCAGTCTACGTCAAAAAAAGCAGTAATGAACCCTATTGTGCACACGCAGGTAGTGAGCAGGCGACCATTGTATAAAAGCATTAATCTTTTTGGACAGCTCAAGGCCAAGGCACAGATTGATATCGTCAATAAGTATGCCGGTATCGTCGATGAGATTAATGTGGATTTGGGCAGCAAGGTGCAGGCCGGAGATATCCTCCTGGTGCAGCATCTTGATGATGCCCGCGCCGAAATGCTCAAGGCCCAGGCACGCTATGCCGAGGCCGGAGCCAATGCGGCAACAACGGACGTGAGCTACAGCACCAGCCTTACCCGTTATGAGGCAGATTATAAGCTGGCGCAGGTCAACGCGGAGCGTTACCGCAAGCTGTATGCGCAGGGCGCTGTTTCCAAGTCCGAGCTGGACAGCATGGAGCAGACGCTGGCTAATAAAAAAGCGCAGTACGATGCTTTGGCACAGCAGGAAAGCTATGATGGCACACCGTCGCAGGTTTACCGTCAGGAGCAGATTGCTGCCAGACGCGAGCAGGAGTACATTATTGCGCAAAACAAGTATCACGATCTGATTTTTAAGGCACCACGCGCAGGTATTATTACCTACCGCGATGCAGAAGTGGGTGGCTATGCGCCTGCAGGGAGCAGGCTGCTTACCCTTTTAGATGACAGTGGTTTTACAGTGGACTGCGATATTACAGAGGCCGAGGCTGCTTCTGTGACCGTTGGCACGCAGGTCGAGCTGAAGCTGGAGGCGATTGGCGAAATATGCCGGGGTACTGTTGTTTATGTGAGCCCTGTAAGAAGCAGGGAAACAAACAAATTTACCCTCCGCATCAGGCTGGATGAGCCTGGCTCCAACGTAAAGGCAGGCTTGTTTGCCAAGGGTGAATTGCGTTTTCTGCAAAAGCCATCCACTATATATTTACCTAAAAATGCCGTTCTCGAACGGGATGGCAAATATTTTGTCTATGTGCTGGGCAAGGGTAATAAAGCTCTGAAAAAGCCTGTTACTACAGGTGCAAGTAATAATGAAAGTATTGAAATAGTGCAGGGTGTGAAGATAGGCGAAACGGTTATCCTTGATAATCTTGCGCGTCTGCGTGACGGCATGGTGGTTGAGGTGGCCAAGGAGGAGGCGAAGTAATGAATATTACACGCTTTTCTATTAAACGGCCTATCGGTATCTGCATGATTTACATATTAGTCTGCGTCCTCGGTCTTATCAGCTTCTTTCGCATTGGCGTGGAGCTGTTGCCGGACGTAGACTCTAAATTTATCAGCGTCATTGTCAACTATCCGGGCGCCAGTACGGAATCCGTCGAACAGCAGGTGACGAAGCCGATTGAGGACGAGCTGTCCTCAATTTCGCACTTTAAGCAGGTGCGTTCCGCTACACGTCCCGGACGTGCGGAGATTTTTGTCGAGCTGGACAGTCAGGCTGATGCTGATATGGTGGCTATCGAGGCAACCAAAAAGGTCAGCCGTATCCGTAAGAATCTGCCGGAGGATATTGATGAGCCTGCAGTGCTCAAGCGTTCCTCCGAAGAATATCCGATTATCCAGATTGCAGCAACGTCCAAGGATAACCTGGACGATATTTTTGCCTTGGCAGACAGCAGCTTTAAGGAGCGCTTGCAGCAGGCAGCCGGTGTAGCCGATGTTGACGTCACCGGCGGCCGTGCCAAGGAAATCGCAATCGAGGTAGATAAGGATAAGCTCAATTATTACGGACTGACGCTGCAGGATATCATTACGGCGGTGCGCAAGGAAAACGTTATTATTTCTTCCGGCTCTGTCTATACTGATGCTTTGGAAAAAACCGTGCGTCTGCAGGCGCAGTATAAGGCTCCGGAGGAGATTCAGCACCTGCAGCTTAAGGGTGCAGGCGGCAGATACATCGAGCTGGGGCAGGTGGCTAACGTGCAGGCCAAGGATAAGCGTGCTGTGGCCTATAGCCGTGTTGACGGCAACGAGGCGGTATCACTGGAGGTTTATAAGGCCAGCGGTGCCAATATCGTCGACACAGCAGATGGCGTGCTGCAGCAGCTGGAAACGCTGCGCAAGGATTATCCGGACTACGTTTTTACTGTTGTTTATGACCAGTCGCATTTTGTGCGCGATTCCCTTAGCAATACGCTAAAAACGCTGCTCGAAGGACTTGTTACCACGGGACTTGTTTTGTATCTGTTCCTGCGTGGCTGGAAGTCGTCCATGGCAGTTATGATTGCTATACCGACATCGCTGATTGCAACCTTCTTCCTGATGTATCTGGCAGGCTTTACCTTCAATATGATGTCACTTATGGGTATGGCGCTGTGTATCGGTATTCTTGTGGATGACTCCATTGTTGTGTTGGAGAATATCCATCGCTTTCTGGCGATGGGCAAAAGCGCCGACGTAGCAGCGGAGGAAGGACGTAATGAGATTGGTATGGCGGCAATCGCTATGACGCTTTGTGACGTGGTGGTGTTTTTGCCGATTGCCTTTATGCAGAGCGCGACAGGCCAGTTCTTCAAGCAGTTTGGCATGACGATTGTTTTTGCTACGCTGATGTCGCTTGTCGTATCCTTTACGCTGACACCGATGCTGGCTTCGCGCTTTTATAAAAACGGCGTGGAGGAGCCTAAGGGCAAGCTGTGGAGCAGGCTGGATGCTTT
>OGUL01002739.1_pt1 | contig 11345 bp, 4 predicted proteins | sample 1553651 | NCBI WGS metagenome assembly OGUL01 (sample SAMEA2580048, study PRJEB22360) | human gut metagenome | biome: human gut; feature: human-associated habitat; material: faeces | place: Denmark | collected 2008/2010
CCATCCGTATTCGTGGTATCAACTCTTTGAATGCCTCCAATGAACCTATCTTTGTCATTGACGGTGTTATCATCGACGGTTCCACAGGTTCGGGAAGTGATAATGCACTGGCATCTATCAATCCTTCGGACATCGTCTCTATGGACGTATTAAAGGATGCTTCCGCCACTGCTATTTATGGTGCGCGAGCTGCAAACGGTGTGATTATGATTACTACCAAACGTGGACAGAAGGGTGAGGCGCAAATAACTTATGACGGATATATAGGATGGCAGGAAATGCCTAAAAAACTGGATATGCTGAATCTGCGTGAATATGCGGAGCATAAGAATGTTCGTTCAGGAAAAGACTATTCGGGAAATGATTGGGGAATAGTGAACAAGGATAATAACTTTGTTCGTCCGGATTTACTAGGTGAGGGTACAGACTGGCAGGATGAGATGTTCTCTAAAGCTATGATGACCAGTCATAATCTTTCTGTGACCGGAGGTACTGATAAAAGTAACTATGCATTGGGAGCAGGCTACCTCAATCAGGATGGTATTGCTGTTGGTTCAGGGTTCAGGCGTCTGAACTTACGAGGTAGTTTTGATGCCCAGGTGAAGAGTTATTTAAAAATGGGTATTAACTTTGCGTTTAGTAATTCCCGTCAGAAATTGACTGTATCTGACGAGTCGTTGATTAGAACTGCTTTATTGCAGAGTCCGAGTGTGGCTGTTCGTAATGCTGAAGGCACATTTGACGGACCGGATACGGACGAATGGGTACAAACGAATCCGGTGGGTCTTGCCATGATTAAGGATAACCGCAACGAGAAAATGGGCATTCGGGCAAACACCTATGCTGAAGCTACTATCATTGACGGACTGACGTTTAAAACGGAATTGTCTTTCGATTATGGGGTAGCTAATACTTATAAATTTGATCCCTCATATACTTTTGGTGCGATTGAAAATACGGACCGTCAGGGGACTTTCTCCAAATCATATAATAAGTTCTGGAGTTGGAGAAATATCGTGAATTACATGAAAACTTTTGGAGTGCACAATGTGAATGCAATGATTGGTCAGGAAATGCAGGAGAGCAAATGGGAATATCTGATGGGAAGCCGTATGGGATATTTGTCCAATGCCGCAACCGACCTGACATTGGGAGATGCCGCAACAGCCAAGAATAATGGTAATAGTGGAGAAAGTTCGATTTTATCTTATTTCGGCCGTCTGTTCTATTCATACGATGACAAATATCTGTTGACATTTACTCTTCGTCGCGACGGTTCTTCCAAATTCTACAAAGATAATCGTTGGGGATGGTTCCCGTCGGCTGCTTTGGCTTGGAAGGTTTCCAATGAATCTTTTTTGAAAGACAACAATATTATTAATAATCTGAAATTGCGTTTAGGATGGGGTGTTGTAGGTAATCAGAATGTACCTAATAATGCATATAAAGCCATTTATTCATCTGTTGCTACCGTTTGGGGAACAGGATTGCTGGCTGGCAATACTCCGAATCCCGAATTGAAATGGGAGTCTACTTATTCAAGTAATCTGGGACTTGATATTAATCTTTTCCAGAACAGGATTGAATTGATAGCCGATATTTATTATAAGAAAACAAATGATTTGTTGTTGCAAGTGCCTCTTCCTGCTTACGTGGGAACTTCAGGTCAGGGCTCTACTTCCGCACCCTGGAAGAATGTGGGTTCTTTGGAGAATAAAGGACTTGAGTTGACTTTAAATACAGTGAATATTGATAAGGGCGGATTTCAATGGAGAAGTAACGTGGTATTCTCTATGAACCGTAATAAAGTAAAATCGCTGGATACGGCAACCAGCCTGATAGATAAGAGTAATCAGACAGGCGAAACAATAACCGTACTGACACGTACATCAGTAGGAAACCCTATCGGACAGTTTTATGGTTATAAAGTGATTGGCCGCTTTGAAAAGGCTACTGACTTTTACTATAAAGATGCTTCCGGAGCAATTAAGCCGGTAGCATTGCCTGAAGGTATGTCGATTTCCAAGAATAGTATCTGGATTGGTGATTATATTTTTGAAGATGTAAACAAAGACGGTGTTATCAATGAACAGGATCGTACTTATATCGGTAATCCTGAACCGGACTTTACTTTCGGCTTCGGTAACTCTTTCTCTTATAAAGGCTTCGACTTGAGCATTAACCTGACCGGATCGGTGGGAAATGAAGTTGTAAACTGGGGGCGTCGTGAACTTGAAAATCCACGGGGCAATAATAATATCCTAAAATCGGCGTTGGATTATGCACAACTGGCTTTGATTGATCCGAATGGTCCGGATGATTATCGGAATATACAGATTGTAGGCGGTGACCCTTATGCTTGCCGTATGGCTATTGCCAAAGGGACAGATGATTCCAATTATCGTTTCAGTGACCGCTTTGTGGAAGATGGTTCTTTCCTGCGTATTCAGTCTATCTCTTTCGGCTATACGTTCCCGCGTAAATGGTTGGCACCGATTGGTATTCAGAATCTGAAACTTTATTGTAACCTGCAGAATGTATATACATTCACAAAATACAAAGGGATGGACCCGGAAATAGGTTCTGCCAATCAGGACGCTTTGCTTACAGGCTTTGATAACTATCGTTATCCTTCTCCGCGAATTTATACATTCGGTCTGAATTTAACCTTTTAATCATTTAAAGTGACTAAATATGAAAACAAGTAAATATATATACTCTTTCATGTTGGCTGTAGCTTTGGCGTTTGCAGGATGCAGTGACTTCCTCGATTCTGAAGATAACTCCAATATCGCAGGAGATAACTTTTATCAAACGGAAGATGATTTCCGGGCAGCAACAGCTCCTTTGTATAATAAGGTGTGGTTCGACTTTAACGATAAGTTCTATTATGGACTGGGTGACGGACGCGGATTCAACCTTTGTGCGACAACCTCTAATTATATCTATCCTTTTGCCGATTTGACCGAAACCGGATTGACGGGGCCGTTAGTTTCGGCTTGGGGCTCATTGTACAATATAGTACAGCAAACTAATAAGATTATTAACGGGATCAAAGGTAACTCATCCAATAGCGAAGAAGTGAAGAACCTATATATTGCTGAAGCACGGTTCATGCGTGGAGTTGCTTATTCCTATCTGGCGATGTTATGGGGAAATGTTATTATAAATGAGGATACGGATGAACTGGTGGCTAATCCAATTGTCAATACTAGCCCGGTAAGTGATGTCTATGAATTTGCGATGCGTGACTTGGAATTTGCGGCAAAATATTTGCCGGAGGTTTCTTCTGCTGCCGGACGTGTCAATAAATACAGTGCCTTTGGCATGTTGTCGCGTGTTTATCTGACGTATGCCGGTTATAGTAGTAACCCTAATAGTGCGACCCGTAATCAGGACTATCTGGATTTGGCAAAGAAAGCGGCTTTAAAAGTGATAGAAAACAGAAATTTTGAACTGATGACTGATTATGCCGATTTGTTTATGATTGATAAAAATAACAACTCGGAAACACTGTTTGCTTTGCAATGGGTTAGTAATGGTACGTATGGGGAATGTAACACGATACAGGATTATTTCGCTTGCGAGTCGGCTATTACCGGTAATGACCGTGCATGGGGCGGCTATGTTTTTGCACAACCGGACGTGATTTGGGAGTATGAAAAAGGAGATAAACGACGTCAGCCGACTTGGATGGCTTATGGCGATCATTATCCTGAAATACAGAAAGCAAACGGAGGATATACTTGTGAGAAGAAAGCATCGGGTACTGTTTCCGGAATTTATTGTAAGAAATATGTTTGTGGTTCTAGCAAAGATAATGCGAAGATCACTTCCGGAAGTACTCCTATCAATACTTACATGTTGCGTCTGGCAGAAGTATATCTGATTTATGCAGAAGCTATATTAGGAAATAATTCTTCAACAGATGATGCCGATGCAATGGAATACTTTAACAAAGTGCGCAAACGTGCCGGTTTGGAGTCCAAAAATTCGATTACTTACGAAGATATTCGTCGTGAGCGTAGACTGGAACTTTGTCTGGAAGGACAGTATTGGTATGACTTGGTACGTAGAGCTTATTATAAACAACAGGAAGTACTCAATTATATCACCGGACAGGATAGGGGTACTGCTGTCCCTGTAGTATGGGATGCGGATACGCAGACTTTGAAGAGAGACGAGGATTCGGATGAAACGAAGCGTGCTATAGGTGATGTCGATTCCAGTATATTCCTTCTTCCTTATCCGGAATCGGAGACTGTGCAAAATCCTTTGTTGAAAGCGGATCCTGTGCCTTATGCATTTAAGGAAGACAGAATAACCGATTTGTTTAACTAAAAACGAGAATACGAATGAAAAGCTTGATATATAAAAATAGTATGAAAGCATTTGGCTTATTGGTGAGCCTGCTCATCTGCTCTTGTTCATTTGTTTCGTGTGACGACGATGACGATAATGGCGGAAGTTCTGTGATGAACATAACAGGGATCTATCTGGAAGACGCGAAGTCGAATGTTCCTGACCGTTTGGTTGATTTTGCCCGTTTGGGACAACTGATCCGAATTGAAGGTGAAGGATTCAACGGATTGAAGAAAGTGTATATTAATGGATATAACTGTTATTTTAATCCGGTATTTGTTTCGAATAAATCTTTTCTGGTTAGTGTGAACAGTAAAGTTCCGACTACAGAAGCAGACGAGAATGTACGTAATACAATTCGTTTGGTAAAAGATGGCGGTGAATACGTTTATGATTTCCAGATTCGTGCTGCTGCACCGTCTATAACGAGAATCTCCAACTGTATGCCGAATGTAGGTGAACCTATCATTGTTTATGGAAGTGGATTGACGGAAATAGCAAAAGTCGTTTTCCCCGGAAATGTGGTGGTGACAGAAGGTATTATTTCTGATCTTGACGGTGAATATTTTATGGTGGATATGCCTGCCGGAGTTTCTGAAGAAGGCGGTTCTATTTTCGTAGAAGGTTCGAATGGTGGTGCTTATTCTCCTGCTTATTTCAATTATAAGAAAGGCTTGTTGTTGAACTTCGATGGAGTGGGTGCACAAGGAGCATGGGGCGATTCTGAAAGTATGATTCAAACAACCGAACTGGAATCTGCTTCGATTGGTGAAGGTAATGTGTCGCAAGGTGCTTACTGTCGTTTGCCATTAGAAAGACAGTTGCCGGTGGCAGCAGCGAAGAATCGTTGTGCTGAAGTTTGGACAGCTGGTAATGGCACTGATCCTGACTGGTTGACGCTGGGTGTCCCTGCTGAAACTCCTGTTGCCGAATGTGCTATTCAGTTTGAAATTTATGTGCCCGAACCTTGGTCTGAATCCGGATTCCTGAAGATTTGTGGTCAGAACGGATTCAATGGTGGAGAATGGGAGAGAGACTGTTATAATTACGTACCGTGGCTTGTAGGCGGAAAGATCGTTCCTTTCCAGACAACCGGTTGGCAGACTGTAACTGTTCCGTTCAGTGAATTCTACAAATCGAAAGCATCCAGCGGAGCTTGGACCACTTTTGCCGATGTGGCCGCTACCCGTGCATCTGCTTCTTATGCCAACTTCGGTTTCTATTTTGAGAACTCTGATATTACATTGGATAAGATCACAGGTGCGAGCTCGGATAAAGAAACAGAGTTTCTATCCAAAACAACTTCCGTGAAGATTTATATTGATAACTGGCGTGTCGTACCTTTGACGAAGCCGGAATATACCGATTTCCCGGATGAAGAAGAGGGTGCAGAATAATAATGACTTTAAATTGAAAAGATTATGAAATACAGAAATATGCTTCCGTTTGTTGCCTTGTCGGTGCTGATATTGACATCGTGTGACGATAATAAGATGGAGTGGTATAAAGACCCTACACATGGAGCGGTTACTTCTTCCGAACTGCCTTTACAGTTGGCTGAAAAGATTTCCCGTTACAAGCCGTTGAAAGAATATTTATCCGATCCCAACTTTAAGTTGGGTATCGGAGTGGGGATGGATGAATATCTTGGTGACGAGACAACGAATACCATTGTGAATGAGAATTTTAATGATCTGACGATAGGATATGCCATGAAGCACGGTCCTATGGTCGATTCTAAAGGGAATTTGAAATTTGATAAGGTCGATCAGTTGTTTACAAAGACCACAGAAGCGGGTATCAGCATTTATGGGCACTGTCTGATTTGGCACACTAATCAGAATGCGAGTTATCTGAATAGTCTGATTGCACCGGAAGTTATTCCGGGACCGGCGGGCAGTAATTTGTTGGATCTCTCGGGCATTGAAGATGGAACCTTTGATAGTTGGAATCGTAAAAATGGAAGTGATGCGATGTCCATTGTGGAAGGGGAAGGACTGACAGCTACTTCCAAAGCATTGAAATTTGCAGTAGGATCTTCTGTAACGGCTGCTCATTCTGTGCAATTATATACTCCTGACATTTCAGCAGTAAGTGGGCATAATTATGAAATTTCATTTTTTGTCCGTTCGGATAAAGCTGGTAAAGCCCGGTTGACTTTCGCTGGGTTAGGAAATAATTATCCATATAAAGACTGGTATGCTACAGGTGGCAGTTGGACGGAAGCTTTTGAGACAACGTCTCAATGGCAGCAGGTGAAGATCACAGTGAATGATTTTGTTAGTACTACATTTCAGATTGCATTTGAATTTGGTTATTTGCCGGATGTGACTTATTATGTAGATAATATTGTTGTGACAGACAAAGATGCGGAGCCTACTGTGGTTAATCTGATTTCTAACGGAGATTTTGAAAGCAAAGCTATTACTCCTTGGGGAGCTTGGAGTAGTGGAAAGGCCGTGATTTCGGAAGAAGGTGAAGGATATGGAAGTTCATATTCGATGAAGCTGACTAGTTCTGTTGACGGAGGGGCGGGCAATGCATATAAGGCACAGGCTGGATATGGCTTTGATACTCCTTTGGAAGTCGGCAAGACCTATGAGTTCTCTGCTATGATTAAAGCAAGTGTCTCAACTACTTTCCAAATTCAAATTCAGAACTCAACGAGTTATGCAGGTGAATGCTATGTAGATGGAAATGTGAGTACGACTTGGACAGAATTTAAGAAAGAGTTTACAGTGTCTAAAGAGGATATGAATCGATTCTGTATCAATTTCGGAGTTAGTGCGGGTGATTATTATATAGATAATATCGTATTGTCGGAGAAAGTGGTGGAGACACGTGCTGTCACTCGTGCTTCCGGTCCTACTATCATTGAGAAGACCGACGAAGAAAAAGCCGAGATTATCAGAGATGCTATGGAAGACTGGATTTCAAAGATGGTTACCCATTGCAAACCTTATGTTCATGCATGGGACGTAGTCAATGAACCGATGGATGATGCAAAAACATCAGACATTAAGACTGGTAAAGGCAAAACTGATCTGGCTTCTGATGAATTCTACTGGCAAGATTATTTCCTGACTCCGAAAGACTATGCAGTAGAAGCTTTCAAACTTGCCCGTCAGTATGGAAATCCGGATGACAAACTATTCATCAATGATTATAATCTGGAATATAACCTCAATAAGTGTGATGGTCTGATTAAATATGTGGAATACATCGAAAGCAAAGGGGCCACAGTGGATGGTATCGGTACACAAATGCATATTGCTATTGATTCCAATAAAGACAATATTGCTCAAATGTTCCAGAAACTGGGTGCTACCGGCAAGTTGATTAAAGTATCCGAGTTGGATATTAAGGTTAACACCTCGTCGCCTACTACTGAAAATCTGGCACAACAGGCAGAAATGTATCAGTATGTCATTGATATGTACAAGAAGTATATTCCGGTGGATAAACAATATGGTATTACCATCTGGGGAGTATCGGACAATGAAAAAGAACATGTGAATTGGATACCGAATGACGCTCCGAACCTTTGGGATGCTAATTATGCACGTAAACATGCTTATAAGGGAGTGGCCGATGGTTTGGCTGGTAAAGATGTCAGCGGAGACTTTACCGGAGATTTGGAATAAATGATTTTATAACGATTAAAGAAGGGGAGAGTGAGGGTTACAGTAGTTGTTATTATCTTGGAGTGGATCGAATGAATAACAATAACTACTGTAATCCGCTCGTTCTAAAACTTTCCCTTTCCTCTTGTTTATCGGTGGTTTCAGCTTGAATGTAACATTGCAACAAGTTTTTGTAACATACGTAAACGATGATGTAACAAGCGAGTAATGATTTGAATCAGAATTTCTGGGTAAGTGGGAAGAAACTTCCTAAGTTTGCAAAGTGGAATCCCGATGGATTTCTTCTCTTGCTAAATTATCATGAAATAAAGACATATAAAAGAAAAGACAGAATGAATAAGTATTGGTTTTATAAGGTAGGGTTAGTAGTTGTGTTCCTTTGCTTCGCCTTGTTGGGCGGAGCAAAGGTTAAACTTCCGACTCTTGTTTCCGACGGAATGGTACTTCAGCGTGGGGAACCTGTCAATATCTGGGGAACGGCTGATCCTGATGAAACCGTTGATATAACTTTCCTGAAAAAGAAATATAAGACTGTTGCCGATGCACACGGTAACTGGAAAGTGACTTTGCCTGTATTGAAAGCTGGCGGACCTTATACTATGACCATTAATGATATCGAATTAAAGGATGTTCTTATTGGTGATGTTTGGGTATGTTCGGGACAGTCGAATATGGAATTGCCTGTTTCACGGGTTACAGATCGTTTTCGCGATGAAATATCTACGGACAGCAACTATCCGATGGTGCACTATATAAAAACACCTCTGCTTTATAATTTTCATGCTCCGCAGACAGACATTCCGGGAATTTCCTGGCAAGCGATGACTCCTGAAAATGTGATGCCTTTCTCTGCTTTGGTCTATTTCTTCGCTAAAGAGATCTATCAAAAGACTAAAGTTCCGGTAGGAATCATAAATTCCAGTGTCGGAGGTTCACCGGTAGAAGCGTGGATCAGTGAGGGAGGGTTGAAGCCTTTTCCATTTTATTTGAATGAAAAGCGTATCTATGAGTCAGACGATTTGATGGAGTCGATGAAAAAAGAGGAGAGGAAGAAAAGTCATGCCTGGAATGTGGCGTTGTTTCAGGGAGATAAAGGGATGCATGAGGCTACCCCTTGGTATGCTGCCGATTATGATGATAGCAATTGGAAAGAAACAGATTTGTTTGCTTCCAGCTGGGCAACAAACGGACTAAATACCATCAATGGTTCCCACTGGTTTCGTAAAGACTTTCAGGTGTCTGCACAACAGGCGGGAGAGAAAGCGACTCTTCGCTTGGGATGCATTGTGGATGCGGATTCTGTTTATGTAAATGGCACATTTGTGGGGACTGTCTCTTATCAGTATCCTCCCCGTATCTACACCATTCCTGCCGGATTGTTGAAAGCCGGAAAAAATACAATAACCATACGCCTTTTCAGTTATGGCGGTCGTCCTCAATTTGTAAAGGAGAAGCCTTATAAAATTCTTTTCGGAAAAGGTCAGCCGGAAAAAGGAGAATCGGAGATCAATCTGGAGGGGAGTTGGAAATATCATCTTGGTGCTCCTATGCCCGCTGCTCCGGGACAAACGGCTTTTCATTATAAACCCACAGGACTGTATAATGCCATGATTGCTCCTTTGCTGAACTATACGGTATCTGGTGTTATCTGGTATCAGGGAGAATCGAATGTCTCACGCAGAAATGAGTATAAAGACTTGTTGACGGCTATGATTAGCGATTGGAGACAACGATGGAATAAGTCGGATATGCCTTTCTATATCATTGAGCTGGCGGATTTCCTTTCACCCACAGATAAAGGAGGACGCACTGCCTGGGCGGAATTCCGGAAAGCGCAGACGGAAGTAGCCGATACAAATAAAAATGTTACTCTGATTAAAAATAGTGATTTAGGAGAATGGAATGATATTCATCCATTGGATAAAAAGACGCTAGGGCAACGAGTGGCAGCAGCTATCTTGATAGAAATGAATACGAAAAACTGAAAATGACCAATTTATCTATTTTATGGAGAATACAATAAAGACCAATGAAGCGAAAGGTTTCTATAAACTCTCTTGGCTTCAACGTATAGGATTCGGTTCCGGTGATTTGGCGCAAAACCTTATTTACCAGACCGTATGTATGTATCTGCTGATTTTTTATACCAATGTATATGGACTTAAACCGGAGGTGGCAGCCGTGATGTTTCTTATTGTCAGGATAGTGGATGTGCTTTGGGATCCTCTGGTAGGTGCTTTTGTCGATAAGCACAATCCTAAACTAGGCAAATACCGTTCATACCTTATTTGGGGAGGAATTCCGCTGACAGGTTTTGCTATTCTTTGTTTTTGGAATGGTTTTTCGGGCTCACTATTCTATGCCTATTTCACTTACGTTGGATTATCCATGTGTTATACATTGATTAATGTGCCTTATGGAGCACTGAATGCGTCACTTACCCGCGATACGAATGAAATCACGGTGTTGACGTCAGTGCGTATGTTTCTTGCCAATTTGGGCGGTTTGGCCGTGGCATACGGTATTCCGATACTGGTGAAGGTGTTGTCTCCCGATGGTAAAATCAATACTACTGCATCTGCTAACGCATGGTTTATTACGATGACTATTTATGCTGTTATCGGATTGGCGTTATTGGTGTTCTGCTTTAGCCAGACGAAGGAGCGTGTGGTTATGGATCAGGAGGAGACATCTAAAGTAAAAGTGTCCGACTTGTGGGTAGAATTTTGTAGAAATAAACCTTTGCGTATTTTGGCGTTCTTTTTCATTACTGCTTTTGCAATGATGGCGATTGGTAATTCTGCCGGTTCATATTATATGATTTATAATGTACGTGCACCGGAGATGTTACCCTATTTCATGGCCTTGGGCTCGATACCCGCATTCATTTTCATGCCGATGGTACCTGCCATTAAACGTGCCATTGGAAAAAAGCAAATGTTTTATGTATTCCTTTCAGTCGCTATATTGGGTATGGCATTGCTGTATATTATTTCTGTGGTTCCGGTACTCAAAACGCAGATATGGTTGGTCTTTGTGGCGCAGTTCATAAAATCGACGGGAGTCATTATTGCGACAGGGTATATGTGGGCTTTGGTTCCCGAAGTAATTTCGTATGGCGAATATACTCATGGTAAACGTATTTCGGGTATAGTCAATGCTTTGACTGGTATTTTCTATAAAGCGGGAATGGCTCTTGGAGGAGTTGTACCGGGACTTGTTATGGCTTTTGTCGGGTTCGACCAGACAAATGAAGTGTCACAATCGCCTTTTGCCGAACAGGGAATACTGTGGCTCCCCGCCGCTATTTCCGCGGTGTTTGTTTTTGGAGAAAAAGAA
>OGUL01002740.1_pt1 | contig 11342 bp, 10 predicted proteins | sample 1553651 | NCBI WGS metagenome assembly OGUL01 (sample SAMEA2580048, study PRJEB22360) | human gut metagenome | biome: human gut; feature: human-associated habitat; material: faeces | place: Denmark | collected 2008/2010
GCAGAATGTGAATTATGCACGTTCTCTTGCCATGGAGAAGATCGGTTCCGTGATGGAGGAAATCGACAAGGACTTTATCTGTAATACCATACAGGGAAGACCCATTAAACCCAAGACACTTGGACAGAAGGATTATGTGGAACAGATCCGTAAGAAGATGATCGTATTTGGAGTGGGGCCTGCAGGAACCGGTAAGACATATCTTGCCATGGCTATGGCAGTAACCGCATTCCGCAATGAAGAAGTTTCCAGGATTATTCTTACCAGACCTGCCATTGAAGCCGGCGAGAAACTGGGATTTCTTCCGGGAGATCTCCAGAGTAAGGTCGATCCGTATCTTCGTCCCCTGTATGATGCACTTTATCAGATCATGGGGGCAGACAGCTTTGCAAAAAATATGGAAAAAGGTCTGATCGAGGTTGCTCCTCTTGCCTATATGCGAGGTCGTACTCTGGATAATGCATTTATCATTCTGGATGAAGCACAGAATACCACTCCTGCACAGATGAAGATGTTCCTGACACGAATCGGTTTTGGGTCCAAGGTTATCATCACAGGCGATGCTTCCCAGAAAGACCTTCCGAAAGATGCGGCGTCAGGCCTTGATGTGGCCATGAAGGTTTTGAAGAAGATTGATGATATCGGGTTCTGCCAGCTGACCAGCAAGGATGTTGTACGTCATCCCCTTGTACAGCAGATCGTGCAGGCCTACGATGATTATGAGAAAAAACAGAAACCTGCCAAATCCCGGAAAGATGACAGGTATGCTGTGAAGAATAAGGAGTACAGAAGATGACCATAAATATCGAATATGAAACAGACCAGGAGCTCGGGATCGATTATGCTGCCCTTGCATCCCAGGTTGCGGATAAGGTTCTGGAAATGGAGAAATGTCCTTATGATGGACAGGTCAATCTGGTTCTTACCGATAATGAGGAGATCAAGAGAGTAAACACAGAATTCCGGAATATCCAGGCCCCTACCGATGTATTGTCTTTTCCGATGATCCCTTTCGAAACCCCGGCAGACTATTCTGTAGTGGAAGAGGATGAATCTTATTTTGATCTGGACAGTGATGAACTCCTGCTGGGAGATATCATGATCTCAGTGCCGAAAGTTTTTGCCCAGGCAGAGGAGTACGGACATAGTGTTACAAGAGAATTCTGCTTTCTGGTTGCCCACAGCATGCTCCATCTTCTTGGGTATGATCATATGACAGAGGATGAGGCGAAAGTCATGGAAGCCAAGCAGGCGAATGCACTTAAAGAGCTGGGTATCAATCGATAAGACAGATCGGAAGACAGCGTAACCGCGAAAAAAGTTAAGCGGAAGATCTTTCCGCCGGAAGAAAAGGAGGTAATATATGAGAACGAAAAAGACAGGTATTCTGGCAGGTATTATGACAGCATGCATCTGTGTCGCTCAGAGCGTCCCTGCATTCGGAGCACAGCAGGATCTGGTAGGCTTTGAGCCGAATACAGGCAGTCAGGCAGAAACACAGGTAAAGAGCTATCTTACCGGGGAGAATGTTCCCGAGAGCATCGGACGCCGGCGGCCGGTTGCCGTTATGATGGGCAACAACAGTTCCGGTGCGCCGCAGAGTGGGATCAATCATGCCGGAGTTGTGTATGAAGCTCCGGTAGAGGGAAACATTACCCGTCTTATGGGAATTCTTGAAGATTACGATCAGCTGGAACGGATCGGGTCTGTACGCAGCTGCCGCGATTATTATCTCTTTTATGCCAATGAATTCAATGCGATTTACGCGCATTATGGACAGGCGGCTTATGCCCTGCCTTATCTGGAACAGCATGTGATCGACAATCTCAACGGGATCCAGATGGGAAAACTGGCATTTTTCCGGACCAGTGACAGGAAGGCACCTCACAATGCCTATACAGATGCTGCACACCTTCAGGCTGGTATTGATGCCATGGGATACAGCCAGGAATATAAAGAAGACTACGAGGGACATTATCTTTTTGCGGAAGATGGGGTGGAAATCGTACCGGAGGATGGGATCACCGCTAATACAGTGAAACTGGATAATTTCACAGATAACCATCCATGGTATGAATACGATGAGACATCCGGGGAATACAAACGGTTCCAGTTCGGAAAGGAACATGTAGATCAGCTGGATAACCAGCAGATAACCTGCGATAATATTATCCTGCAGTATTCCTCATGCCCGGCTTACGACGGAAACGGATATCTGAACATTGATGCCATTTCCGGAGGAGAAGGTAAGTTTATTACCAGAGGAAAAGCCATCGATATCCGCTGGGAGAAAGATTCACCCTGGGGAATAACTCATTATTATGATGGAAATGAACAGGAGATCCGTTTAAATCAGGGAACTACCTGGGTTGAGATCGTACAGAACGACAGGATTGATTCTGTCACATATCAATAGAAAGCGGGAAGCGTATACAGCGAATCAGAGCCCGTATCATATAAAGAAAAAAGCAGATCCGGACAATAATATGGTTGGCCGGATCATGCAGTGAATATACAGGTATCAGGAGAATTGGAAACATGAATGCAAATTACAGAGAACGTCTGAAAGACAAGAAACGTATCGTAATCAAGATCGGATCTTCATCTTTGATCCATTCAGAAACAGGAAGACTGGATTTTCGTAAACTGGAGATCCTTGCAAGAGAACTCAGTGATCTTCACAACCAGGGGAAAGATGTGGTTCTGGTATCTTCCGGAGCCATTGCTGTGGGAGCAGCAGCTCTGGGAATGAAGGGAAAACCTGCTGAGCTTGAAAAGAAACAGGCATGTGCGGCAGTTGGCCAGGCCAGACTGATGACTATCTATCAGAAACTTTTTGGAGAATACAATCAGATGGTGGCGCAGATCCTGATGACCAAGAATACTATGGTCAATAATACCAACCGCAGGAATGCTCAGAATACCTTTAATCAGCTTCTGGCAGAGGGCGTGATCCCTATTGTAAATGAGAATGACTCTGTCTCTTCCTATGAATTCCAGAATCTGGTAAAATTCGGAGATAATGATACACTTTCTTCTGTAGTTGCGGCTCTGATCGGCGCGGATCTTCTGATCCTGATGTCTGACATTGACGGACTTTTCACGGACGATCCCAATTCCAATCCTGATGCCCGGTTTATTGACATTGTAGAAAATATGGATGACAATATGAGAAAACTTGGAAAACCTTCCACAGGAAGCAATGTGGGAACCGGTGGAATGGCAACCAAACTTACCGCTGCGATCATTGCAACAGCAGCCGGAGCGGACATGGTTATTGCCAATGGAAATGATTTCCATAATATCCACAGGATCGTGGAGGGTAAGAACTGCGGAACTTTGTTTGTTGGAAACAAGAAGGAAGAATTCTTCCTCATTGATTATATTGAGAAACTGCTGTAAGGAGAATAATTATTATGATGGACAATATCAAGATCGACAGAATCAACGCACTGGCACATAAACAGAAAAGTGTAGGCCTCACGGAAGAGGAAAAAGTAGAACAGGCGAAGCTGCGCAAAGAGTATCTGGATGCGGTAAAGGGAAGCCTTCGTGCACATCTGAATAATATCGATATCAAAGAAAAGGATGGCAGTATCACCAACCTGGGAGAAAAATATGGAAGAAAAAAAGGAAATTAGAAAAAGAATCTTTAAAGCCAGAAAAGAACATGATGATGCCTGGATTCAGGAAAAAAGCCATGTGATCACAGAGACACTGACGAAACTTCCGGAATACAGAAACGCAGAGCGGATCATGGCATATGCAGATTACAATCATGAAGTGATCACCCGTTATATGATCGAGCAGGCATGGAAAGATGGCAAAGAAGTGGCTGTACCGAAGGGATTCGGGGAAGATATGATATTTTATAAACTGACGGATTTTTCACAGCTGGAATCCGGTTATTTTGGAATTCCGGAGCCAAGGGAAGACGGAGAAACTGTTTCATGGGAAGATGCCATGATGATCATGCCGGGAGTTGCATTTGATGAGAAATGTGACCGTGTAGGCTATGGCGGCGGTTTTTATGATCGATTTCTGGAGAAACATCCGGGAATCTGCAGAGTTGCGGTAGGTTTTTCCTTCCAGATCCTTCCGGAAGTTCCCACAGAACCGACAGATATCCGGCCACAGGTTGTTGTTACCGAAGAAAAGATCTATCGCGATATGCAGTAAAATGCTGAAATGCAATAAAGAGACAGAAAGAAAGGCAGGAGTATTTGAAATGAATGAAATGCTTGAAAAACTGGGACAGAATGCAAAAGATGCAGAGACCGTTCTTCGAAATCTTTCTACAAATGATAAAAACAAAACCCTTGAAGCTGCAGCAGCAGCTCTTGTGGAGCACACAGAAGAAATTCTGAAAGCCAATGCCCTGGATGTGGAAAACGGAAGAAAAAATCAGATGTCAGAGGGCCTCATTGACCGTCTGATGCTGACACCGGAGCGTATTGAGGGAATGGCAGACGGACTTCGCCAGCTTACAGGTCTTGAAGATCCGATAGGAGAAGTTACCGGCATGAAAAAACGTCCCAACGGACTTATGATCGGACAGAAACGGGTACCACTAGGCGTGATCGGAATCATTTATGAGGCACGCCCAAATGTAACTTCTGATGCGTTCGGACTTTGCTTTAAAACCGGAAATGTTGTCATCCTGAAAGGTGGAAGTGATGCCATTCATTCCAATACCGCGATTGTGGAATGTATCCGTGAAGCCGTGAGATCCTGCGGGATTACTGAGAATGCGATCCAGCTGATCGAAGATACTTCCAGGGAGACAGCAGCAGAATTTATGAAGATGAACGCATATGTAGACGTTCTCATACCACGGGGAGGACGAGGCCTGATCAAAGCGGTCGTAAACCAGAGCACGATTCCGGTGATCGAGACAGGAACCGGCAACTGCCATATTTATGTGGATGAAACCGCAGATCTTCAGATGGCTGCTGATATTGTGATCAATGCCAAAACACAGCGTGTAGGTGTGTGCAATGCCTGCGAATCTCTTCTTGTAAACCGCAAGGTAAAGGACGCTTTTCTTCCGGTTCTGGCAGAGCGCCTGAAAGAGAAGCATGTGGAAGTGCGTGCGGATAAAGATGCCGGTGCACTGATGCCGGAATCTGTTCCTGCGACAGAAGAAGACTGGGGAACAGAATATCTGGATTATATTCTTTCTGTAAAAGTAGTGGATTCTGTAGAGGAAGCCATTGCACATATTAATAAATATAATACAAAACATTCAGAGGCGATCATTACCAATGATTACAGCCATGCTCAGAAATTCCTGGATGAGGTAGATGCGGCGGCCGTTTATGTGAACGCATCCACGCGGTTTACCGATGGAAATGAATTTGGGTTTGGTGCAGAGATTGGAATCAGCACTCAGAAACTTCATGCACGAGGACCAATGGGACTTCTTGCACTGACGACAACCAAATATATCATTTACGGAAACGGACAGGTCCGTCCGTAAGCGGATGCCCGGTAAAGCGGAGTGTTGCATCCGGTGTGCTATACTTTTTCTGATTATTGAATTGAATAGACAGATCAACTCGAACAGGAGGACTTATAAATGAAAAAAAAGCAACTTTTTGCAGTCCTGCTTGCCGGTTCCATGACAGTGGGAATGGCACCTGCCGCAGCATTTGCTGCTGAAGATACAGGCGCAGCAGCTGCCGAGGCCCAGGCTGCAGAGGAGAATACAGGAGCTGCAGATGGCACAGAGTTTGATGCCCAGACAAATGTAGACGGAGCGGATAGCCAGCAGGAAGATACAGATGGACAGGCGGATGCTCAGACTGATACAGATGCCGGGGCACAGGCTGCAGCAGATGCTGAGGCCCAGGCAGCAGCAGAAGCGCAGGCTCAGGCAGAAGCAGAAGCACAGGCTCAGGCCGAGGCTGCCCAGCAGCAGCTGGAACAGGAACAGGCGGCGGCGGCTGCGGAGACAGCGGAGCAGGGAACTGTGGTAAAAAGTGAAGAAGAACTTCAGAAAGTTATCAATGAAGCTCCGGAACTGAGTGATACGACGAATGTACAGGAGTCAGATCTTACAAAGATTATTATCAGTGGAACGATTTTCCTTACAAACACTGTTACAATTCCGGCAAATAAAGGAATTGCAATTGTCGGAGAAGATGAGAATGCCAAAATTGAGCGTGCGGACAGCTATGCCGGCAATCTTTTCGAGGTAAACGGTATCCTTTACATGGCAAAGAGAGATGTTGCGGAAGGAGCCGGAACACTCTCTGTTGATGGTTCCGTTGAAGGTAAAACACAGGTGACAGGTTCTCTGGTCCATGTAGCATCCGGTGCGAAATTTGCCATGACAACAGGCATTACTCTTACCAATAATACGACAACTGCAAGAGGAGCAGCTATTTTTAATGAAGGTGGAACTGTTCAGATCACAGGCGGTCAGATCAGTAACAATCATTCTGATGGTGGAGCTGTCTACAGTACAGGTATGATCCTTGTAAAGAAAGGTGACGGAGCAGCAGATACTGAGCCAACGATCACCGGAAATACAAAGACAGACGGCCAGACAGCAGCCAATGTAGTGCTTGCAGGTACAGACGGAAAAATTGTTGTCAATGGAGAGATCACGTCTCCACAGATCGGTTTTTCTGTAGAAAATGCGGCAGAGAATTATGTTGCTATCGCAAAATCTGAAGATGTCACAGATGAAGCTTTTAAAGCAGCGCTTGGCGTTCTGGCTCCACTGTATGAGGGAGATAAGAATTTTAAAGTAGATACCACTACAGGAGCACTCGTCTCCAACAGACCGACCGTTAAGATCACAGGCTCTACATGGAAGAACGGATCAACTACCGCAACAGCAACGATCACCTCAGATAAAGACGGTACATACTACTATAAATGGGTTGCGAAAGGTGCAGCAGCTCCATCCATAGATGACGCCATTGAGGGCGTAGCGATCGCAGCTGGAGAAACAGCAAGCGTTTCTCTTAAGAACCTTACAGGCGGCGCAGTTGATCTCTATGTATGGGTAAAAGCAACGGATGGATCTGTAAATGCAGAGCCTGCAAAAGAGACCATTACACAGACTGCGGCTCCGGTTACCAAACCAGTTATAAAAGCCGTTGGCTCCAAGTGGTCAAGCCGTACAAAGGTATCCATAACCCTGAATACTACCAAAGCAGGAACCTGTTATTATAAATGGGTAGTACGTGGTAAAACTGCAAAAAATGATAAAAAGAACAAAGTTGATGTTTCCAAAGCAGGTAATTTCTCAATCCCGCTGGATAAGCTTGATTCCAAGAACAAGATTGATCTTCTGGTATGGTTCGAGGATAAAGACAAACAGGAAGTCTCCAAGAGGATCAAACTGCTTGAATCCAAACGTCCGAAAGAAACCACTACCACGAAAGCGTCTCTCCGTTGGACCGGATTAAGCTGGCGTGATCATTCTTCCGCTACGGTTACCTGTATCATCGGTGCAGATGGTGTATGTAACTACACCTGGAAAGTAAAAGGATCCGATAAAGACGGTGGAAGCGGAAGCATAAATATCAAAGCGGATAAATCCTTTAATATCGAACTTAATAATCTTCCGGATAAAGAAATTGAAGTATACCTCACAGCGAAAGATTCCAAGGGAAAAGATATTGATTTACAGCCAACGATCAATGGTGTTGTAAAAACAGCAAAATCCTTTAAGATTACACTGTCTCAGTCTTCAAGACCGGCAACTCCGACACCATCTCCGACTAATGTACCGGGAGCAAATATTCCGCCTGTAACAGACAGTATTGTGCAGGGACTGGATGATGCACTTCAGTTCTATCCGAATACCTTCTATGATTTTACGGTTATCGGTGCAGGAACGACAAATCCGAATCCAAATGAGGGTGATGTGAAGTGGGTTCCGCTTTACTGGAGCACTGCTGCCAATCCAACTGCCAAACAGCAGCATACAGCATGGAAGATCGGCTCTACCAAAGGAATTAAAAAAGCAGATACTTACAATCTGTATGTATTCTTCCAGAAATATGTTTACACCAATGGTAACTGGCAGCCGCTTGATACCATCGAGTCTGCGGTATATCAGTTCAAATCTGCAGAGTTAACTCCGTCGGGAACTCCTGGTGCGGATGGTACAGACGGTCAGACAGGTACAGATCCGGATGCAACGGTAACAGGAGAGGCATCAGCAACTTCCTCCAATGGAGGTAATGGAAGTACTTCCAGAAGTGCGGTATCTACAGCCGATAATTCACCGATCGGAACAATGTCAGCACTTGCCGTGGCATCACTTCTTGCAGGCGGATATGTAATTGTGAGAAGAAGAAAAAAAGATATCTGATCACGGAATAGGATAACAAAGATATAACAAAAATCACCGGTTTCTCAATCTTCAGAGAAGCCGGTGATTTTTTGTCAGATATATGATTGTTATTCGGTTATGAGCAAGTAGCGAATATGGCTTGCGAATATCTGCTTGACAAGTTTTGTTCAATGAGCAGAAACCATCAGTTGCAGAGCATGGTTACAGATTTTTCTTCTTATAGATAAACCAGGAAGCGGCAATGCTGAATGCAACAAGATAAGCTGCCAGGATCAGAATACTGATGTAGTTTACCGCACCGCCGGAAGCGATGGTACGGATCAGATGGCTGGTCTGCGACAAAGGAAGTGCAGCCACGAAATTGCCGAGAAATCCCGGAATCTTTTCTGTAGAGAAGAATGTGTTACACAGAAAAGCCATTGGCATAATGATATAGTTGGAAAAACGGGGCACATCCGCATGATTTTTCGCAAGGAAAGAAACGACAACTCCAATTGCGGAAAATACAGCACCATTTAAAAACATTACCAGCAAAGACCATCCATTGAAGACCAGTCCCGTTCCAATGGGCATAGTCAGCAGAAGAATGATCCCGCCTGCATAAAGACCGCGGAGACTGCCACCGATGATCTGACCTGCAATAAACTGCCACAGAGGAGTTGGCGAGATCATGACCTGGTCAAATGCCTTCTCGTAAAGACGCTGTACGTTTAAGTTTTGGGCAATTGCATTAAAACTTCCGTTCATAGTAGTCAGTGAAACGACTCCGGGGATCAGGAAGTTCAGATAAGGTTCCCCGTGGGAAGAGGTCTGTATTCCCATTCCGAAAACAATAAGATACATTAAAGGTGCGATCATGGCAGCCAGTGTGATCTTATAAAAATCTCTTCGAAATTCTACCCATTTTTCCCATAAAATAGTAAGTATTCCCATGATATTCATCGTCCATTCTATTAGTAATATGATATATGGCAGATCATCGCTGCATCAGGTGTCTGCCTGCACGTTCTACAAAAACATCTTCCAGAGTTGTTTCACGAAGGGTACACTGCCCGTCCAGAGAGGACAAAAAAGCAATAGCATCAGCTCTGCTGTGAAAATAGTGGCTTTTGGGACCTTCGGGAGTTTCCTGGTCAACGGTATATTTACCCAGACTTTCGATCAGACCGGAGGGCGTGTTGATCTCTTCCAGCTTGCCGTGATCCATAAGCGCTACCCGGTTGCAGAGAGACTGAGCTTCCTCCATATAATGAGTGGTTAAAAGAATGGTAAGATTTTTTCCGTTGAGCTGACGGAGAAGATTCCACATCTGCCGCCTGGAGAGCGCATCCATTCCTGCAGTAGGTTCATCCAGAAGAAGAATTTCGGGACTTGTGAGAAGAGCGCGGCATACCATGAGTTTTCGTTTCATTCCTCCGGAAAGCTTACGTACCGTACGTTTTCGAAAAGGAAGAAGTCCGCAGAAATCCAGAAGTTCTTCTGTTTTTTCTTTGATTTCTTTCCTGGGCATGAAATAAAGACGTCCCTGATATTCCATGATCTCATCCATATTCATATCCTGACGCATGGAATATTCCTGTGTGATCACACTGATCTTACGTTTCAGATCCGGTCGGTTGCGTCCCAGTGTCTGTCCATTGATCAGGATCTCTCCGGCAGTGGGCAGAAGCAAAGTGGAAAGCAGACTGATCGTAGTAGTTTTGCCGGCACCATTGGGACCAAGAAGTCCAAAAAATTCGCCGGTTTCTATGCGAAGATCCAGAGAATCCACAGCAGTAAAACTGTCGAAGGTTTTGGTGAGATTTTTAGTTTCGATCATCTCTGTTCATTCCTTTCGTTTGTACACAAATTTCTCTCTATTATACTTGAAAGCAGGGAACATTTCAACAGGCGGAAGGGTTCTTTACAGAAAACATGCATTGTGCTATAGTGATACAAAAAGAACGGGAAAATGGAGAGAAAAGAAATGAAATACATGATAAAGATAATGCCGGTACTGTTTCTCGCACTGATGCTGGCAGGACCGGTATCTGTGGCTGCGGCGCAGAAGGAAAATGGAATAGAAACAGATCTGGAGGATGGGGAATATTCCATACAGGTAGATCTGGAAGGCGGCAGTGGAAAAGCCAGTGTATCTTCTCCAACACTGATGCTGGTGAAGAATGGCAGAATGTATGCAGAACTTCAGTGGAGCAGTTCCAATTATGATTGTTGACGGGGAGAAGTTCCAGAACGAAAGCGAAGAGGGCAGAAATTCTGTATTTACCATACCAGTTACTGCGTTGGATGATAAAATGGAAGTGATCGCAGATACACTGGCCATGGGGGCACCTCATGAAATTGATTATACGCTGACTTTTTATGAGGCTTCCATTGGATCAAAGGGGCAGTTGCCCCAGGAAGCCGCCAAGAGAGTGGTTGCGGTTGCCATGGTGATCATTGTAGGTGGCGGAATCCTGAATTATTTTGTGAATAAAAGGAATCGGTGTTAAGATACCGGTTCTTTTTTTATGCTTTCCCGCATACATAGATAATAAAATGACGGAAAGATCGGGGGAAAGAAAAGATGGAAACAGTACAGGAAAAAACCTATGAAAATATTTATTATCTGCTCTGGGAAGCGGCTCAGAGATATCAGAAATTCACACAGTTCCGTGTGATCGGAAAAAGCCACGATGACCGGATGATCCCCATGCTTGAAATAGGGACCGGAGATCTATGTATTTTCTGTATAGCTGGTTTTTCCGGAACAGATGGGCAGATGTCGGACAGGCTTGCGGAAACAGCAGTGGAACTTTGCCGGAATTATGAGTGTGGATGGACTGTTCAGGAATTTTATGAGGTGAGAAAACTTCTGGATCAGACAAGACTTTGTATTATTCCGGTAGTGAATCCGGATGGATATGAGATCTGCCGAAAAGGCTATGGAACTGTGCGTAATCCAATCTTTCGGCAGATGCTGAAAATGCAGGATGTTCCCTGTGATGAATTTGTGTGCAATGCCAGGGGAATGGATCCGGCTTTAAAT
>OGUL01002741.1_pt1 | contig 11338 bp, 7 predicted proteins | sample 1553651 | NCBI WGS metagenome assembly OGUL01 (sample SAMEA2580048, study PRJEB22360) | human gut metagenome | biome: human gut; feature: human-associated habitat; material: faeces | place: Denmark | collected 2008/2010
TTTTGGTTGAATATTTTTTCCAAGTCGAATTTCTATTGTTGTGCCTTTTCCTTCCTCGGATGAAATCTGCATTCCATATCCCGGTCCATAATACAGCGAAATACGTTCTGCGACCGCCGCAAGCCCAAATCCTGCCCTCTTTCCTGTGCGGATCGCCTCCTGTACTTCATGCAGCCGTTCCGGCGTCATTCCCTGTCCGTTATCACTGACCGTAAGAACCAGGGCATCCCCTTCTTCCCTTCCTTCTATCAGAATCTTACCTTTGCCTCGTCGATTCTTGATTCCATGATAAATGGCATTTTCTGCCAGCGGCTGAATGGAAAGCTTGGGAACGGGAATTCCCCCGAGTTCCTCCGGTATATGGATCTCAAACTCCAGAATATCCCTGTAGCGGTACTGCTGTATCTCCAGATAACTCAATGTATGACGCTCTTCCTCTGAAAGAGGGATAATATCATTTCCCTTAGAAAGCGACGTCCGAAAAAAAACAGACAGACTGGAGATCATATCCACTGCATCCTCTGTCATCCCGCCCTCGATCAGCCAGACAATCGTGTCCAGTGTATTGTACAGAAAATGCGGGTTCACCTGTGCCTGGATCAGCTGCAGTTCTGTCAGATGCTGCATTTCCTTTTCCTGACGGACATTCTCCAGAAGAGCATTGATCTTTCGTGCCATCTTATTGATTCCTTCATCCAGTTCCTCAATCTCTTCAATCTCCGCCCCAACCGGAAGAAGATCAAAATTCCCCCGTCCAACTTTTTTGACTTTATTAAGCATTTCTGTTACCGGATGCGTGATTCCATCGGTCAGCCGGAAGGAACGGCGCATCAGGATCATCAGTGTTCCGATCAGAAGTGCGGTCATTCCTGTGATCAGGATCTTTACCCTATGCGTCAGACTCTTTGCTACCTTTACCAGGTACATAGATTCATTATAAATATAATTCTGCATTTCCTGCATGATCAGACTGGTAATGATACGGATGTTACTGTCCATAAATTCCATCCGTTTATCATATTCTTTGATCTCTGTAAGCTGGATCATCCTTTTCTTCAGATTGTCAAGATAGGATTCCAGGCTTTTCAGAGACTTCATTCCACTCGCGTGATAGGTATTCTGACGCAGCTTCTGCATGATCGCCTGTGCATCCTCTACCTGACCGAGAACATCCTCCAGTTCGCTACTCTCCTTCGAACCGATCGCTATATAATACATTTCAAGATCCAGATCATCCTTGAAACGAAGATTAAATTCACTGCTGACAGCAAGATTCTCCGAAAGTTTATTGTACTGTCCTGCATAATGCCAGAAAATGATAAGCAGTAATATCATAAGACAGGTCATCGGGATCATGGTAGTGAACAGAAGACGCCGCATACGTTCTTCCAGTTCCATCCGCCTCTTCGGTCTTGCTTCTCTCATCCGCAGCAGCTTCATGCCTTTTCCTCCCGTGCCTTACGGTAATCACTCGGTGTCATTCCCTGTGTCTTTTTGAACAGGTAACTGAAATAGTGTGCATCCTTATATCCAACCTCACCTGCGATTTCACTGGAGCGCATACCTGTACATCGAAGATATTCTTTTGCCTTGTCCATACGAAGGGATGTCAGATATTCAATAAAAGTCTGTCCCATATTCTGGCTGAACAGGGCACTGAAATGGTTCGCACTGACATTTGCAGCATTTGCCGCTTTATTTAAGGACATATCCTCTTCCATATAGTGCTGATCAATAAAATCGACTGCCGTCTTCAAAATACTGCGGTTTTTGTTTCCTGAATTGCGGTCACGAAGCTGAATCGCCTGTGAAACCAATTTCTCCGCATACGCAATGGTGCTCTCCATATTTCTTCCGCTTTCTGCCAGAATTTTCTCTGTATCTTCCGGTTCCAGTGTCTTTGTATCACAGCCCAGTTCCTTGAGAAAAGAAAGTACCGAAAAGCGGACATTGAGTATCACATAACTTCTAAACACCACAGATTCCATCGGCTCCTGACCAATTGCATAAAAATAATCCTGTACAAAATTCTCCGTCTCTTCCAGAAGTCCGTTACTCAGAAATTTCTGGAGGATCGTCGGGTTCAGTGCATTGACATCCACTTTCTGCAGATATTCACTGTCATCATTTGTCACATCCTTTTTTTCCATGGCCAGCATTTCATCATAGTACAAAACCTTCCCATCATACAGGTATCTCTGAGAAAAAGCTCTCGATGCACTGTGATAGCTTTTCTGAATCTGGCTCAGACGCTCCACGGACTCTCCGACAGCAACAAACCACTCTTTATTATCCTCCTTACGATCAAAAATTTTTCTTATCTCTTCGACACAGATTTTGGTATTTTCCCTGATACTGTTTTTCTCTCCCTTTATCAGGACACCATAAGAAAAAACATTGCTTCTGAACAACATCGCAAAAGGATGCCCTGTAAAAAATTTTTCCAGCATTTCCAGCGACTCCGCTTCCCAGGAAGAGTACCCTTCTCTCTGCCCTGAAAAATCTTCGTTGCAGTTCATAGTAAAGATCAGAACATTATACGACTCCGCAACAATATCCAGCCCCAGTTTTTCTGCTCTTTTGTAAACCTCCATCATATCCAGAGAACCACTTACCAGTGCTTCAAAAAAGTCACGGCTGCTGTTTTTCTCATAGGCCTGCATCTCTCTGTGAAATTTTTCGTAATACTCCCTCTGTGTCTTTTCATCCTCATATCTGCTTCGAATTTCTGTAAGCCTCTCGATCAGTGCATTCTTTGTAATAGGTTTCAGAAGGTAGTCCTCCACCCCGATATTGATCGCCTGCTTCGCATAATTAAAGTCATCGTACCCACTTAAAATCACAACCTTAAGTCCCGGTACTTCTTTTTTTGCCAGTCTTGCCAACGTCAGCCCATCCATAAACGGCATTTTAATATCTGTGATCAGAAGATCCGGCTGCTGTCTGATAAGAAGCGGCAGTGCCATTTCTCCATCTGCTGCCTCTCCTACCAGTTCAAACCCCAGATTCTCCCACGGGATCATCCTCTTGATTGTCTCCCGGACGATCACCTCATCTTCTGCCAGAAAAATCTTTAACATATCTCCACCCCTTTATCCTATCTCTTATCATCAGCTAAATCTTTCGTATATACTATACCAGTTGTATTATTTTCAGACAAGTTTGATTTTTACATCCTGATTTTCCTCAAAAAAACAAGCAGTAAAACGAAGAGTTCTTCTTTCTCCGTTTTACTGCTGTATTTTGCCGGTTACTGTCTAGAGCGAAAACGCACCAGATAAATGATCACGCCTGCCACCACCATGATCGGAATAAGGATTCCAAGTAAAACAAACAGGATGATCAGCACAACTGCTGCGATCAGAATTGCGATCAGCTTGCCATACCATGTAGAGAAATCCAGTTTGAATGACTTCTGCTTCACCTTCCCACTGTCGGATTTCTGCTCATAGTCAAAACTTGTGTCAGAATATGGCATACCTGCTCCTGTGTCCAGAAGGGTTCGTGCGATCAGCCTGGGATCACCCAACTCCCTCAACACTTCTGACTCACTGTTGCCTGCTGCAGTCCTTTCTTCAATATAACTGCTGTAGTACTGAATATGTGCGGCAATCTGCTGCTCCGACATCTGTCCGGAAAGCTGACTGCGTAAAATATCTAAAAATTCCTTTTTATCCATATTATTTCTCCATACAACTATAGATATAATAAAGGTATTTTACCACATATATACGTTCAGGCAAAGCTATTGAACTATAAAATTTTCATAAAAAATTACTTAACGATCATTCCGGTCTTTCTGTCACTGAACATTGCTACCTCTGCCAGGAAAATCACTCCAAGGATCAGCTGCTGAAGCTGTGTCGGCATCATCAGCATGACCAGTCCACTGGACAAAACTTTATAAGTCATAACACCAAGAATGATATTGTAGAATTTTACTTTTGCACCACCGTTGACCGGCATTCCGCCAAGTACCAGAGCGATCATGATCTGTGTCTCAAGCTGATTTCCTGCTGTGGAGGTCACGGAGCCGACCTTGATCGCATTTACGAATGCGGCAAGTCCCGTAATGCATCCTGCTGCCATAAAGATAAGGATCTTGGTGCGCTCTACCCGGATACCTGCATATCTTGCAGCAGTTTCTCCTGCACCGATTGCTTTTAGTCTGTAACCAAGTCCTGTGTATGTAAATACAAGATACATAACCACAAAGATGATCACTGTAAAGGTCAGCATAAACGGCAGTGTATTGTATTTGGAAATATCACTGACTGCGTAAACCGGAGAATTTGTTGTCGCATAGGCACAGACTCCGCGGAACAGATACATACTGCAGATGGTAACAATAAAGCTTGTGATTTTTCTCTTGACATTGAAATAACCGTTGACCAGACCGATCAGGCCACCTGTCACGATTCCGCCGATTGCTGCCAGAACCATATTATAATGAGACAGCCAGCAGACTACGATGGACGCTACACCAAGCATGGAACCCTGTGAAAAGTCAAGTCCTCCCATGGTCATGACCATAAATACACCTATAGAAGAGATCAGAAGCATATAGGACTGGCTGAGCAGCAGAGAAAGGTTCTTTGGCTGAAACAGTCTTCCATCTGTCAGAAATGCAAACAAAATACAGATAACAGCAAATCCTGCTATAGGAAGGATCGTACGCACAATGGGACGTTCCAGAAATGGTACTTGTTCAGATGATTTTTTTGTTGTATCCATTTTTTCTCCCCCTTAAATCATATTATCGATCAGATCGGTGTCTTTCAGATCCGGAGACCGGAAAAATTCACCATTGATCCTGCCGTCTTTCATGATCAGAATACGGTCAGCCATACCAAGAAGCTCCATGATTTCTTCGGAGATCATGATAATGGACTTTCCATTTTTTCTCATATCATTCATCATGGCATAAATATCTGCTTTTACCTTGACGTCAATACCACGGGTAGGGGAATCAAGGATGATCAGATCCGAATCCTTGCCAACCCATCGTGCAAGAACGACTTTCTGTTTGTTACCACCGGAAAGTGCAGACACAAACTGGTCAACACCTGTCATTTTGGTACTCATCTGTTTTGCATACTTGTTAGAAAATTCTCTCATTGCCTTTCCACGTAGGAATCCATGTGTCTTAAGATCCTCCAGAGATGGCAGACAGATATTGTTTCCAATCGTATCATTGATGACCAGAGATTCATTATCTCTGTCCTTCGATGCATAGGCGATGCTGTGTTTGATCGCATCCGGAATAGAGTTGATCTGTGTTCCGTCTCCTAAAGTTACCGTTCCCTGACGATAGTAAGAAGCACCAAAAAGAGCTTTTCCAACCTCATGCATACCACATTCAGAAAGACCTCCGATTCCAAGGATTTCTCCTTTGTGAAGCTCCAGATTCAAATCTTCGATCTGACCTTTCACAGTCACATTTCTGGCGGAAAGAACTACTTCTTTCGAGATTTCTTCGCCATAATCTGTACGGTAATAGCTGTCACCGATCTCACGGCCTACCATAAGTGCCTTCAGTCTGTCCGGTGTCGCCTCCTGTTTACTGATGGAACCAATCTTTACACCATCTCGAAGTACGCTGATATTGTCTGACTGCTCAATGACTTCTTCCAGGTCATGTGAAATAAAGATTACGCAATTTCCTGTATCACGTACTCTGTGCATAACTTTAAAAAGTTCTTCACGACCTTTTTGTCCAAGTGCTGTTGTTGTCTCATCTACAACAAGAACCTTCGGATTGAAATAGGTTGCCTTTACGATCTCAACCAACTTTCTGTCCTCAAAGTTATAATCATCAATAACTTTCGTAGCATCGATATAATTAAATCCGTAGCTGTCCAGATATTCCTGTGCCTTTTTATTCATGGCCGCTGTGTTTTTGATGCCGTGTTTTGTAAATTTGTCTTCGTTTCCAAGGAAAATATTTTCTGCCACCGTCAGTCCGGAAAGTGTTCCGATCTCCTGCACAATGATCGCAACTCCCTGATGATTTGCCTCTACCTGGTTTGTTGCCGTAACTTCTTTGCCCTCCAGGATAAACTTACCGGAATCCTTCTGATAGATACCTGTCAGACAGGAAGTAAGTGTGGATTTACCGGAACCATTCTCACCGATCAGGGCATGGATCTCACCTTTTTCGAAGGTAAAGGAAACATTGTCCAGGGCATGTGTGATACCAAAATGTTTATCAATATTTTCCGCTCTTAATAATATCTCACCCATAATCGTCCTCCTATTTCACTACAAGACCTTTGACCGGTTTGGTTGTCAGTGCAACGATCAGAAGCAGTGCTGCTCCGGTAACCACATTCTGAATGGTGGTCGGCGCACCGAGTGCAACGAAACCATTGAACATAAGCTGAATGATCATCTCACCGATCACAATTGCCACTACTGGATGACCATATTTCTTAAACGCCAGTCCAAAGAAGGTTCCCATCAGAGGCGTAAAGTTACGGCTCATAGAAGAAAGGTTCGAAGCAGATGTCATGGAAGTACCAAAGCTGATCGTCAGGATTGCCTGAAGTCCGAAGAAGAAACCTGCAAGAGTAAAGGCTACAATTTTGTATTTGGAAACATTTACACCCATGTTCTTTGCAACAACTTCATTACTTCCGATTGCGTATGTATAAGTACCGATCTTTGTGTATTTCAGAATGAATGCACAGAGCAGATATGCGATCAGTGCCAGGATCAGGTTGACCGGATAATCACCGAATGCTCTGTAATCTGTAGACAGGATTACGTTCTTTCCGTTTGTGGCATATACACTGAATGCCTCGTATATCAGTGACAGGGCACATGTAACGATCAGGGAAGAAATATGTAATTTAATATAAACCACACCATTGATGAGACCAATGATCGTACCACAGATCAGCGGTGCAATGATAAGACCGGCATAACCGAATTTCTCACTTGCATTGCAGGCGATAATGGATGAAAGTACGATATTGGCACCAACGCTCATATCGAAAGGTCCCATTACGCAGATAAAGTAGAGGCCACATCCGCCAACTGCGTAAATTAATGCTGATTTCATGTAAGTGGCCAGTTTCTCCGGGGAACCGAAAGTAGTCGGTGCAAGTACTTTAAATACTGCCCAGAAAACTACAAGCATAAGAACCAGAAGGCCGATTCCATAATACTGGCTTTGTTTGAGTTTTTTCATAACCATTCTCCTTATCCAATTCATCGCCCGCCAAAAGCAGGAGGTCACACGCTTCATCAGGGTTTGGCCTTTTGCTTCGAGCGGGCACTGACAATTACCTCTTAAAAGTTTCTCCACTGCCCTTTGGAGAAAAGGCAGTGGAGCATAAGTTCATCATATTAGTTGCTGTGACGGGAAATAACATCATCAATAGAAAGTGATGTAGCTGCTTTGTTCAGATCATCAAAGCTGTATCCTGCTAATTCCACAAGCTCTTCATCTGTGTATGGATCGTCATCTACAAAGTATTTCTTGTAGTTTTCATAGTCTTCGGAAGAAGATACATACAGGTATGGGAACTGGATTTCGTATCCGAAGGATCCTTCATCTTTTACATAGTTGCCTTTGATTGCGTTATATGTGATAAGGAATGCATATAACGGGTCGCAGAAGTGTCCGCCTGATTCAGCAAACATTCCGCCTGATTCAAGCTGCTCGCCAAGGTCATCAAGGAAGTCTGTGGAAACAACGTCAATCTTTCCTGTAAGTCCTTCGTTTGCCAGAGCACCGATGGAACCAACAAGCGGGTCACCGCCGCCACCTGCAACGATCAGAGCGTCCATATCAGGGTTGGAGTTGTAAAGGGAAAGAGCTGCTGCTGCACCTTCTTCGGAAGATGTATTAGCGTATACAGGCTCTGTGATTGTTGCCTGATCATCAGGATTAGCTTCGTTCCATTCGTCAACTGCCTGTTTGTAACCTGTCCATCTCTGCTGGAATGTAGCATCACCAACTGTCCATGCCTCAAGGCCGATGTTTCTGTCACCGTTCTCAAGAAGCAGGTTAACCAGTGTATATCCGTTTGTTACTTCGTCTTCATGAACTGCACCAAGATAATACTGTGAGTTGCATGCTGTCTGATATACTTCAGGGCTGTTCTCTTCGGAGATGATACGGTAGAACTGTGTAAGGTAAACCTGATTTGCATCACATGTCTGGATGGCAGATGTCATTTCGGAGTCTGCTGAGTTACAGATTACGATACCGTTACATCCTGCTGCACAAAGCTGCTCAACAGAAGCTGTAACCTGCTCGGATACATGTCCCTGGTCAACATACATTACATTAACACCAAGAGCATCAGCTGCTTTGTCAATGATTTTTTTACTCTGGCTTCCAAGTACGTCTGTGGAGCTCCAGATTGATACGCCGATTGTGATGTCGTCATCGGCTGCCTGTGCTGTAACTGCACCTGCCGGTAAAGAACCAACCATTGCTGCTGTTGCTGCGATAGCGACTGCTTTTCTCATTCTTTTTTTCATGTTGTAAAACCCTCCTTGAAAAATTTTGGTTTCTTATTTTTTTGAACGGAAGTTTTTCCGGGCTTTCCGTTCCTCTGTGATTATATTAAACCATACTTTGCCTTTGGTCAGTTAGGACATATTTGGAAAATTTTGTTGCACATTTTTGACCAGTTTATATATAAAACTTGGACAAAATATGAACAAGTCAAGCAAAATGCCAGTAACTTGTATGTTTTCTCTATTGATTATAGCAATTCCATAAAATAATGCAATCAAGACAGTTCAGCAGAGTGCGAAGGACAAGGAAGATACCTGCAGGCGTGCTGACGCACGGCAAAGATATCTTCCAAAAAAGTCCTCTGTATCCATTCGATTCGATAAGAACCGCCATACAGAGGACTTCCGCTTTCGTTACTGTCCACTCAATTCTACCTGAGTTTCTTCCATATTAATTATATTATTATAATTGCGTAAACTTATTCCGATACTCCCTCGGGCTGCATCCCATCTTCTTTCGGAACACCCTGCTGAAGTAGTTATAATCATCATATCCCACCAGAAACGAAATCGTCTCCAGCTTCTTGTCCTGATCTTTCATAAGCTCTGCCGCTTTCTCCATCCGGATTCTGGTAAGAAATGCAATGATCGTCTCACCGTATTTCTGACTGAAAGTCCTGGAGAGATAGCTTGCATCCATATGATACTGTTCTGCCAGAGCAGTGAGTGTAATATTCTCATGATAGGAACGCTCAATATATTTATGGATCTGCTCTACCTGCTGCATAATAGAACCTGCATCAGAGCTTTTATCTTCTCCGTTCTCCCATAAGCTGTCCAGCAGGATTTTCAGGGATACAAGCAGAGAGTGTGCATTGAGACATTTCATATAATAATCAATGTTATCCATGGCTTCCTCTGCCTGTGCGGTAAGCTCCGGGCATTTCTCCTGAACATAACGGTAAAGGATTCCTGTAATCCTGCCCGCATACTGTTTCACATCCAGGTAAGTCCAGTTTCCATCATCACACTGTCTGAAATTACAGGTCTTAAAGATCAGCTTCTCTGCCTCTGCCTTCTGTCCCGTTGTCAACAGATGGTACAACTCCGTCTCCATATGTGCAGGTGCTGATTTCCCAACCATCTGCGTTTCGCTGTTTCTTGGCAGCTCTCCGGTTTTCTCTTCCGGACAGGAAAGGATACTGTGTTCCCTGTTAAACGGACGGGTAATCAGTGTTGAGATCAGTTCTCTGTAAACTGTACCGATATCATCCAGTGAACTTGTCTGCTCATGGAGCACAACAGAAACAGGGCCGTATTCTTCCAGCGGAAACTCCTTCAGAATATTTTCCGCCAGTGCTCTGAATTCCTTTGCATCAGCAGTCTTTACAATAAGAAATTCACTCATCTTATTGCTGTTGTTAAAAATAATCGCATTCTCCTCCAGACCGGTCAATTCTCTCAATCTGGACTTGATATTCCAGGACATCTGCAGATTATCATGTTCAAACTGCTCCGCAATCTCTGTAATATTGTAAAATTTAACCATCAGTGTGGCTACTTCCGAAAATGTATTCGTGCTAGATACATGAGTCTGGGATGCTGACTGCCCGTACAGTTTTCCGGAAAGCAGTGCCGAGTATTCACTGTCTTCCAGAAATGATGACAGCTTATGTTTCTGAAGCTTGCTGGTCTCATCCTGCTTTTTTGTATTCTCCCGCTCTTCCAGAAGTCCCAGTGCCTTGGTAAGCACCTTTACCATCTCTTCTTTTCCCACAGGCTTCAGAAGATAATCCAGACCGCCGGAAACAAATACACCCTTTACCTTATCAAAGTCATCATAGCCACTGATGGCAATGGTAATGATTTCAGGGTATTCATTCTGCAAACGCTGCAGTAATTCCAGACCGCTCAGAAATGGCATATTAATATCTGTGAGAATAATATCCGGTTTTTCTTCGGCAATCCTCTCTATAACCTCTTCCCCGTCACATGCAGGCTCCAGAAATTCCAGGGAATACTCCTCCCATGGTATCAGGTTCCGGATATTTTCCCTGCTCCAGAATTCATCATCTGCAGCAAGAACCTTATATTTCATATTTTTCATTGTCTCTCTCCTTGCTCATTTTTGAACATTTTCGTAACTATTCAGTAGTCTACTATCCCGCGAGGTGTTTTGGCACGTAAGTACCAAAATCCCGAGACATACAAGCCAAAATGCCATCACCGCAGGTGATTTTTAATGCATTTGGGCTCGTAACTGTGAAGGTACTGAACAGTTACACATTTTCCATATCACCGGAATTCTCCGTAGAAACAGCCGGGACTGTGATCGTCACAGTTGTCCCCTCGCCTGCTGTACTTTCAATATGCAGTCCGTATTTCTCTCCGAAAAGCCTCTTCAGACGCGCATTAACATTCAGGATTCCAATGGAAATGCCGGATTCCACACGTTTCATATCATTCTGATCCAGCAGACGGTTCATAGATTCCGCATCCATTCCCGCACCATTATCCTGAACTGTGATTACCAGATTCTCATTCACATGTTCTGAACGGATCAGAAGCTTTTTGTCCTTACGGCGGACGTTTCTGAGACCATGTGTAAGTGCATTCTCCACAACCGGCTGGATGCAGATACGCGGCATCTGATCTGCCAGTGTATCGCTGTCAATCTGATAATCGTAAGCTATCGTTGAGCCATTTCTCACATCCATAACATAGAGATAATTTCTCACATGCGCCATTTCATTCTGCACAGTGGAAAGCTCATCTGTCATATTCAGGCTGTAACGGAAAATTGCAGACAGCGAATGACACATACCGCTTACCATCGGACAGTTCTGAGCATTGGCAATCCCGCTCA
>OGUL01002744.1_pt1 | contig 11309 bp, 8 predicted proteins | sample 1553651 | NCBI WGS metagenome assembly OGUL01 (sample SAMEA2580048, study PRJEB22360) | human gut metagenome | biome: human gut; feature: human-associated habitat; material: faeces | place: Denmark | collected 2008/2010
CTTGGCGAAGATGGAGCAGAGGGTGCCGCTGGCACCGGTGACAACGGCGACTTTGCCGGAGAGGTCGGTGTTCAGAACGTTCTTTTCCATGGTGTACCTCCGTTCAATCAGACTTTGCCCGCACCCTTGTCCAAGATCCTATTGAACCGTGTGAAGAAGGTGAAGGCGGTAACGGCTGCAGCAAGGATGTCGCTGACCGGCTCGGCGAGGAAGACGCCGAAAACGGGTTCAGAAACCAGATGCGGCAAAATGAAGATGAGGGGGATCAGCAGGATGATCTTGCGCAGACAGGCCAGCAGCAAGCTGACTTTGGCCTGCCCCAGCGCCATGAAGCTCTGCTGGCACGCGATCTGAACGCCCATGGCGAAGATGCCAGCCATATAGATGCGCATGGCCCATGTGGTGTAGTCGATCAGGGCGGCATCCGAGGTGAAGATGCCAGCCACTGCACCGGGAACCAGCATCATCAGCAGCCAGAAGATGGTGGTGTAGCTCAGGCAGAGGGTCAGCTGGAAGCGGAATGCCTGCTTGACGCGGTCTTTCTTGCCTGCGCCGAAGTTGAAGCTCATCACCGGCTGGCCGCCCTGGCAGATGCCCGAGATGGGCATGGTGCACAGCTGGGAGGCGCTGGTGATCACGGTCATGGCACCCACGGCCACGTCACCGCCGTAACGGGCCAGGCTGGAGCTGAAACTGATGGACAGCAGGCTCTCGGTGGAGAGCATGACGAAGGTGGAAATGCCCAGTGCCAGCACGGGCATGATGATCTTCCCTTCCAGCTTCATGTCCTCTTTGCGGATCTTGAGGATGGTCTTGGGGCCGGTGAGGAAGCGGATGACCCAGATGGCACCCACTGCCTGGCTCAGCACGGTGGCAATGGCAGCACCCTTTACGCCCATGCCCAGCCCAAAGATGAGGATGGGGTCCAGCACGATGTTGATGACCGCGCCGATAACGGTGGTCAGCATACTGATCTTGGCAAAGCCCTGCGCGGTGATGAAGGTGTTCATGCCAAGCACGATCAGCACGCAGATGGTGCCCAGAATGTAGATGCGGCTGTAAGCCAGAGCGTAGGGCAGGGTGGTGTCACTGGCACCAAACAGCCGCAGCAGGGTGGGTGCGGCGGCGTAAAAGACGATGGTCAGGACGACCGAGAAGAGCAGCAGCATGGTAAAGCTGTTGCTGACAATCTTTTCTGCCTGCTTCTTGTCGCCCTGGCCCATGGCGATGGCGGTGCGGGGCGCGCCGCCGGAGCCGATGAGCATGGCAAAGGCGTTCAGAAGCATCAGGATGGGGGTAAACAGGCCCACGCCGGTCAGAGCCGCCGCGCCGATCCCCGAGATGTGGCCGATGTAGATGCGGTCCACGATGTTGTACAGCAGGTTGACCACCTGCGCCACAACGGCGGGGATCATCAGTTGGAGCAGGAGCTTTTTCACGTCACCCGTGCCCATATCCTGCTGTTTTTTCTGCGTTTGTGCCATGGAAAGTGTCTCCTTTGGTTTGAGCGAGACGGAGAGGGCTGCCCTCAGAACGTCAGGCCGAAGTTCATTTCGTAGTAGTTGCCTGCGGCATCACGGTAGGCGTAAGCCTTGCCGTTCTCGTCCTTCATGCTGTCGGGCATGTAGGCATCCTTTGCAAAGCCGGGCACGTCGTTGGGGCTGATGCAGACACCGTCTGCGTTCACAGCCAGCACCTCGTCGCCCTTGGGCAGGGTCAGGGGCAGCTTGCCAACGGGAGCAAAGCGGCCGAACATCACATCCAGCGTTGCGGAGGGGTAGGTGTCAAAGCCGACGGTCAGAGCGTCGGAGACCTTTTCCACATTGCCGACCTCCCAGGCCAGCGGGCAGTTGATGTTGGAAACGACCTTGCCGCCGTGGGCGTGGACCGCAGCAGCGATACCGGCCAGACGGTTTGCGCCCACCAGAGTGGTCTCCTTGTGGGTCTCGGTGGTGGGCTTGCCGCTCTCGTCCACGTTGCAGACCGTCTTGTCCTCGCAGATGTCCAGCTCCAGGTAGCCCGGGGTGGCGTTGAAGTATGCACCGGACTGGGGGCTGACCATCAGCAGGGCCACCTGGGCCTCATCGGGGGTGTCCACCAGAGTGACATTGCCCAGCATCTCGCGCAGGGCCTTGGTGGCGGCCTCACCGGCCTCGGCGCTCTTGCCAAAGGCCTCAGCGTAGACCTTGGTGCCGTCCTTCAGGGGCAGGGTGCCGTCGTTCTTCAGCAGGACAACGGACTCGCGGTGCACGCGGGAAGCTTCCTCCCAGTCGGCCTTGGTGGCAACGACCTCGGCGGCCTTCCTGGGGTCGGCGTAGGTGTCCTCGAACATGCCCTGACGGAACAGCTCGGTCAGGGTGCGGCTGACAGCGCGGTTCAGGCTGGCATCGGTCAGCACCAGATCTTCCTTCTTGAAGCCGGCGGGCACCGCGTGGGTGTCGTAGTAGTCGTTGGTGCCGCGGGCGTAGCTCTCCTCGCCCAGCTCGTTGTCCAGCAGGCCGGAGATCAGGTCCACGCCGCTCTGGGTGACAGCATAGCCGATGCGCTCGGGCTCGTCCAGCATGTCAACGCCCCAGCACATGTTGTGGACAATGCCGGTGTCGGAGTTGATGTAGCCCTTGAAGCCCATCTGGCCGCGCAGCAGGCCGTCGATGAACACCTTGTTGTAGGCAAAGCCGTAGGGCTGGAGCTCGATGGGGTTGCCGTTGAAGTCCTCCTGCGGAGCGCTCTTCTCGGCGCTGGGCTTGGAGTAGTAGGGCATGATGGACTCGGCGTTGTGGCGGATGGCCGCACGGAAAGCCGGGATGTGATACTTCTGCAGGGAGCCGGGGGTGGCGTAGATGTTCCACTGGCCTGCTGCATAGTGGGGGTCAAAGCCGTTCTCACGGGCACCGCCGCCGGGGAAGTGCTTCACAGTCATGGAAACACCCTCGGGGGTAACGCCGTTGCTGCCGCCCTGGATGCCGGGGATCAGGTGGTCGAAGATCTCCTCAATGAGCTCGGGGTCCTCGCCAAAGGTGCCGAAGGTGCGCTGCCAACGGGGGTCGGTGACGCAGTCGGCCATGTACATGTAGCCCTTCTTCAGGCCGCAGGCATTCCACTCGCGGCGGATGGTGTCGGCGAACTTGTCGATGATGTCGATGCGTGCGGTGCCCTTGACGGCAGCAGCAATGCCCAGGGTGCCGGGATAGGTGGCAAACACGCCGGTGGCATCGTTCATGCCGAACACGACCTCGCCGTTCTCGTTGCGGCTGTTGGACATGACCTGCATGGGAACAAAGTGATCACAGGTCTCGGTCAGGTACTGCAGCTGGTTCAGGTAATCTGCCAGATCCTCGGGCGTGGGGCTCTCGCGCAGGATGACGTGGCGGTTGAAGCTCTTCTTGACCATGTCAGAGGTGCTGGGCAGGGACTGGGAGCCGAAGATGCTGTCGGAGACGTTCACGGGTGCCTCGTCCAGCAGACCGCTTTCGTCCGCCACGGGCTTGTGGCCGTTGGCTGCCAGACGGGGGGAAGGATACTTGGGGCCCATGCGCCAGTCGGAGGTGAAGATCTGGCCGATCTTCTCGCTGGTGGTCAGAACCTTGACATAGGCCTCGGCGCGCTCAGCCGGGGTCAAGCGCCAGTCGTTGACTGCGCTGACGGTGCCGGTGCCGTCGATGTCCTTGAAATACAGGCCGTCCTGCTCGATGACCTTGCGCTCTACGGTGCTGATGGTGGGGCCGTTGGGGTTCTGGTAGCGCTTTACGCGCTCGGATGCTTTCACTGCCATAGTGTTTTCTCCTTTTCTTTTGAACGCAGCGGCCCATGCCACAGAGCCGCAGATGCTATACCTATTATAATAGGCCGCCGCGCGGAACAACTAGAAAATTTTTTGGATATTTCCGCACTTTCCTTGTATTCTTTTTTTGCACGCGGTTGGAATACAAGCCCGTTTTGTGGAATGTGCTGTACTAGTATCTTACAATCATGTGCAAAATGACGAACGCTGTTTTTTAAAACTGTTGATTTCGCCCAAGGAGAGTAAAATTGTCCTGTTTTCCCACAAAATTTTACTAACAGAAATTTGATGGATAGTTCATAATGTATACATAAAAATCCCCCGGTTCGCGATGGGGCAGCCGCAGCCCACGGGGGACCGAATGAAAGGCCGGAGTGAGTGGCAGCACACCGGCCGCAGAATTGAAAGGAGAGCTTCTCTATGGCAAAGGTCAAACAGCCGCTTGAAGAAAACGGCATCCACAGAGCGAAAATGTGGGAGATCATGATGTACGCTCTGAACAACACCTCCACCAACACCTACATGATGGTGGTCGGTTACATCAGCTACTTCCTGATCGGTATCGTCGGTCTGGCATCCGTGCTGGCCGGTTCCATTGTTACCATCATGCGCATCTGGGACGGTGTCACCGACCCGTTCGTTGGTATGATGGTCGATAAGACCAACGGCAAGTTCGGCAAAAACCGTCCGTTCATTGTCATCGGCCAGATCATCATGTTCGCCACCACCTTCGTGATGTTCAACTTCATCCCCAAGATGGGCACTGGTGTCCGCTTTGTTGCGTTCATCATCATCTACATGATCTACATCATTGGCTATACCTGCCAGTGCGTTGTCACCAAGTCTGCTCAGACCTGCCTGACCAACGATCCCAAGCAGCGCCCCATCTTCGCAATGTGCGATACCGTGTACAACATCATCCTGATGAACATCGTCATCCCTGTCATCGTTACCGACAGCCTGGTTCCCAAGTTCACCCTGACTGCCGAGGCCAACGCTGCAGAGATCACTTCTCTGGTGGCACAGAACCCCGCTCTGGCAGGCATCGTGGAGAAGTCTGGCGGCAACCTGTCCGCTTTCTACAACCCCGGCCTGTTCACCACCATGCAGCTGATGTTCGGCGGCCTGTCTGCAGTGTTTGCAGTCTGCGCCATCATTGCTCTGTGGCGTAAGGACCGTCCCAAGTACTTCGGCCTGGGCACCACCCAGAAGGTCGGCGTTAAGGATTACGTTGACACCCTGGCTCACAACCGCGCCATCCAGATGCTGGTGGTCTCCGCATCTACCGATAAGCTGTTCATGTCTACCATGAGCAACTCCACCGTTATGATCTGCCTGTTCGGCATCATCTTCGGCAACTATGCCGCATTCTCCAGCTACTCTCAGATCACCTCTATCCCCATCGCTCTGATCTCCATCCTGCTGATGAACAAGATCGCTCGTCAGATGGGCCAGAAGGCATCCATGATGACCGGCACCTATGGCGGTATCATCGGTTCTATCATCATCACCCTGTTCCTGGTCTTTGTGAACCCCAGGGGCGATGCTTCCAAGTTTGCGATCCCCGCATTCCGTATCATCCGTCCCGACACCTGGGGCACCCTGTTCACCGGCTGGAGTGCAGTGGGCCTGATCTTCATCCTGCTGGTCATCGCATGGCGCGGTGTGCAGGCTCTGTCCTCCTCTATCGTTATCACCATGACCGCTGACTGCGCCGACTACGAGGTTTATCGTACCGGCAAGTACGTCCCCGGCCTGATGGGCACCCTGTTCAGCTTTGTGGATAAGCTGGTCTCCTCTCTGGCAACCACTCTGGTGGCCCTGTTCTACTCCATGGTCGGCTTCAAGGACGCTCTGCCCGATACCCTGACTCCGTACTCTGACGGCATCTTCTGGGCAACCATCGGCTGCTTTGTCCTGCTGCCCATCGTTGGCTGGCTGTGCAACGTTGTTGCCATGCACTTCTATCCCCTGACCAAGGAGAAGATGGAAGAGATCCAGGCTGAGATCGGCCGCATCAAGGCTGAGGCTGCTGCAAAGCAGGCTTAAGGCCAACCATCTCCCTGCGGAAATTTTGAATCCGGGACAGCGCCGCTGTCCTGCATCGTAACCGGAAATGTCCTGCGGCGGGCCATCCTCTGCCGCAGGACTTTCTGATACCCTGAGACCCGGAAGGAATACCACTATGGCAGAAGAAAACAAGCTGAACCAGACCCCTGAGATCACCCCGGCCCCCTCCGCTGAGGCCCCGGAAAAGGCCCCCACCACCGGCGAGCTGCTGGGCGATGTGGAGCACTACGACGAGGAAAAGGACGATTGGAGCACCGGTTATTACGGCACCGGCAGCCGCCAGCAGGTAACGGACGATGTGTTCCACAAGCTGGAGACCGGCGAGGAGCTGACCCGGGATGACTTTATCAAGGCGGAGCTGGCGCTGCAGGATGCCAAGCTGGAAGCCGGCATCGATCTCGAAAAGGAGAAGAGCCCGGGCCTCATTGGTAAGTATCACGATTGGAAAAAGAACCGCGTAAGGCACAAGGTGAACAAGAAGAAGTACCTTCTGCTCTGCCTGTTTCTGGGCTGGTGCGGCGGCCACCGCTACTATGAAAAGCGGTATGCGCTGGCGGCCTTCTACACCCTGTTCTTCTGGAGCGTGGTGCCCTTTTTCCTCTGCGTGACCGACCTTCTCATTGCACTGCCCATGCAGGCCGATGAGAACGGCGACATCCTGATCTGACATCTTCCTCTATTCATTCATTTACCTCCTAGCGCCAGAAAGGGCCTGCGGCATTTGCCGTGGGCCCTTTCTGGTGTTTGCAGGCCCGTTCTCCGGCACAGAACATAGCGGCAGCTAACTGGCGTTGTGCTATACTAGTATATCAATTGATTGTGCAATAAGCACAATAGATTTTTTCACGTTAGTGAAATTTTTCCCATAATCGTAAGAATGACCTGTTTTACCTTAAAATATTACTAACAGATATATAAAAAAACGTTCATAATATAGACATAAAGCTCTGGACGGGCTGGTACGCAGTGGCAGCTGTAAGCCCCATGGAGAAAACGGAGAATGTTCCTGTGTGAACAAAGGAGAGAATGAAATGGCAAAAATCAGAAGCCTGCCGGATAAGTTCTATGATAAGGACTATGAGCACAACGGCATCCACCGCGTTCCCCTGTGGCGTATCGCAGGCTACGCGCTGAACAACACCGCAACCAACGTTTATCTGATGATGATGAACTACGCTACCTACTACCTGATGGGCTGGGTCGGCGTTGGCATGATGGTCGCTTCCTCCCTGACCATGATGATGCGTATGTGGGACGGTGTCACCGACCCGTTCATCGGCTTCATGGTCGATAAGACCAACGGCAAGTTCGGCAAGAACCGTCCGTTCATCGTGATCGGTCAGATCATCCTGTGCGTCACCAGCTGGGTCGCATTCCATGTGACCCACAAGCTGCCTCAGGCCGCCCGCTTCCCCTTCTATGTGGTCGTCCTGATGGTCTACTACCTGGGCTACACCTGCCAGTGTGTCGTTACCAAGTCCGCTCAGTCCTGTGTGACCAACGACCCCAAGCAGCGCCCCATGTTCGCTTCCTTCGACGGTGTGTATAACAACTTTGGTGTTCGCTATCCTGGGTATTATCATTCCCCGTATCGCCAACAGCTACAACGATGTGGGCGGTTACGCATCTCTGGAGTTCTTTGACACCCTGTGGAAGATGACCGCTGTCATGTCTGCGATCTTCACCACCATCGCTGTGATCTCCATCGCTCCCAAGGATCGTTCCGAGTTCTTCGGCACCGGCAAACCTGTCAAGGTCGGCCTGAAGGATTACTGGGATACCCTGAAGAACAACCGCGCCATCCAGATGCTGGTCCTGTCCGCATCTACCGATAAGCTGGGTTCTTCTGCAAAGTCCAGCGCCGTCATGGTCGCCATGTTCGCCTGCATCGCCGGTTCCAACCTGCTGCAGAGTAATGTTACCGGTCTGGTGACCATCCCCAGCACCATCGTGTGCTTCCTGTTCATCAGCTTCTTTGCTACCCGTCTGGGTCAGCGCAAGGCCATGCTGATCGGTTCTGTGGGCGGTCTGATCACCAATGGTATCCTGGCAGCTCTGTGGCTGTTCGGTGATCCTACCACCATGACCTCCAACCCCGAGACTGGTGCTCTGAACTGGGGCTACTTCCTGATCATCTATCTGGTCTTTACCATCATCACTGCTGGTTTCCAGGGTATCTCCGGCAACATCGTTATCCCCATGACCGCTGACTGCGCCGACTACGAAGTCTACCGTACCGGCAAGTACGTCCCCGGCCTGATGGGCACCCTGTTCAGCTTCGTGGATAAGATGGTCTCCTCTTTCGCTCCCATGGTCGCCGGTGTCATGTTCAGCATGTGCGGCTTCACCGATCACAACCCCGTTATGGGTGACCCTGTTACCCCGGGCCTGCGTATGGGCGTTGTCTTCTGCGCTTACGGCATGATCATGCTGGGTCTGGTCTGCAACCTGATCGCTATGAAGTTCTACCCCCTGACCAAGGAGAAGATGGCTGAGATCCAGGACGAGGTCGCTCAGATCAAGATGAAGACCATGGCTGAGAACGCCTAATTGGTACTTGCAATTTTCTGCGGAAACCTGTAAAATCAAATAGAAAAACCGCTCGCCCTTGCGGCGGGCGGTTTTCTGCTTTTGGAACAAAATTCAGACAAGAGGTACATCGTAAATGGAAGAAAAGACACAGTGGGTAAAGGACCCGGATCATGGGATCATCTGGAACACCATCGACCACCTGTTATACTGGAAAGAACACCGTGAAAAGCACTGTGTCAGCCGCAAGAAATATATGCGCCTGTGCATTCTGGGGGCGTTTGGTGTGCACCAGTTCTATGCCAAGCGCCCGGTGCTGGGCCTGCTGTATCTGGCAACCTTCTGGAGTGGTTTCTCTGCCGCTATGACCATCGTGGACTTCATCATTGCCGTGCCCATGAAACCGGATGAGGACGGCAACATCTGGCTGTAAAAAGCCCTCTGGCGGCCTGCTGGGCCGGAAAGGAAAACACCCTATGGATAATGTCATGCAGTTTCTGTTCAACACCAACCACGAGCAGCCCAGCATCCTGGTCTGGATCCTGCTGATCGTGATCGCGGTCGTGATTCCCAATTACGTCAGATATCGGATGGAGCAGAAGCGCTCCAATGATTCTGTTCCCACCCAGAACCCTGCCCGCTCTGCCCCGCGCAAGAAGAAGCGCAGCAAGAAGCGCTGAGCCACAGGCTGAGATCGTATGGCAGAGATGCTTTGATATTTCATGATCTCCCATAACCGAAAGGGCCCTGCAAATGCCGCAGGGCCCTTTTGGTTTGCCAGCGTGTGTGGAGATGAGGAATCGAAAACCGCCCCGGCGGCTGCTTTGTGCAGTGCCGGGGCGGTTCGTTTGTTTTTTGGTGTTCAGATGCAGGAAGTACTTACTTCTTGATCTTGATCAGCTGTGCGTTCAGGCTCTCGATAAAGCCGTCGGGCATGTTGATCATCTTAGCCATAGCCTCAGGGGTCATGCGCTTCATCATATCCCACATGCCAACGCCGGGCTTGACGTCAAAGTTGGTGGCCAGCTTGACAGCCCTGGTAGCGAGAGCCAGAGCCTCTTCGTTCTTGGAGAGATCCTCCATGCTGTCCTTGATGCTGTAATAGCCCTCGGGGAACTCCATCGGAGCCTTCAGATCCAGGCTGCCGACCTGCTTGAACCAGTTGGCAACGCCCTCCTGACGCTCGTTGAACTCAGGCAGAGTGTAGCAATCAGGCTCCTTCTCGACCTTTTCCAGCGTGATGGAATCCTTCACGTCACCGGCAACGGCCAGGATGGTGTTGAAGCCCTCTTCCAGAGCAACATTGAACTTGAATACGCGGTGCGCAGTCTGCTGGCCGACTTCCTTGCCGTTGACGTACAGCACAACGGTGTCCTGGTTGGAGTAGACCTTGATCTCGGTGGTCTCGCCTGCGCGCTGTGCATGGCGGCGGCCAGCGATGTGGACCATGGGCTGCTTGGACCAGTATGCCTGGTAGACAAAGTAGCTGTCCTTCTTGGTCTTGCGGTCAATGGTCATCAGGCCCTTGTTGTTGCGGCCTGCAACGCCGCCCTCGTTGCGGGCAGCACAGCCAAAGTCGAACATGTTCCAGCAGTGGGTAGCCCACACCCAGGGACGATCCTCGAACACCTGAGCCAGATGCTCGTGGTACAGTGCCTGATACTCCTCGGTGTAGTCCTTGCACTGGGGATCGTTGCTGTGCCAGTTGATGATGCCCTCGGTGCCGTACTCGGAGATGCCGATGCAGATGTCGGGGTGCTCGGCGTGGAACTTGTCCAGCCAGGGGCCGTTCTGCTCCATCTTGCCGCCGTACCAGCCGAAGTAGTGGTTGTAGCTCTCTACATCGGTAATGTGATGCATGGGGCCGTCAACAGGGGTGTTGGAGACGTGGGCAATGGTGGTGAGACGGGTGGGATCCAGCTCACGCACCAGCTTCTGCAGGTCGTGGTGGTTGTCCACCAGCTCCTGGCAGATGCCGCCGATCAGGATCTCGTTGGACAGGCCCCAGAACATGATGGAGGGGTGGTTGTAGTTCTGGATGATCAGCTCGGTCATCTGGTGACGGCAGTTCTGGTGAGCGGAGGGGTCCTTCTTAAAGACGCTGATGAAGGGAATCTCAGCCCAGACGGCGAAGCCCAGCTCGTCACATGCGTCGTAGAAGTCCTGGCTGTGCTGATAGTGGGCCAGACGGATGGTGTTGGCACCCAGCTCCTTGATGAGCATGGCATCCTCGTAGTGATCCTCAGCGGTCAGGGCGTTGCCCTTGTACAGACGATCCTGATGACGAGCCACGCCGCGCAGCGGGGTGGGCACGCCGTTGATGGAGAAGCCGTCGTTCGGGGTCACAGTATAGCTGCGGACACCCACGTTGGCGTAGATCTCGTCAAAGGTCTCGTTGTTCTTCTGCAGGCGGGCGGTCACGGTGTACAGGTTGGGCTCGTCCATGCTCCACAGCTGGGCATCGGGAACGTACAGGGTGACCTTGGTGCTGTCGCAGGGGCGCACGCCGGAAGCAACTTCGTTGCCGTAGCAGTCCTCGATGCTGTACATCACGGTATAGGCCTCTTCGCCGTTGGTGACCCAGCTCTCGATCTCAAAGGTGGCACCGCCGTCCTCGGTGGGCTTGGGGGTGACCTTGATGCCGGGGCCGCCGAAGTAGTCCAGGTCAAAGTGGGTGCCGGGCACGCTGATCAGGTTCACGCCGCGGTACAGGCCGCCGTAGAAGGTGAAGTCGGCGGAAGCGGGGTACATGGAGGGGGTGTCCTCGTTGGAGACCACGATGGTCAGCTCGTTGTCGCCCTCGTGGCACAGGTCGGTGACATCGGCACGGAAGATGGAGAAGCCGCCCTCGTGGGTGGTTGCCACCTGGCCGTTGACCTTCACGGTTGCGGCCAGAGCAGCTGCCAGCACCTCAACGTAGGTGCGGCCG
>OGUL01002745.1_pt1 | contig 11307 bp, 8 predicted proteins | sample 1553651 | NCBI WGS metagenome assembly OGUL01 (sample SAMEA2580048, study PRJEB22360) | human gut metagenome | biome: human gut; feature: human-associated habitat; material: faeces | place: Denmark | collected 2008/2010
GCCCTCCTTTTGCGAAGCAAAACTTTAAATGAGGGCTGCGAATGTTACAGTTCGCAGGGTACCTGTGAACTGTAACATCAGATCCGTGCGGTATTGCATCAAAAATACCGCGTTATCTGTAGACAATGACTGAATTATGAATTACGAAAAGGTAAGTATTATGAATCAGAAAGCATTAAAAACGCTCGAATACGACAAAATTATCGAACAACTGGCTTCGTATGCCAGTTCTCCGCTGGGCCGGAAGAAATGTCTGGAGCTCGTTCCTTCTTCTTCCCTCTCCCAGATTACGCGGATGCAGCATGAGACACACGACGCGCTCACCCGGCTCTTTAAAAAAGGCCACATTTCCTTTGGTGATGTCAAAGATATCCGCGGCGCATTAAAGCGTCTCGAAATCGGCAGCTCCATGAACATCACGGAGCTTCTGCAGACCGCCGCACTTCTGGAAAACACGGCACGCGTCAAAGCGTACGGCCGCCGCGAAAATGCGGACCAGACGCCGGACAGCCTCGAAGATCTCTTCGAAACACTGGAGCCTCTGACGCTGCTTTCCACGGAAATCCGCCGCTGTATTCTCTCCGAGGATGAAATCAGCGATGATGCAAGCCCGAATCTACGCCGTATCCGTCGTTCCATCAAATCGTGTGAGGAAAAAATCCACAGCCAGTTAATCTCGCTCGTCAACGGTTCCTACCGCACGTATCTGCAGGATGCCGTCATCACGATGCGCGACGGCCGCTACTGTATCCCGATCAAATCCGAGTACAAAGGCCAGGTTCCTGGCATGGTACATGACCAGTCCTCGACCGGTTCCACCTTCTTTGTCGAGCCGATGGCCGTTGTCAAACTGAACAACGATATCCGTGAGCTGGAAATTGAAGAAGCAAAAGAAATCGAGGTCATCCTCTCTACGTTGAGTGCCCAGGCAGACCTGCACCGCGATGAGATCCGTTACGACCTCGAAAACATGGTAGAGCTTGACTTCATTTTCGCGCGCGCCGCTCTTGCAATGGAGCAGAACGCCAATGAGCCGATCTTCAACACCGAAGGTAAAATCCACCTGCGCAAGGCACGCCACCCGCTGATCAATGCGAAAAAAGTCGTTCCGATTGATCTGTCGCTCGGCGAAGATTTCGACCTTCTGATCGTCACCGGACCGAATACCGGTGGTAAGACGGTTTCCTTAAAGACGGTCGGACTCTTAACACTGATGGGCCAGTCCGGACTTCACATTCCGGCACTCGACCGCTCCTCCCTTTCCGTTTTCGACGAGGTTTACGCCGATATCGGTGATGAGCAGAGCATCGAGCAGTCGTTGAGTACCTTCTCCTCCCACATGACGAATGTGGTTTCTTTCCTCGACAAGGCAGACCGCAATTCCCTCGTCCTGTTCGATGAGCTCGGCGCCGGTACCGACCCGACAGAGGGCGCGGCGCTTGCCATCGCGATCCTCTCTACGCTCCACGAGCGCGGCATCCGCACCATGGCAACGACACACTACAGTGAACTGAAAATCTATGCCTTATCCACACCGGGCGTGGAGAATGCCTGCTGTGAATTCGATGTCGAGACTTTAAGCCCAACATACCGCCTGCTCGTCGGCGTTCCTGGAAAGAGTAATGCGTTTGCGATTTCCAGCAAACTCGGCCTGCCGGACTACATCATCAACAAGGCAAAAGACGAAATCAGCGAGCAGGATGAATCGTTTGAGGACGTTCTGACCACTCTCGAGCAGAACCGGATCACACTGGAACGCGAAAAAGAAGAGCTTGCCCGCACCCGCGCGGAAGTCGAATCCCTGAAGCAGAGCCTTGCCAAGAATCAGGAACAGATCGACGCAAGAAAAGAAAAGATGATCTCCAATGCAACCGAGGAGGCACAGAGAATTCTCCGCGAGGCGAAGGAATACGCCGACCAGACGATGCGCGATTTCCAGAAATTTGGAAAAGAGAATGTTTCCGTCCGCGAAATGGAGCAGAAACGTACCGCTCTGCGTGAAAAAATGAACAAGCTCGATAAGAAAAAGGCGAAGGAAGTGCCGAAGCGCACCGGAAATCTCCGCCCGCAGGATCTTCATCTCGGCGATGCCGTCAAAGTCTTAAGCATGAATCTCAAAGGTACTGTCAGCACCCGCCCGGATTCGAAGGGAAATCTCTTCGTCCAGATGGGTATCATGCGGACCAAAGTGCATATCTCCGACCTTGTGCTGATCGACGAGGCTGTCATCACCGGCCCGTCCATCTCCCGCACAAGCAGCGGAAAATCGAAGCTTTCCAAGGCTGCCACGATTTCTACCGAGATCAATCTGCTCGGAAAAACGGTGGATGAAGCGGTTGCCGAACTCGACAAATATCTCGATGACGCTTATCTCTCCCATCTGCCGAGTGTCCGCGTTGTCCACGGAAAAGGAACGGGCGCACTGCGGAAAGGCATTCACAATTATCTGCGCCGCCAGAAACACGTAGCGGACTTCCATTTAGCGGAATTCGGCGAGGGCGATGCCGGCGTTACGATTGTTACGTTTAAGAAATAAAAACTCAGGAAAATATGGGACGGAACGCATACTGTATGCGGTTCCGTCCTGTCCCCAGTGAAGGAGAATCTTTTATGGCTTCCAAACAGAAAATTCTGATCGTCGATGACGATAACAATATCGCAGAACTGATTTCTCTCTATCTGACCAAGGAATGCTATGACACAAAAATTGTAAACGATGGAGAAGAGGCTGTCCGGGAGTTTCACTCCTTCCAGCCGAACCTGATTCTGCTCGACCTGATGCTGCCCGGCATGGACGGCTACCAGGTCTGCCGCGAAATCCGGCACGATTCCGATGTTCCGATCATCATGCTCTCGGCAAAGGGCGAGGTGTTCGACAAAGTCCTCGGCCTGGAGCTCGGCGCGGATGACTACATCATCAAACCATTTGATTCCAAGGAGCTCGTTGCCCGTGTGAAAGCAGTGCTGCGGAGATTTCAGCCATCACGCACGATCCCGGTGTCCGCGACCGCAGGAAAATGTGTCGAGTACCCGGATCTTATCATCAACCAGACGAACTATTCCGTCATTTACCAGGGCCGCACCGTCGATATGCCGCCGAAGGAACTGGAGCTTCTCTACTTCCTTGCTTCCTCACCAAACCAGGTCTTTACGCGAGAACAGCTCCTCGACCATATCTGGGGCTATGAGTACATCGGCGATACCCGCACGGTAGACGTTCATATCAAACGTCTCCGCGAAAAAATCAAGGACCATGCCTCCTGGGCCATCACGACGGTCTGGGGCATCGGTTACAAGTTTGAGGTTAAAAAATAATGCGACGCACGCTTTACCGGAAATTAATTCTCATTTATGTCATTCTCGCCATTGCCGGCTTTACGCTGATCTCAACGGTCGGCTCCCGTATGGTGGAGGACAGTCTGGTCTCCAGCGCGAGCACCAGTCTGTACCGGGAGGCCACGCAGATCGCTTCCAAACAGGGCGACCTTTATTACCACAGTGAGCGTTCCCTGACGGATCTTTACAATTCGCTCAGTGCACTGGCTTCCTATCACAATTCCCAGATCTGGCTCATCAGCGCAGACGGGGAAATTCTGCTGAACACGGCAGCTGCACTCGATGAGGAAAACCCGGAGATCATCGACGGTTTTGATCCGGTTGCGCTCGGCAGCGAGTATTACAGCACGGGAACGTTTTTCGGCTATTTCGAAGACAAGATGCTGAGCGTCATGGTTCCCGTCACCTCCGATTTCCGGATCAATGGCTATGTCGCCATCCACCTTCCGCTGCAGGACGTCTATCAGCAGAGGGAAAGTCTGCTGGCACGGATTGATTTTCTGTTCCTGCTCGTGTTCGGACTCTCGTTTGTGATTCTGATCTTTTTCTCCCTCGTCGTGTACCGGCCGCTGAAAAAGATCATCAACGGTGCAAAGGAGTATGCCTCCGGCAACCTGACCCACAAAATTGATGTTAAATCTCACGATGAGATGGGGTATCTCGCTTCCACGCTGAACTACATGTCCGGCGAGCTGAACAAGACCGGCGAATACCAGCGGAATTTTGTGGCGAACGTCTCTCACGACTTCCGCTCACCGCTGACCTCGATCAAAGGCTATGTGGAGGCAATCCTCGACGGAACGATTCCGCCGGAAATGCAGGAAAAATATCTGAAAATCGTTCTGTTTGAGACAGAACGGCTGCACAAGCTGACGCAGAGCCTGCTGACGCTGAACGACATCGACGATAAAGGGAATATGCTCGATCTGACCTCGTTTGACATCAACGCCGTCATCAAGGATACCGCCGCTTCGTTTGAGGGAACCTGCACGAAAAAGCGGATTTCCATTTCACTGATCCTCGCATCGCGCACCTTATACGTCTGCGCCGATATGGGAAAAATCCAGCAGGTGCTGTACAATCTCATTGATAATGCAATCAAATTCAGCAACAACGATTCCACCATCACAGTTGAGACAACGGAGAAGCACGGCAAAGTCTTCGTCTCCGTCAAGGACACCGGCTGCGGTATTCCAAAGGCAAGCATCACGAAAATCTGGGAGCGCTTCTACAAGCTCGACGCCTCCCGCGGCAAGGACCGCAAAGGAACGGGACTTGGGCTTTCGATCGTCAAAGAGATCATCACTGCGCATAACCAGAATATCAATGTCATCAGTACAGAGGGCGTTGGTACCGAATTTATCTTTACACTCGCCAAAGGCGAAGCACCAAAATAAGCCCCTCCGCCGAGGGGCTTTTTTGCCAGACATATCAAACTAACTCTGGAGGTAATTTTCACTATGAACCCAAACACCATTGATTCCATCATCAAACAGCTCATTGCATCCCACACCACCATTTCCACCATGGAAAGCTGCACTTCCGGCCTGATCGCCTCCCTGATCACCGACACCGAAGGCGCCTCCGCCATTTTCCCCGGCGGCTACGTCACGTATCTGAACGAAACCAAAGTCCTCGTCGGCGTCAACCCTTCCGTCATCGAAATCCACGGCGTCTACTCCCCCGAATGCGCCGAAGCCATGGCCCGCACAGTACAAGAAAACCTGCACACCGCCATCGCCATCGGAATCACCGGCACAACCGGAAATCTCGACCCCAACAACGCTGACAGCGTACAGGGCGTCGTCTACTTCTGTATTTTATACAAAACCCAAGCCCACACCTTCACCTTCCAGACCAACGTCTCTGGCATGACCCGCCACGAAATCAAACAGCTTTACGCCGAGCAGGTCTTCGCCGAATTGGAAATGATCTTAACTTCTTCCTTATAAAAAGAATGCAGCTCCGTCTACAATCACCAGAGTCCCGTCCGTCTACCTCCACTCATGCGTCCGCAAATGCCCCGCGAGCTGCATATGGTCAAAGTTATTCTGCCGCAGTGCCTCGTACAGTACGATCGCCACGGAATTTGAAAGGTTCAGCGACCGAATATCATTAATCATCGGAATCCGCACCGCCGTCTCCTGATTATCGTACAGAATATCCTCTGGAATCCCCGCGCTTTCCTTTCCGAACATGATAAAGCAGTCCTCTTCATACTGCACATCCACATACGTCTGCGGCCCCTTCGTCGTCGCATAGTAAATCTTCGCCCCCGGATTTCTCTCCAGAAAATCCTCGTAACTCTCATACACCGTCACATCCAGCTTCGGCCAGTAATCCAGCCCCGCGCGCTTCACCGCCTTGTCCGAAATATCAAACCCCAGCGGCTTAATCAGATGCAGCCTCGTCCCCGTCGCCACACACGTCCGTCCGATATTACCTGTATTTGCTGGAATCTCCGGCTCATGAAGAACAATATTCAAATGTGCCATTTTACCAATCACTCCTGTCGTATATTTAAGCCTTATCTGCCAACCCGGTACATCTCATCCATCTGCGGCTTATCCAGATACCGGACCTCTTCCCCGTTCCGGAGAATCCTCTCCTTCCCGGATGTCGTCCGCCCAATCACCGCCGATGGAATCCCTTCGAGTGCCATTTTCTGCACCAGCCCCTCGCCGTCCGCCGCCGCAACCAGCAGCGCCCCCGTCGAAAGCATCTGATACGGATTCACCCCGAAAAACTCACAGATCTCCACCGTCTCCTGCTGGATCGGAATCCTCTTCAGCGCCACATCAAGCCCGATACCCGCGCCGTCCGCTATCTCCCAGAGCGCCCCGAAAATCCCGCCCTCCGAGAGATCCTGCATCGCAGCCGCACCGTGCTCGATCGCAATCTCCGCCTCACGGCAGACAGAGTAATCCTCCGAAAAATCCGCCGCCCCATGGATAAATCCCGGAGAAAATCTCGTCAGAAGCTCATCCCTTCTTGTCTTTGCCAGATAAGACACCGCGCCAAGCGCAATCCCCTTCGTCACGACAAGATCCAAATCCGCTGTCACACACGACGGATCAAACAGCCCCGCACGCGTTGTCCCGCCTGCCGCCGTCACGGTAAGCACCGGATACAAAACCCCGTCCGTCACCTCCGTATGCCCGCCGATCACCGCAGTTCCATACCGCACACACGCACCGTCAACCGCCCGCATCAGCTCCTTTAAATTCTTTTCTTCCATCGCCTCCGGCAGCATCAGCGACACCAGCACTCCTTTTGCCGATGCCCCCGCCGCGGCCACACTGTTGCACACCCGGCAGACCGCGAGCACCGCGTCCTCCGGATCCTTCACCAGCACCGGCGCACACGAAAACACCTGCGTCTCCTTTTCTCCTGCAAGTGCCGATACCCCGCGTCCGACCGCCGGCCCTGCTGCGTCCTCTCTTTTCTGCCCCAGCATCTTAAACACCGAGCGCACCAGCACGCTCTGCTGTAATTTACCCTTTCGCATCCCTTGTCCTCCTCGAACTTCCTGTTTCAAACGAAAAAGCAGACGGAATCCGTACTCCTTTTCCCTCTGCTTTCCCATTTTTCACGGAAAATGTTACAGTTCACTGGTTCCCAGCGAATTGTAACCAGAAAACGCCTAGTCCTCATCGTCCTCCGTTTTCTCTGTATCGCTGCTGTCGTCCGTCTTTTCCGTACCATCCGAATCCGAATCATCGCTGCTGTCTTCCTTCTTCTCCGAAGAACTCGATGACGAACTGCTCTGGCTGTATTTCGCTGCAACTTCCTTTGCTTTTGCAAGATCATTTGCCGCAATCGCCGCCTGCATTTCCGCACGCGCCGCTGCATTGTCCGTCTTTGTTCCCACGGTATAGACATCCGATGTCATGCGGTAAGTGCTGGAATTCACCTGCTCCTTCGTCTCATTTCCATTGTCATTCACAATCTTCCACAGCCGCGCCGTCGAACCCTGATAGCCGTACGATGTCTGTTCAATTGTTCCAAACGATGCATTCGCATCTTCCGTCAGGCTCGGCGTCGGATCCTCCGTGCTTGTCGTCTCACTCTCATAGCGGACCGTGCGGTTCGGATCTCTCGTCTCATGGCCGTAGATGGCAAAATGCAGGGTGCTTCCGTCCGCGCTCGCCTCAATATAAATCGGCGCATCCGTATTGTTGATGAATTTCAGGTCTTTCAATCCCTCTGCAATCGCCGCATCCATCGACGGATCCACATAGTGGACAATCATGGAATGGCTGTACCGCTCCGTCACCTCAAGCTCTGCTTTTAAGACAGCAACATAGAGCGTTGTGGAAACCTGGCAGATACCGCCGCCGTACGAATCGACGACCTTGCCCATCTCATACGATGCTGCCAGTGCATAACCATTTTCCGCATCAAACGGCACAACGACCGCCTCTACGGAAAATTCCTCGCCCGGCTGTACCAGCGTTCCGTTAATCTTCTCTGCGCCGACTGCGACATTCTGTTTTCTGCCGCTCGTACCGTTGCCATACTCCGTCATACCCTCGCCGAGCAGATCTTTGACAAGTGCAAGCTGCTCCGGATTACCGCCTGCCGGTGTTTCTTCTGTTACCAGTTCTACGCCGCCGATGCCGCCCCGCCAGCTTGTCGTCAGGTAATTGACAACCTTCGCCGTGGACTCATCCACGTTGACGCTGCATCCGGTCTGGCCCGGATTGACGATAAATTCGCCGTTTTCGCGGGTCAGCGTTGCATCTGTTGCCTCGCGGTTCAGCACGGCCGTGTTGTTTTCTACCGCCTGGCGCGCTGCCTCGCCATCGACTGTATATTTCAGGGAAAACGTCACCGTCTCTCCATTTTTGAGCCGGTTCTGTGTCAGGAACCGCTTCAGTACATTGCCTTCCTGCCCGATTGTGACGGCTTCTCTTGCCACCTCCGGGTTGGCGCAGGAAAGTCCGAGATCCCCTGCTGTCACCTGTGCATTCTGCTCTCCGGCAGACAGGTTGATAACCGAGGGTTTTAACTGTTCAATTTTTTCGTTTACTGCCTGTGTGATCTGCTCTTCGGTCATACCGCCGACGGAAATGTCTTCTACATAGATTCCGTCCAGCGCTGTCCGGTCATCCGCTTTGACTGGTTCTGCCAGAAAGCAGAATGCGAATGCGATAAGCATCACCAGCAGGCCTCTCATTTTTCTGCTGTTTTTCATACTGTGCCTCTTCTTGATCCGTTTCCCATTTCAATCTGTCTTTTACAGAATCTCTTTACACCAGCCATAAAAGTGCTGGAAGAACCATACCAAGCACCATAACCACTGCAAGAATCAATGCCAGCATCTTTGCTGCATTTCTCTTCTTTGCCAGCGGATCTTTCTTCTTTTTCTGTGCCTCTGTCGGGGCTTTTCGATTGACTTTATTACTCATCGTTCCATCCTTTCTTTTTCTCTTCTATTTTTTCTCAGTTCTCTGTCGTTTTTCCATTCTTCCATGTGCCAGAATAATCTGATCGATCATGCGGGATGCACGGCTTTTTGTGAGTGCTCCCCACTCCGGTTCGAGATCCAGCTCATGGTACCGGATCAGGTCCGCCAGATATTTTTTCTGTGCCTCCGTCGCCGGAACCTCACGTTTCATTTTGGCCTTCAGAGGCGCTGCGGCAAACCATTCCGGGTGATCTTCCGAAAATCCTTCTTCCAGTTTTCGGAACAGTGCCAGCGTTTCCAGCACATCGTCCATTGCACGGTGTGCGTGTTCCCGCGGGATCTGATAGTAGCCGCAGAGTGCTTCAAGGCTTCTGCTCTCCAGATCCGGGAGGGCTTTCCGTGCAATTTTCAACGTATCCCACGCTTCTTTTTCAAAGTCCAGACGGGCATTTATCGCTGCCTGCTTGATGAAGCTGTAATCGAACAGAATATGGTGCCCCAGAAGCGGCAGGCCGCCGCAGAAATCCAGAAAGCCGCGGACAGCAGTCTCCACATCGGGCGCATCCGCAATCATCTCATCCCGGATTCCGGTGAGTTCCGTGATCCGCTCCGGCACTTTTCTGCCCGGATTGACGAAAGTCTCATACGATGCCGTGACCTCTCCGCCCTGCACTTTTACTGCACCGATCTCCAGAATCTGGTCTTCCTTTACAGAAAGACCCGTTGTCTCAAGATCGAGCACTACAAAATCTTGTATTTTCATCTTTTATTACCTTTTCTAGTATCTCATGTTCTTTTGAAATGTCAAGCGTAAAAAAGCTCACTGCAGTCGATCATCTCCGCATTTCCCGTCAGCGGATCGCGCTTCTGATAATCAAACAGGAGTACCGTACGCGCCTTTTCCCCGTTTCCGAGCACATCGTAATCAAAAACTTCCACATGCGTCATGCGCTGCAGCTGCTTCCAATCGTATGTCGTATACGATGGCAGAAGTGTTCTCGTTTCGGCTTCTTTCTGATAAAAGTCACGCGACTCGTTTTTCCATTCGGACGGATCTTTTGCAAAGCGCGGCCGTGTCTTCATATTTTCACGCGCATACAGATCGAGCACCATCATCTGACGGAAGAATGCTTCGTCCTGCTGTTTTTCGTCCTGCAAAAACTCGAGCAGAATTTCATACCGCTGAATCCGGTTATGTGCCGCCTCACTGTAGCCCTTTGCCCGGTAGAAATCGCCGAGCTCCTGGAAGAAATCGAACGGGTTCTCATACAGACGCTCGATCATCGGCAGTGTGTGGACGAACTGGCCGCTGTTGTAGTAGACTTCCACCATCTCCTCCACGTCTTTGAGCTTCAGCACATCGTCATACGGCAGCCATTTCGTGTACAGTACCTCATATGGTTCGCGCTCCTGATAATGACAGTCATATTCCTCGGTATGCTCATACATGAAAGAACCGCGCAGCACTTTCAAAAATCCCAGCTGTAACTGCTGCGGACGCAGTGCATAGACATCCGCAAACGAACGGCGGAAACTGTCATAATCCTCATACGGCAGGCCCGCGATCAGGTCGAGATGCTGATGGATGTTTCTTCCCTTCGCAATCCGGTTTACAATCTCTGTGACTCTTCCAAAATCCATCTTCCGGTGGATCGCCCCGATCGTCTGCGGATTCGTAGACTGAACGCCGATCTCAAGCTGTACCAGCCCCGGACGCAGGGTATTTAAGAGTTTCAGTTCCTCCTCAGTAATCAGATCAGCGGCAATCTCAAAGTGGAAATTCGTCACGCCGTTGTCATGCTCCGCAATGAATTTCCAGATCGCCATTGCATGGTCTTTCTTGCAGTTGAACGTACGATCCACAAATTTGACCTGCGGTACTTTCTGTTCCAGGAAAAAGGCGAGTTCCTTTTTGACCAGAGCCAGATTTCGGAACCGAAGCCGCTTATCAATAGAAGAAAGACAGTAACTGCATGAAAACGGGCAACCGCGGCTTGACTCATAATAAATGATGCGGTTCTCGAATTTTTTCAGATTCGCATACGGAAAATCCACCTCGGACAGATCCATGACCGGACGCCACGGGTTGCTTTTGATGGCTCCTTCTGCATCACGGTATGTAATGCCGTGGATCTCTTCAAGCGTTTTCCCCTCCGTGCCGTTCTCCTGATTCTGGTAATACACTGCCAGTTCACGGAAGGTAATTTCGCCCTCACCCTTCATGATTCCGTCAAGGAACGGATACTGCTCCAGCATCTCCTCCGCGTGGTACGACACCTCCGGCCCGCCAAGCCAGATCTTCGTTTCCGGGCTGATTTTGTGATATTCCGTAATCAAATCTTCCACAATAGATATGTTCCAGATATAACACGACACACAGACGACATCCGCATACGCCAGAAACAGACTCCGCAGCATGGAATCTTTTGACTGGTTGATCGTAAACTCACGGATCTCCGGGAACACACCGGCTTTCTCCGCGCTCGCCTGCAGCGTGTAAACTGCAAGATTGGAATGAATATATTTTGCGTTGACCGCAGTCAGAATAATTTTCATAATCT
>OGUL01002747.1_pt1 | contig 11293 bp, 9 predicted proteins | sample 1553651 | NCBI WGS metagenome assembly OGUL01 (sample SAMEA2580048, study PRJEB22360) | human gut metagenome | biome: human gut; feature: human-associated habitat; material: faeces | place: Denmark | collected 2008/2010
TGAATATGATAATTTACTTTTGCGAGTTCTCTTTTTGCATTCCACCCCAGTTTCTCATTTTCTTTTTCTTTAAGCCTCTCAAATTCTTTTATTAAATAAATTTTAAATTCTGGACTTATCCACATACCAAATTCAAATGCAATGTCTTTATACGCATAAGTACCACCATATCTTCCTGCTTTTGCAAATATTCCAATAGCATTTGTTTTCTCTGTCCATTCTTTCACGCTGATTTTATAACTATTTAAACCAGCATTACTTCTAATTATGGCAAATTCGCCATAATTAAAGCATGGATTATGTATTTGTTCCCAAATTCCCATCCTTGGCCTTTACCATATCTGTCAAGGATATATAATCTTTATTATCACGTGTCAACATTGATACTTCAGTGCCCTGTACTTCTACACTTTTCCCCATCTAGTTTCTCCTTTACACTTAACTTTTATACTGCTTCAGCAACTGCCCAACTTTTTCCGAAACATCTTCCGCAATCTTATATTGTTTTCCATCAATCACAAGATTTTTTCCAATGGTAAACCCGAATTTTGTTCCATCATTTAAATACAGTACAAGTGAAACTCCACCGGCAAACATTTCACTGCTATTTGTTATTTCCTGAATATCCATTGCCGCTAACAACTGATAAATTTCATAAATTCCCTTTGGCGAAATGACCTCTTGTTTGACCACAAGTCTTTGAATTTTACTTATTTTTTTGTAGACGGTCTTCGTAAATACCGCATTGTTTTCTTTCAGATTAGCGGTGTTTACTGATGCTTTCACCATCACCTTGCATTTGTATTGTTTTTTCTTGTATTTTGCATAAACAACTACATTGCCTGTTTTCTTTGCGGTCACTTTTCCCTTTTTGGTAACCGTTGCTTTTTTCTTATTTTTTGAATACCACTTTACAGCCCCTGCCTTTTTGTTTAACAGTTTAAGTTGTACAGTTGCCCCCTGCAAAAGAGAAACCTTTGTTAGATTCAACTTAACTTTTTTCGTTTTTGCTTTCGGAGCAACAGGAATCTGCGCCAGACATAGCGCAAATAATAAAACAACAGCTACCCTCTTTTTCATCTTCATCATAATATTTACCTCCCATAAAAAAATTAGTAATTTAATTTTACCATATTCCCCCTATTATGCGCAAGAGTCACTTTATTTTTTTACACATGTTGTTTTACAAAAAATATCAACCAAACTGCCCGCTGACATATGCTTTTGTTTTCTCTCTCTGCGGATTATTAAAAATCTGCTCCGTCTGTCCATATTCAATCAAATCACCCATGAAAAAGAATGCTGTTTTATCTGCCACACGCGCAGCCTGCTGCATATTATGTGTCACAATAATTACCGTATAATTCTTTTTCAGTTCTACCATAAGTTCCTCTGTTTTCTGTGTTGAAATCGGATCAAGCGCACTCGTTGCCTCATCCATCAGAATAATCTCCGGCTCCAGTGCAATCGCACGTGCAATACAAAGTCTTTGCTGCTGTCCGCCGGATAATCCTAAAGCACTCTTTTTCAAGCGGTCTTTTACTTCATCCCAGAGAGCGGCTTTTCTCAAACTGGTCTCTACAATTTCATCCAGTTTTTTGCGTCCGTGCACTCCGTGGTATTTTGGCGCATAAGCAATATTATCATAAATGCTTGCCGGAAACGGATTCGCTTTTTGGAAGACCATACCGACCTTTTTTCGCAGTGCAGCAGCGTCTACTTTACGGCTGTAAATATCCGTTCCGTCAAACAGTACATCACCGCTTATTTTACACCCCGGAACCAAATCGTTCATCCTGTTTAATGTTTTCAAAAAAGTTGACTTTCCACAACCGGACGGACCAATCAGCGCCGTAATTTCATTTTTTTCAATGTCCATTGTCACATCATGTAATACATGGTGTTTTCCATAACTTAAATTCAAATCAATCGTTGATACAATACTCATACTCTCTTATCCTTTCCTTCTCTTTTTGAATACTGCCGCAATCACATGGGTCAAAATTTCAATAAACAAAACAAATACCATGAGCACTGCTGCCATCGCATACGGCACCCATTCCGGCGCACCGCCTTCAGTTGCATATAAATAAAGCTGAACCGTCATCGTTGCCCCCGGTTCCGTCACATGTGACATCACAGACGACGGTAAATCCTGTGCAATTCCCGCGGTGTACAAAAGAGCAGCCGATTCACTTACCATACGTCCAATACTCAATATAATTGCCACCACAATTCCCGATATTGCACATGGAAGAATAATCTTACGAATCATATAAAACTTTGACATACCAGTTGCAATCGCTGCTTCACGGTACGTTTGACTAACTGCTAATAAAGACTCCTCTGTCGTTCGAATCATTGTCGGCAGGACAATTAACGTAAGTGTTAAAGATGCTGATAACATCGAACCCGCATAATCTCCAATTGCCATTTTACGAACGAAAAAATTAAGTCCAAATAAACCATAAACAATCGAAGGAATACCGGCAAGGATTTCAATTGCAAATCGTATTCCCGAAACAATTTTTCCTTGTTTGGCATATTCCGCCAAATAGATTGCTGAACCGATTCCTAACGGGATACAAAAAATCAATGTCAGTACCACCGTATAAATCGTATTGATAAGCATCGGTTTAATTCCATAGGAATCCATCAAAATGTCCGGCTCCGTAAACAAAAACGCCCGGTTGACATAGGGAAGTCCCTTTTTCAAGAGATAACCAATCAATCCAATTGTCAAAAAGGCAACCGCCACCGTGAGCATTATTACCACAAACCGAAACAAAATTGAGGAAATCCTCACTTTACTTTTTAATACCATACTGCTGTCTCCTTTTCTCTATCGTTTTCCGGCTGCCGTTCGTTTGATTAGTGCATAGAACAGACCGTTAATCACAACGATAAATACAAATAATACCAGTCCGATTCCCATCAAAACACCGGAGGTCTCCTCACTTGCGTAAGCCATCTCTGTCACAATCGCCGTTGTCAAAAACCGAACCGGTTCCAACAGTTTTGGCATCTGTGCCACATTTCCGGCTACCATGATTACCGCCATCGTCTCTCCGACCGCACGTCCGAGTCCTAATAAAACCGCCGATAAAATACCGGATTTTGCCGCCGGCACAATAATATGTAAAATGGTATACTCGCGGTTGACACCCAGTGCTAACGAGGCCTCCATATATTCTTCCGGCACCGCTGTAATACTTGATTCACTGACCGAAATAATGGTTGGCAATGTCATTACAATCAATACAACAATCGCTGAAAGAAGTGTTAATCCGGCAGGAAGTGAGAACATATTCTGTACAAAAGGAACTAAAAGAATCATTCCCAAAAATCCGTAAATAACCGATGGAATACCAGCCAGCATACTAATTACTGTCCGAAGTACGGAGGCAACCGGTCTCGGAATAAAATGGCTCATTCCAACCGCTACCAGAATGGAAACCGGAACTGTAATCACAACGGTCCCAATCATAGAAAATACGGATGATAACAAAAATGGTAAAATTCCATACTTTGCCGGTTCCACGGAAGTATCCCATGTCTTTCCAAACAAAAAGTTTTTAATTCCTACTTTCGCAATACTCGGTCCACCGGACTGAAACATATAAACACCAATCATAATAACAGCGATTACCGTTACAATGGTAAAAAGGAATAAAAGATATCGAAACAAAAGATCCGATAATTTTTTATGTACTTTCATATTTTTGCGTGTCTCCTTCATATAAGGAAAGGGACACAGTTTTTTCCGATATCCGCTAAGGACTCGTCAAAACCTGCGCCCCATCAGTCATCCTTTGGATGACTTTTTCCAATTATTTTTTCTTAACTGTTACTTTGATTTTTGCTTTTACATTACCCTCTACGGTTGTAATGGTAATCGTTGCTTTACCTTTTTTCTTTGCCTTGATAACACCCTTTTTGCTAACGGTTGCTACCTTTTTGTTAGAAGATTTAAACTTCACAGCTTTGTTTACGGCATTAGCAGGATAAACCGTGTATTTAATTGTTTTTTTCTTGCCCTTTTTCAAAGTGATTTTGCTCTTTACATTCAATTTAATCCGACGTGGAGCAATTTTTACCTGAGATAAATTTACAAATCCCATTTTTGTGATGATTTTCTTTGCATTGCTGCTGGTCTTAATCCATTTAATGAAGTTTCCGGCTGCTCCGGTTGCTTCCCCTTTTGTTGCAAGTACGAATGGACGACTCATCTTATATGTACCATTTGCTACATTTTCTGTTGTCGGAGATACACCATTAAATTTTACGGCTTTTACCTGTTTTTCATCCAAATCACCAAGTGACATATAACCGATTGCACCGGGATTTGTTTTTACTGATGTCTGCATCGCACCGGTTGTTGAAATTTCAGCGTCCAGTTTTCCATAATTTTTCGCAATGTCCTTTTTGAAGTCATTCTTCAAAACATCTTCAAAACAACTTCTTGTACCGGAACCGGATTCACGTCCGTATACGGCTGCTGCCTTGTTGTAAGAAGAAACAATGCTCTTCCAGTTTGTTGTCTTTTTTGCATACAAGTCATAGAGCTGTTCCGGTGTGATATTTCCGACCGGATTGCTTTTATTTACAACAATCGCAATTCCATCGTTGCAGATTACATTTGCCTTTAATACCGCTGCTTCATCTGCTTTCAAAGCACGAGAAGACATTCCGATGTCTACCTTTCCGTTCATTGCATCTGAAATTCCCGAGCCGGAACCGGTAATATTGGTAAAGTTAATTTTGATTCCTTTATTTTCTTTTACGTACTGTTTTGCCAGCTGCTGAGCCAGTGGAGAAATCGATGTAGAACCGGACAATGTAATTGTTGCGGTTGCTGCTTTCGACTGGTTTGGTACTGCAATTGGCGCAAGTGTAAATGCCATTGCCATAGTAAGTGATGTTGCAATTATTTTTTTCAGTTTCATAATTCATTACCTCTCTTTTTCATTTATTTGGTTTTAGATACAGAGAACCAATCAGTGATACAAACGGCACCGCCAAAATAATTCCGATGGTTCCCGATATTCCTCTTAATAGTTCAATCCCGATTGAATACATATTTATCATTTGGTTGTACGGATACGAATACGCATAAATCATAATCATCGTATTCAAGGAACTTCCGGTAAAAGCAAGGATTAATGTATTTGACATCGTTCCCATCATATCTTTTCCGACATGAATTCCGGATTTGAATAATTCCTTTTTGCTAATCTCAGGATTCCTGTCATGAATTTCCTGTATCGTACTGGAAATGGACATTGCCACATCCATAACCGCTCCTAACGAAGCAATCAAAATACCGGAGTATAACAGGTCTCCTACCTGTAATTTACAATTCTGAGCCACATAAATCAGATTTTCAATTTCTTCGGTGTTGTATCCGGATATGTGTGACAATTTTCCAAATAGCATGGCGATAATTCCGGATACCGCAACTCCCATAATTGTTCCTATCGTGGCACATACGGTTTTCTTTGTAAATCCGCCGATTAACAGAAGCGATACAATGGTAATCAGACAAACGACTGCAATCGTTAAAGGAAATGGGCTCGCTCCCTCATAAAGCAGGGGAAGGTATAAACCGATGATACATATAAAGGTAAACACCAGAGCGATAGCGGAATAAATTCCTCGTTTTCCACCGATGAGACAAAGTATCAGTAAAAACAATCCAATTAAAGCATACATGACATACTCTCTGTCGTAGTTATACACATTGGCATTGATTACATCACCATATGCACTAATCTGTACAATTACTTTTGTTCCAACCTGACAATTTGCCCCGTACAAATAACCATTTAGATTATTTGCTTCTACGGTTTTTCCCTTGTGGGAGCCGGATGTGATTTTTACTTTCACATCCTGACTTCCCGCCATCTCTCCCTCACCGGTATTATTTCCACCGCTGTTTCCTTTTACAATTTCCACCACAGTGGCTTTGGCATACTCTAAACCATCTTCGCTAATCAGTGGTGTCTTTTTCACTGAACTGCTTACATACCAGATGATACCAAACAATACCAAAAGTTCTGCCGCCGTGCCAATGATTTCAATTGCTTTCTTCTTCGTTATCCGCTCCATATAATTCAATCATCCTATCTTGTAACTTTCACTTTAAAGGTTTTCTTTAATGTACCTGCTTTTACAGTGATTGTTACGGTTTTCTTTGTATACTTCTTCGCCGTTACTTTACCGGCTGCACTTACCTTCACATACTTTTTGTTGGAAGATTTGTAAGTAACTTTTTTCTTTGTGTTGGTTCTCTTAGTTATGATTTTAAAGGATTTGCCTTTTTTCAGTTTCACCGTTTTACCAGCAATGGATTTTTTACCTTTTTTAATCGTAAGTGCTGCCTTTTTCACTGTGGTCTTAGCAGCCGGCTCACCATCATCCAAATCCAAATCATCATCACCGTAGAAACTCACTACTTTGTATTCCACATTGTCAATTGCTTTTTTCAAGTTTGCATATGCTGTGTCATATGTAGCTGCCGGAATCTTTGTTGTCAAATCCGGAAGCAGTGTCTTGTCTAACAAACTTGAGAATCCTGCACGAAGTGTCGTCGTTGTCGTATCACCAAGTTTAGAAGCGAATTCACCCTGTGCATATCCATAGTAGTTCAATGGGTCTTTGGCATTGTCCGCATTGTTTGTCTTGTCATAAAGTACAGACAATTTTTCTGCTCCCTTATCCTTTGATGTGGATGCAACAATCTCTTTCAACACTTTCACCGCATCATCTACTTTTTTCAAAGACTCTTCACTGTATACGGAACTGCTTAATCCTTCTGCTTTTTTAATCAACTGCTGTGCTGAATCTTTTTGGCTTTCCTTTTTAATGGTAAATGGTTTTGCATATTCAGCACCTGTATAATCAAAAGTCTTGATTGTAAATGCCTGATCCGAAAAATCAATGGTCGAATAGGTCGGAAGCTGATTGTTGGAACGCTCTGCGATGTAATACTGTTTCTGCGTAGCTAAGTTATAGAACTTAGAACCACTGGCAGAACCTGCCGCAATATACAATGTTCCTTCCGGATTTGTTGCCGAATCCTGTCCGTATTCAATTGCAGTACCGTCAATAATCTGATAAGTTCTTGCATAACTGTGGTCATGACCGGTTAAGCAGACATCAATGTCATACTTATCCATAAGTGGCGCAAAAATTGTACGAAGATTTGCTCCATCAAAATCGGAGTGTGGCTGTCCGGAACCATAAATATCATGGTGGAAGGCTACTACTTTCCATTTCGCATTTGGTGCGCTTTTAATTGCCTTTTCCATCAGTTTGCTGTGCTCTGCCGCATTACGGTTATTACTATTCAAAACAATGTATAGTACATCGCCATAGCTGAAGTAGTAATCACTTCCGGAGTTCGTTGCTCCCAAATTATCCTCTGTATTTGGGTTGTTATAATGATACTTGTAATCGGTTCCTTTGCTCTCATGGTTACCGATGGAAGAAGCAAGCGGTAGATTACGAAGTACCGACGGATATAAGAAACCGGCATACTCGCTCTCTCTTACATTCTTTGTATCTGCTTCATCTGCTGCAGCATAATCAATCTGGTCACCTACTGACAGTACAAAACTAGCATCTCCATCTTTTTTCTTTGCCATCTCCAATGTTTTGTTCCAGTTGTAAGTATCAACCGCGATATTTACATCATCAATTGTTCCCTGTCCTTCGGAACCGGATGCACCAACCTGCGGGTCACCTACCAGCCAGATTTTGTAAGAAGAAAAATCTTTTGTCTGATACTTTTCTGCCTTACTCCATGTCGTTCCGTCGTTGGAATAGCTGTAGTAATAAGTAGTGTTTTTCTCCAATGCGCCTTTTATGGATACTTTGTTGGAAGCTTTGTAAGTCTCCACACTGTTGGAACGGTTAATATCGGTAACTGTGCCGTCATATACTTTGGCGTCGGATAAATCTTCTTTCTTTCCTAATTTTACTTTTGCTAATCCTTTTGTTTTGGAATACCAGCAAAAATTCAAATCTTTCTCAGTTGCGCCCGGTGTCAATACAATTTTACCGGAATCAATGGACTCTTTTCCTGTCCAGGTGCTGTCTTTCCATGTCTGGTACTCACTGACTGCTTTTGTGTCTGCTGTCAACGTGCTTTTTTCTGTTGTCTCTCCATAGGCTCCTGCCTGAATGGGATTTAAGGTCAGACTCAATGCTGCCAACGCAGAAAAAGCAATTACTCTGTTCATTCTTTTCATTTTTACCTCCATTTTTCCTGCCACGGATGTGGCACTTTCTTATTCTGCATTTCCTTCGTTACAATCCCATCTTAAAATTTCATTGTAAAATCCACTACCTAACAAAAGTAAAAAATTTGAAAAATTTTTTCAAAAAACCATGCATTAAAAAAAGCCCCTAAACTGCCTAAAAAATCGTTTTTAAGGCAATCCGAGGCTTTCCTTTTGTAAAATCCTTTAATTTAACTTTGCAAGTATTTTCTTAAATTGAATCGTAAACAAAATAGCAGTAAAGGTAACGGCAAACACGTCTGCAACCGGTTCTGCCAGATACACCGCAAAGGTCTGATCCACAAGAAGCTGCGGCAGAATATAAATAAGCGGAATTAACAAAACAAATTTTCTCAACACCGCTACAATAATTGAACAAACAGCACTTCCAATTGAGACAAACGTCATCTGGCAGGCAATCTGGATACCGAAAATAAACAATGCCCCACAATATACACGTAATGCCTGGGAAGTAAAATCAAGCAAAGTGGCATCGCTTGTAAACATGCCCACAAAAAGACACGGGATGATTAAAATAAATGCCCACAAAACAACAGAGTATACCAAGCTAATTGTTAGCAGTAAACGAAAACTTTTTTTCACACGCTCACGATTTTTCGCTCCGTAATTATAACTGGTAATCGGCTGTGCCCCTTGCCCGAGCCCTTGCAGCGGAAGCATCGCAAACTGCATCACACTTGTTAAAATTGTCATCGCACCGACCGCCAAATCTCCTCCGTAAGCAAGTAACGACGAATTAAAACAGACCGAAATGACACTCTCACTTGCCTGCATGATAAACGCAGAAAGTCCCAATGCAAGACACGGAAGCACCAAACCAAAATCCACTCGAAGATTTTTTCTTTTGAGGCGGAGAATCGTTTTCTCACCACATAGAAAATGAATTACCCACACACAAGAAATTCCCTGCGATAAAATAGTAGCAAGTGCAGCTCCCCTTACTCCCATATGAAACCCATAAATAAAAACAGGATCCAATATAATATTAGCCACTGCACCTATCATTACCGTAAACATACCGGTCTTTGCAAATCCCTGTGCCGTAATAAATGCATTCATTCCCAAGGTCAGCTGTACAAAAAGTGTGCCAAATGCATACAAACTCATATATGAATTTGCATACGAAATTGTATTTTCACTTGCTCCAAAAGCAAGAAGCAAATCTTTATTCCAAACCAGAATAACTACCGTCAATATAAGAGAAATCACTACCTGCACCGTAACGCAGCCACCAAGAATCTTCTCTGCCGACTCATGCTCTCCCTTTCCCATTGCAATCGAAGCACGCGGTGCACCACCGGAACTGATTAACGCTGCAAACGCTGACACAATCATAATCAATGGCATGCACACTCCAACCCCGGTCAGTGCAAGACTTCCGTCTCCCGGCATATGTCCAATATAAATGCGGTCAACAATGTTATAGAGCATATTCACAAGCTGTGCAATAACCGTTGGCACTGCCAGTTTAAAAAGCAGTTTTCCCACCGGCTCCGTTCCAAGAAAAGTTTTGTCCTGTTTCATATTATTATGTTTCCTTCTTTCTATCTTTTTTGCAATAGAACTAATTGTAGACGAAAATTGGGTGGCATGCAAGATATTTTTTAGTTTCCGTAATAAATAACAGTAAACACTCAATCCAAAATTTTCACTCCTTGATGATGTTCTCCGTCATTTTATACAATATGACGCAATTGATTTGTGTCAAGTGTTCGCTGGTACTCTATTTTGATTCCAGTAATTCGGCTGAATATCTTTAGGTCTTGTGGGTTTTGAGTACGTCGGTATGAGTTGCAAGAAGTCCAGTGGACTTCTGTTCTGCAACGACCGAAGCGGAGCGGAGACCACTGGTAGTTTCAGTGCCCATACCGCTACGCACTCAATTAGTGAAAACGCCCACGAGACGCAAAATTTTTCTACGGAATTACGGAAAACAAAAAAGTGCTAGCGAACAATTGTCGCAAACCAACAATTATTCCTACTTGCACAACACAAGAACCTATGCTACAATAAGAGTTACGAAAACGAAACGATGGATTTAAATGGAGGCAATCATGAAAAGAATTAAAACTTTGACAACAAAGAATTTAAAAGAAACATTGAAAAAAGGTGGATGCGGAGAATGTCAGACATCCTGCCAGTCAGCTTGTAAAACATCCTGTACAGTAGGAAACCAGAGCTGCGAAAACAAATAAGTAAGGAAACTGTTTGAATAAACGGTGATTATGAGCAATGGAGGGCTGATCGAAGGAGACTTCGGTCTAGTCCTCATTGCACGTTATAGCATCACCGTTATAGAATGAGAGGTCAAGGATGATACATCAGTATAAGAATAATGGATATAATATTGTGTTAGATGTAAACAGCGGTTCCATTCATGTTGTGGATGACGTTGTTTATGACGTGCTTTCTCTGATGGATGAAGAAAATGCAGATCGCTATGGAGAAGCTGAATTTTCACGTATTGCCGACGTTATTTTGAAGAATGATTATAAAGAAGAAGTTACGAAAGAGGATTTAAAAGACGTCTTTTCCGACTTACAGGAATTAGAAGAGAACGGAACACTTTTCACAAAAGATGTTTACAAAGAAGGCGTCATTGATTTCAAAAAGAGACAGACGGTAGTAAAAGCACTCTGCCTGCATATTGCCCATGACTGCAACTTGGCATGCCGTTACTGTTTTGCCGGTGAAGGAGAATATCAGGGCGACCGCTCTCTTATGAGTTATGAAGTAGGGAAAAAAGCATTGGACTTTTTGGTAGCCAATTCCGGCAGCAGAAGAAATCTTGAAGTGGATTTCTTTGGCGGAGAGCCGCTTCTTAACTTTGATGTTGTAAAAAAATTAGTAGCTTACGGCAGAGAAATTGAAAAAGAAAAAGACAAGCATTTCCGTTTCACCTTAACGACAAACGGTGTTTTGTTAAACGATGACATCATTGAATTTGCGAATCAGGAAATGGACAACATTGTCTTAAGTATTGATGGACG
>OGUL01002748.1_pt1 | contig 11289 bp, 10 predicted proteins | sample 1553651 | NCBI WGS metagenome assembly OGUL01 (sample SAMEA2580048, study PRJEB22360) | human gut metagenome | biome: human gut; feature: human-associated habitat; material: faeces | place: Denmark | collected 2008/2010
CACTACATATTTTTCCAGGCACTGCTCCATAGCTGTTCGTTTTACCAGTGCCTCATTGGCCTCCGGTGTGGTAAAGCCTTCTCTCTGGGTCATTCCGTTGGTTCCAAAAAAGCCCTTGGTAAAATGATAATTCTTCAGCATCTGCATGGCCTGGCTTCCGATCACCGCTTCCGTGGAGCCTTTCAACTCCCCGCCGATCAGCAGCACACGGATTCCCATCTGGGCCAGGGTCCTTGCATGGGAAACACCGTTGGTCACAAAAGTCGCCCTGGAGCCGTTAAGATGTTCCAGCATATATCCGGTCGTCGTTCCCGCATCCAGATATACAAAATCCTCCGGCTGGATCAGAGATGCCGCATAAGCTGCGATCTTCTTTTTTTCCTCGATATTAAGCTCGGATTTTTGGGCTACAGTAGGCTCATAAGCATTGACTGTATGCTCCAGTGCCACTGCGCCGCCAAAAACCCTGGTCAGTTTTCCTGCCTTGTAAAGTGCTGTGATATCTCTGCGAACCGTGGATTCCGATGCATTCAGGATATCTTTCAGTTCTGTTACCGTGACACTGTTTTTTTCTCTGAGAAGGCCGAGTATGATCTCATATCTCTGCTCCGTCAGCATGTTTTTCCTCCTTTAAAAAAGACACCCCGATCAGCCGGACCGGGATGTCTTCTGTTCACTCATTCAGAAATTACAGGTTCTCCTGCATGAATTTGCTTACTGCCTCGTATGCTGCATCCTCGTCTGCACCATCGAATGTGAAGGTAACCTCATGGCCTTTCTTTACGCCAAGTCCCATAAGTGCAAGAAGCTTTCTGCACTCTACAGTCTTACCGTCTTTCTCGATTGTGATCTTGGACTCGAAGCCTTTTACAAGTTTCACAAGCTCTCCTGCCGGACGTGCATGGATTCCTTCGTTATCTGTTACTACATACTTGAATTCTTTCATTTTTTTATCCTCCAGGTTTTTATTTTTAATTTTAAAATTTAAGCAACTTTTTTCTTCAGTACACCGAGAAGTACAGCTGAGATCAGAGTTCCCACAACCAGTGCGACCAGATACATCAGTGCATTACCTACAACCGGGAATACGAAGATTCCGCCGTGTGGTGCCATCAGTGTACAGTTGAAGAACATGGAGATCGCTCCTGCTATTGCGGAGCCGACGATGCAGGACGGGAGTACATGGATCGGGTCAGATGCCGCAAAAGGAATGGCTCCTTCTGTGATAAATGCAAGTCCCATGATAAAGTTGGTCGGTCCTGCCTCACGCTCTTCTTTTGTAAATTTGTCTTTAAACAGCAGGGATGCAAGTGCGATAGCACATGGAGGAGTCATGCCTCCTACCATAACTGCTGCCATAATGTCATAGTTACCTGCCGCAATGGCCGCTGTACCAAATACATATGCTGCTTTGTTGAACGGGCCTCCCATATCAATGGCCATCATGCCACCGAGAACCAGTCCTAAAATTACTTTACTTGAATTTCCCATGCCTGTCAAGGCATTATTTAATCCTGTATTGATACCACCCATGATCGGCTCTACAATGAATGTCATACAAAGTCCCATAAGAAGGACACCAACAACCGGATAGATCAGTACCGGTGCGATTTTTTCCAGAGCTTCCGGAAGTTTATCACAGACTTTACGAAGTCCCAGGATCAGATATCCTGCAAGGAAACCTGCAAGAAGAGCTCCAAGAAAACCGGATTTTCCGTTTGCTGCGATCATACCGCCTACAAGACCAACTGCAAGGGCCGGTCTGTCACCGATGGCCATTGCGATAAAGCCGGCCAGTACAGGAAGCATGAACCCAAATGCGGTTCCACCAATGTTTTTCAGAACAGCCGCTACCGGTGTGATGGTACCAAAGTTTGCTCTCTGGTCTGCCGGAAGGGAACTTAAATCTACACTTAAACCATCGATCAGAAATGCAAGAGCGATCAGGATACCACCGCCAACAACCAGTGGAAGCATATGAGATACACCGTTCATCAGCTGCATGTAGATTTTGTGGCCTGCCCCGCCGCCTGCTTTTGCGTTTGAGGAAGAGTTCTGGCTGCCTGCTGCCCCATGATATACCGGAACATCTCCGGAGATCGCACGTTCAACCAGCTGGTCTGCCTTGCTGATTCCATCGGAAACTTGGCATTCGATGACTTTCTTTCCATCGAAACGGTCCATAGGAACCTTGGCATCTGCTGCTACGATAATGCAGTCTGCTTCCTGGATCTCCTGATCCGTAAGTACATTTTTTGCTCCGCCGGAGCCTCTTGTCTCTATTTTAATGAAACAGTCTTTCGCCTTCGCTGCTTTTTCCAGTCCCTCTGCTGCCATGTAGGTGTGGGCAATACCTGTGGGGCAGGAAGTAACTGCCAGCAGTCTGGCTCTGGCTCCTTCGGAACTTCCTGTGTCTGCCAGTCTCTCGTCGATGTCTTTTTTCTCATCATCTGCTTTGTCGATGATCTCCATAAATTCATCTACAGACCCAGCATTGCGTAAGGACTCTGTGAAGTTATCATCCATCAGCATCACGGAAAGTTTGCTGAGTACATCCAGATGAATGTTGTCTTCTGTATTCGGTGCCGCGATCAGGAAAAGAAGGGTGACCGGTTCATCGTCCAGTGCCTCAAATTCCACGCCGTTTTTTACTACCATGGCAGCAAGTCCCGGTTTCTTTACCGCGTCACATTTTCCATGAGGAATGGCGATTCCCTCACCGATTCCTGTCGTACTTTCTTCCTCTCTTAAATACACCTGTTTCCGATAAGCTTCCCGGTCGCTGATCTTTTCGCTTTTTACCATAAGATCTACGGCCATGTCCAGCGCTTCGGATTTTGTCTTCGGTGCTGCATCCAGCGATATGCTTCGTTTGTCAAGCAGATCTGTGATTCTCATCTTCCCTTCTCCTTTCTTATTTACCCCTCTGTTACCTGTTCATATACTGCCTGAACTTCTTCCCTTGTGGCAAGATTTTCAGAAAATGCACTTGCGCTTCCTGCGGAAATTCCCATATGGAATGCATATTCGTGATCCTGTTTTTCCATCCAGCCTGCCATAAAGCCTGCTACCATGGAATCTCCGGCTCCTACGCCGTTTACCAGTGTTCCCTTCGGTGCCGGTTTCTCAAATACCTGTCCGTCTTCTGCTACCAGGACAGCTCCTTCACCGGCCATGGAAATCAGTACATTTCTGGCACCTTTTTCCTGGAGTTTCTTTCCGTAAGGGATCACATCCTGACGGGTCTTAAGCTCGACTCCGAAGATTTCTCCCAGTTCATGGTTGTTGGGTTTCACAAGGAACGGATGATATTTCAGAACATTTACAAGAAGATCTCTTGTTGCATCCACAACGATCATCACGCCTCTTCCGTCCAGTCTCGCCATGATCTTCTCGTACATGTCATCCGGCATGGATGATGGAATGCTTCCTGCCAGAAAAAGCACATCTCCTTCTTTCAGTGTGTCAAGTTTCTCCATCAGCTCCTGAACTTTTTCTGCGCTGATTTTAGGTCCCATTCCGTTGATCTCGGTTCCGTCAATGGATTTCAGCTTCAGGTTGATTCTGGAAACGCCTTCCGGGATCTTGATAAAATCGGATTTCACTCCCATCTCCTCAAGCTTTCTTACAATCTCATCTCCTACGAATCCTGCCATGAAACCAAGTGCTGTATTCTCAATTCCAAGGTTCATCAGCACGGTGGAAACGTTGATTCCTTTTCCACCCGGAAGCATCAGCTCAGAACTGGTACGGTTGGTAAGTCCAAGCTTGAAGTCCTCTACGGAAACGATATAGTCCAGAGATGGATTAAAAGTAACTGTGCAGATCATTTCTTTCTCCTCCCCATATCTTTTATTCTGCGGGTTTCTGACCGTTTTTTGTTGTTCCTCATTTGTTGAACTTAGTATACTTCCAAATTCATTCAAAGTCAATCAAACTACTTCACAAAATTCATGACTGTTTTTGGTTGAGTTTGCACAAAAAAAGTGCATCAATCCTAGTTTTTCCAGGTTGATACACTTTTATCCCTGATTATCTCAGTCATTTTCATTCATTTCAGTCATGGTCATTCACAGAATCTGGCACTCCATATCGTTTCATCTGTCTTTCTTCTTATTTATCGTCTCCTGTACCATGTCCTGATATTTTCTCATCAGCTCCTTTGTCACTCGGTCTTCCTCAAACCGAATTCCCCCGATCTGACGCACTGGCATGATTCCCATCAGGGAATTGGTAACAAAACATTCCTGATACCGCTTCAGGTCCTGAACATAGATGTCTGTCTCTTCCACATCTTCTGTTTCACAGAGATACTCCCGAAGGATCCCCGGAAGAAGGCCGCAACTGACTTGTGGCGTACAGATCACGCCGTTTCTCACAAAAAATACATTACTTACCGTACCTTCAGAAACCTGTTCTTTTGTATTGAGAAACAGCCGCTCATCCATTCCTGCTGCCGTGGCGTTTCTTTTTTCCAGGATACAGTCTCCGTAATTCATGGTTTTGTGATATACCAGCGGTGAGGTTTCATTTCGTTTTACCGCACTGATATCTATGAAAAAACCTTTCTCATATTTTTCCGGTGTATAGTGATTGGCACGAAGAGAATAAACCATGTTTTCCTTGGTAAGCATGATCTTTAATGCACAGTGCTCCAGGTTTCTAAATTCCTTTTGTACTTCTGTGCGCATTTTCTGTTCTTCCAGATATTTTTCAATCTTCCGTGCAGTGATCCCCCGTTCTGACAAGCTTCCCAGTTTCAGGAAATCTGCGGCACGTTCCAGTCTTTTCAGGTGTTTATCCAGCAGTATGGGAATTCCCTGTTCGATCCCTATGGTTTCAAATGCTCCCAGGCCAAACTGAAAACATTCATCTAATGTTACGTTCATCTCCATCCTCCCTTTTGCATCAGGTCTCCCGGCCCGTCTGCAGAATCTTTCTTAGTCTTCCGTTATTCCGTATGTCCCCTATTGCAGTGCGTCCAGGATTGCTTTCGCTTTCTGCAGTGTTTCCTCATACTCAAATTCCAGATCTGACTCTGCCGTGATCCCGCCGCCGACACCAAGATGATATTTCCCGTTTTTATGAAGGGCTGTACGGATCACGATGTTAAAATCGCAGCTGCCATCCAGTGTCAGATAGCCGATGGAGCCGGTATAGAGATTTCTTTTTCCATGCTCCAGTTCATCAATGATCTCCATAGCGCGGTATTTCGGTGCACCGGTAATGGAGCCGCCGGGGAACGTAGCTTCCAGAAGGTCCATGACATTTTTTCCATCTTCCAGTATACCTTCAATATCCGACACCAGATGAAATACTGTGGCATATGCTTCCACTGTAAAAAGTTCAGTTACTTTCACGCTTCCCGGTGTACATACCCGGTTCAGATCATTTCGTTCCAGATCTACGATCATGAGAAGTTCACTTTTATCTTTGCCGGAATCTACAAGTTCCTGGCGGAGCATTTCGTCTTCCTCAGGCGTTGCGCCACGTTTTCGTGTTCCTTTTATAGGACGGGTGTTTACATGGCGGTCTTTCATTTTCAGGAAGCGCTCCGGAGAGGCACAGACGATCTGATAATCTCCGAAATCCAGATATCCGCCAAAAGGAGAGGGATTGTTTTTCCGAAGATCATAAAAAACATCCAGCGGCTGTTTTTCGCTTTCAATTGTAAGCTGCTGTGTCATATTGGCAATGTAGATATCACCTTCTATAATATACCGGATCATCCGGTCCACTGCCTGCTTGTATTCCTCTTTCTCAAAATTTGGATGGACCTGAATCTTAAATTTCTCACGGTGAGAATTTTCCGTGATCATCCCATTTCCGAATTTCTTTTTTTCTCCGATTTCCGGTTCTTCCGGTTTGCCAGCCTCTGCAGATTCCAGGATTGCTTTTTCCATTGCGCCGATCTGCGCCGCGGCATTTCCGCTGATTCCATTTGACACAAGATACGTCCTTTTTTCCTGACAGTCTTCCACAACAAAACAGTCATAAAACGTCAGAACTGCTTCCGGAATCGTCACAAGATCTTTTTCCCCGGAGGGTACTCCCATCTGTTTCCTTCCGTAATCATAGGAAAAATATCCTACAGCTCCGGACACAAGGGGAAGTCTGCTGTCATTTTTGTCCTCATGGGTATTCAAATATTCCCGCATGTAGTCTTCAAAGGTTGTTTCTGTTTCCGGTTTTCCATTGATGGTAAAGGTCTTCCCGTCTTTTACCAGTTTCAGATAGGGGCACCTTCCGATCACGGAATAATGTCCCAGTTCATTCACAAGGGAGGAATCCAGAAATGCAGCTCCCGGCTCTCTCTCGTAGATCCGGAAAATCTCCACTGCCGGGATATATGGGGTCAGTTCTTTTATGATTCGCTGATTATTGTACATGTTTTTACTCCTGTGTGTTCCCGGTTTTATCTGTGCAGTGAGCGGATCAGGTATCCTCACTGCACCCTGTAATATTCTTATGAGTGCAGGCGAGCTGCATTCATCTCCGGGTTATTTTTTGATCTAAGCAGTTTTCTCTTCTGCCAGTTCTTCTTCCCTCTCCTGATGAAATTCCTCTGCGATCTTACAGAAATTCTCAAGAAGCTCATGGCCATATTCCGTAAGAACAGCTTCCGGATGGAACTGTACGCCATACAGAGGCAGTGTTTTATGGGAAATTCCCATAACTGCTCCGTCATCGGAAACAGCATCTACCTGATATTCCTCCGGGATGCTGTCTTCCCGGACGATCAGGGAATGATATCTTGTCACCTTATATTTCTCCGGCAGGCCTGCAAACACGCCGGTTCCGTGATTATGGATCTCTGTTACTTTTCCATGCATGGGGCGTACTCCCTTTTCCACTACTGCGCCTGCACAGTGGCCGATAACCTGATGGCCCAGACAGACACCAAGAATGGGGATCCTTCCCTGAAATCTTTTTACTGTATCTACACAAAGCTTCGCATCCCAGGGACGTTTCGGTCCCGGCGAAAGAATAATCCCTTCCGGATTCATCGCTTCCAGCTCGTCCAGAGTAATCTCATCGCAGCGTTTAACCAAGATATCTCTCCCCAGTTCCTGAAAATATGCCTTCAGATTATATACAAATGAATCAAAATTATCGATCATTATATACATGTTTTTTCCTCCATATAAAAGTGGATATTTATAGTCGTTTTTTCTTCTTATTACTGCTTACACATAAAAAGAAAGGGATAACGATGGCATGCCAAAAAGACATGCACAGTCGTTATCCCTTACGGTCCGTAATCTGTACGTTTTAATAGAAATGGTTCTGTTGATTATTTCTGTTTCTTGGTTTCCTCATAGTGATGGATGTCTGCCAGTACTACGTTTACGTCAAGTCCGTGTACCATGCATGCCTCCTCAAGAGACTCACCAATGGAAGACGGGCAGCCGATGCAGTGCATTCCTTCCTGCATAAGAATGTATGCGATCTTCTCATCATATGCAAGCATTTCGCCCATTGTTGTTTCCTTTGTGATTTCCATGATCTATATTCTCCCTTCTGGATTTGTAATCTTACCCGGAATCCCGGTTTCCTGGTTTTTTCCGCAGTTATAATATCATTATAACTGTATCTTCCATAATTGCAAGCCTAAATTTATTCTTTTCATTTTCTGTATTATACCCACTCAGGCAGCAGTTTCCTTTTTTCCCCTGCTCCACTTTTTCATCACATAAATATAATACGGGATCAGAGGGATCAGCGCTGCGATCCATGCGGCAGGATCTGCCAGACATACACCTGCAAAACTTGTTTTTCCTGCAACAAACATAACGATCGCACTTCTTGCCGCCAGTTCAAACACACCGCCCAGCATGGGAACCAAGCCATATCCCAGTCCCTGAAGTCCGTTTCGGTAGAGGAAGATACTTCCAAGGAACGGATATGCCCAGAATACCGTATGAAAATAAGTAACAGAAACATTAATAACATCCGTCTGGGATTTGTCAATAAATAGCCAGGTCATGTACTTTCCGAAAAAGAACATAATGATCATAGTGATCACACTCCAGATCAAGACCATGATCTGGGTATATTTCATTCCTGCTTTTACACGGTCCATCTTTCCGGCGCCCCGGTTCTGTCCTACATAGGTTGCCATCGTCGCACCAAAAGCTACAAATACAGTTGCAATGATATTCTGTATTTTTCCCGCAGCGGAAAATCCTGCCATATATACAGAACCGTAAATATTTACCGCACCCTGCACAATAATGGTTCCGATCGCTGTGATGGAAAACTGAAGTCCCATGGGAATACCAAGGGCCAGCAGATAACGGAAGCTGGTAAAAGAAACTTCAAAGTTTTCTTTCTTCAGATGCAGGATCGGGAACTTTTTGATAATATAGATCAGGCAGCAGACTGCGGAAATTGCCTGCGCGATAACCGTAGCATAGGCACAGCCTTCCACTCCCATCCCGATTTTTACAATAAACAGAATATCCAGGAACACATTGATCACTGCCGAAATGATCAGAAAATACAGCGGAGATTTTGAATCTCCAAGTGCACGGAGAAACGCTGCCAGTGAATTATATGCCGCTGTTACGATCAGGCCTGCATAAATAATTCCCATATATCCCTTCACAGATCCCATCAGATCCTCCGGTGAATTCATCAGCCGCAGAATCGGTTCATTCAAAGCCTCAAAGCCAATGGTCATCACAATGGCAAAGGCTGCTGCCAGATAAATGGACATAGCTACGTAATGACGCATCTTATCATATTGCTTCGCCCCGAACCACTGGGATACCAGAATGGCAAAGCCACTGCTCAGTCCGTTAAGCCATCCGGTAACAAAAAACATCAGTGAACCGGTGCTTCCGATTGCAGCCAGCGCATCTACTCCCAGGAACTGACCCGCAACAATGGAATCCGCAATGTTATAAAACTGCTGAAAAATATTTCCAAGACACATGGGAATCATAAACCGGATGATCAGGCTCACCGGATTTCCCACAGTCATATCATTGGTCTTATCTTTTGCCATTTTTTAACTCAACTCCTTTCTCGTAAATATAAACATTTTTTATTTTTTAAAAACAATTAATTTACTGATTATATAATTCAATACGATCACAACCACCTGAGCGATCAGCTTCACTGCCATGCTGTTAAATCCAAGCCAGGTAATGAATACTGCAAGGATCGCTTCTTCCACAACCAGAGTAAAGAGTCTTCCTCCGAAAAACGAAGCCATCTGCTTTAAAAATCCGGCTGCCGAATCTACCTGACCGTCGAATACCCAGGTCCTGTTTGTAAAATACTGAAACAGTACACAGACTACCCAGCAGATCACATTGGCGATCAGCGCATTTATTCCGAGCATGCCATCCAGCCATGCATACAGTGCTATGTTCAGAAAAAATGTGATCCCGCCAAAGAACAGATACATCAGAACTTCCTTATGTTTTTTATAAAAAGGTTCAAATATGTTCAATACAGGAAGATGCATCAGTCTGTCAAAAATGTCTTTCTTTTCCTCCATATCCATATCCTTTCTTCTTTGTCATATGTAAACTTGTATACTATAGCAAAAAATATCCTGGATGTCAACGCATTCCAGGATATTTCTATAGTTTGTTTCTTTAATGTTTTTATCTATATTCTGTCATCAGTTTGTAAAGACCTTTTACAAAAATTTCGGTCATTTTCTGCAGACTCTCAATGCTTAAAAATTCATTTGCTTCATGAGCCAGTTCTTCCTCATACGGAAACAGCGGCCCAAATGCCACAGCATTAGGAAGTGCCCTTGCATAGGTAGCTCCGCCAATAGCCATTGGCTCTGTATCCATATCCCCTGTCACTTCCTGATAGGCCTCCATCAGACACCGGATCAGTGCTGAGTCCTTTTTATGGTACACCGGAGCCAGATAATCTACTTCATTATAAAAGAAGCCATATTTTTTCAGCTGTCTCTCCAGCAGCTCCCGAATATCATTATACTCCACAGATGCAGGATAACGAATATTACACTGCAGAAAAATCCTTCCATTTTCATCCATATTCACAGTTCCCACATTAAACGTCAGTGCCCCTGCGGAATCCTCCATGGCACAGCCCAGACGCTCTCCGTCATAATCCATTCCTATGGCCTGATGAAAACATTTCATATAAGAAGCATGAGAAAGTTTTTCGCCAAATTGTCCCAGCGTTTCCAGAAGACAGGAAACTGCATTAAACCCTTTTTCCGGACTCATACAATGTGTACTGATCCCTCTGACTGACAATTTCAAAAATCCATCTGTGATCTTTGCTGTAACCTGTTCCGGAAGCGCAATGCTTTTTACTGCCGCCTTCGGATCTTCACATTTCAGAAGACAGGACGCCTCGTCCGGAACAATATTTCTGCTACGTCCACCTTTTAATTCCACAATTTGTATCTCTGCTCTTTCATCCACAGATTCCACAGAAGAAAGATCAAAGTCAAGAAGTCCTTTTTCGCAGTATAAAAGTGGAAAATTAGCATCTGGTACGATAGATACCTGTGGAAGTATTTCTGCATGATCCAGATAATAACGAATACATTGCCAGCTCTCTTCCTCATCGGTTCCCACAATCATGCGAAGACAGGTATCTTTTGGAATCAACTGATTATCTGCAAGATATTTCATAGCAAAAAGTGAAGACACCAGAGGGCCTTTATCATCTGAAGTTCCTCTTCCATAAAGCTTTCCATCTTTTTCCACAGGATCAAACGGATCTGTGTTCCATCCCTCTCCTGCACTGACCACATCTGTATGGCAGAGGATTCCGATCATCCTGTTTCCCTCTCCGGCAGTGATCTCTCCGGCATAACCATCATAATTTTTTACCTGAAATCCCATTTGCTGTCCCATTCTAAGGACGTACTCCAGAGATTTTTGGATATTTTTTCCAAAAGGTGCTCCTTTAGATGGTGCATCCTCAAAAATCCCGGGAATAGCTACCAGTTCTTTTAGACATCTGACCATTTCCGCTGTATTTTTTTCTACATATTCTCTAGCCATTTATTTATCACCTTTTTTTACCAGTCTCCACACCAGATACAGGATTCCGGAAACCAGCATTCCATTGATAAAAGAAATTCCCACAGTCAAAAACGTAGCTGCAAAACCAAGAGCCCAGGTCACGATCCCAGCCACTGACCATCCTTCACGTAATGTAAAGTTCTCTGCTTTTCCTTTCCCAAGGCTCCAGTATTCCACAATAAACAGAGCAATGATCGGCATAAACGCATTTCCAAGAAGTGTAAGAAATCCCTCAAAATTTCCGGCTACACCAACAGCT
>OGUL01002755.1_pt1 | contig 11261 bp, 15 predicted proteins | sample 1553651 | NCBI WGS metagenome assembly OGUL01 (sample SAMEA2580048, study PRJEB22360) | human gut metagenome | biome: human gut; feature: human-associated habitat; material: faeces | place: Denmark | collected 2008/2010
TAATATAGAAGTCATGATTTCTTTTATTTCTGTTGAGGGTATTTTCTTGATTGGCAATAAAAAACTTTTTAAAATATATTCCTTGCGGAATGATCCGACAAAGTTCTTTAATAGTGGGCTTAAAAAGATCCTTAGAAATTTAGTGTATTGGGATGCGGATAAAATCGTATTTCAAACCCCAGATGCCAGAGATTATTTTTGCCAAAAGATCCGTGAACATGGAGCCTTGATTCCCAACCCTGTGAAGAGCGGATTACCCTACTGGAATGAAGAAAACCACCGAAAAGAAGTTGTGGTTGCATGCCGTATTAACAAACAAAAGAACCTTTTTATGCTATTGGACGCATACCGTATTGTTTGGGAAAAGCGGCAGGACTATAAACTTTCGATTTACGGAGAAGGGGAGCTGAAGGAAGCCCTTGTGAGGTACGCTGAGCAGTTGGGCATTTCGGAGGCGGTGAAATTTCACGGTTTCTCCAGTGAAATTCACAAAATTATGGCCGAATCGGCTATTTATGTTTCTTCCTCTGACTATGAAGGTATTTCGAATTCCATGTTGGAAGCGTTGGCAATTGGAATTCCGGCGGTATGCACGGATTGCCCGGTAGGTGGCGCTAGAATGTATATTCGTGACGGGGAAAATGGTTATTTGATTCCTGTAGGAGATGCGGATGTGATGGCTGATCGTATGCTCGCCTTAATGGAAGACAAAAAACTTGGAGAATCTTTTTCTAAAGAGTCTGTTAAAATTCGTGAAGAACTCACAGACGATAGAATCTTTGGTATGTGGAAAGCGTTGCTGGTTCGATAAGTTTCTCCGTAATTTGATTAAATGCGAGATCAAACTGGATTGTCTTTGTGAAATTTGAAGCAATCGGAAAAGGAGAATGGAATGGAAATCAGAATTAACAAATCGGCGATTACACAATATTTATTGATATACCTCATGTTCATAATTCCTGGAAGTTGTTTGTTTGCAAAGTACTGGACAGGAACTATGAAGTATTTTGTGTTACTTATAGTATATGTTGCCTTGATTGCTTTTAAGAACAAATATCAATCTCGGTATTCGATTTGCTTTCTTTTATTATTGTTGTTCTTTACTGTATTTTCTAGATTTTTGGTTGGTGGTGTAGGACTTTCTGCGTGGTGTCAGTTTGCTGTGTGTATTCTTAGCACACAAATTGCTATTTGTTGTGATAGAGAAAATTTTTTAAATAGATGGATTCAAACTGTTGAATTTTTTGCAGCAATTAGTATTGGGTTTTGGGCAGTCTTTTGTATTGCACCGAATTTAGTCAACCTTTGGCCGGCTCAATCTTATGATACTCAGGCGCTGGGAACAGCAGGATGGGAAACATATTGGCATGGTAAAGGAGTACTTCTGTATAGCTACTTGGAAATTCATCCCACAAGAAATTGTGGCATTTTCACTGAACCAGGAGTCTATCAGATTGTTTTGAACATGGCATTGTTTGTGTTACTGTTTTGGAAAGATAAACTCTCTTTTGCAGCGGAAAGACGATATAGAAGATGCTTAAATATAATCTTAATAGGAATTATTACAGCTCAATCGACGACAGGTTATTTGGGATTGGTTCTCATCTTGTTTTTCTTTTATTTTACTCATCAAGAATATGAGGTGAGCCGAGTTAAATTTTACTTAATGGGATTGGTTTTTATTGCTCTCGTTGTTTTATTTGTAGATTATGCAACAAGAGCAAATGATAGTATTTTGTATAAACAGATTATCGAAAAACTATTTGGATCTTCTGGTAGCGGTTTTGATGTATCATCGGGGACAGGCCAGTATAGATTAGGAACAATGATGATTAGTCTTGCAACCGTTTTTCAGCATCCATTGGGAGTAGGATATGACGCGTTCTATGCAGCACGAAATGCTTTTGGAAGTGGTTTAGTAGCAGCAAGTCTTTTAGCTTTTGCTGCTGTTTATGGGATTATCCCATGGTTGATAGTTCTTGGAATGATATTCACGCCGGTGTTTAGATATCAAAGAAGAGCAGTTGCATTTTTGTATGTTTTGCTTTTTGTAAATACTACTTTGGCACAAACAGATTTGATATATCCGGCATTTTTCATGATTCCAATGTATTTGGTAGCAACTAAGAATATGAGGAGGTGACAATAACCGATGAAGAAAACTCTTATGATATGCTCTAACGAAAATGCGTACTATTTTGATCATGTCCATATTCTGGGATTATCAATTAGAGGACTCTTTAAGAACCACGCTGAGTTCAATAATCCTGTACTCAAATTTCTCAGAAAAGCGAAATCGAGATGGACATGTTTCTTTTATCAGGATTGGTTCAAAAATATTGATTCATATGAAAAAATAATTGTATTAGATGTGGCTTTTTCCTATGATTCTCAACTTCTACGAAATATTGCACAGAAAGCTACGAATTCGAAGTTGTATTTTTATTCTTGGAATATAGCAAAGGATGAATCAAAATTTGAAATTACTTATAATGCAGTAAAGGATTCCGGATTTCAGTTTTATTCATACGATAGAGGAGAGTGCGAAAAGTATGGTTTGAAGTTCAATACAATCATGTATGATCGCACCTTGACTTTGCAGACAGCTCATGAACAATATGATACTTTGTTCCTTGGATATTTAAAAGACAGGAAGGAAGATATTTTATCGTTATACGATATGTTTACTTCTGCAGGATTAACCCCGAGATTTGTTATTGTTAGTAAGGGAGAAAGAAAAGAAAAATTTCCATTTGAATATCGAGATGATTATGTAGGGTACTACGATTATTTAAAGATGGTCGGAACCAGTCGTGCCATATTAGATATTGCGCAACAGAAACAAGATGGATATTCGATGAGAGTGATGGAGGCAATCTTTTTTAATAAAAAACTTGTTACAACGAATACTGCGGTTAAACAATCAGTATTTTATGACGAAAATAATATCTTCATTGTTGACTTAAAAACAACTACTGCAGATGAACTTCAAGCTTTCTTTGCAAAGCCTTTTAGAAACTACAGTGACGAAGTTCGAGAATATTATTCCATAGAAGCGTGGGTTGACCGCTTTACCGAGTAGCTTTTGAAAGGAGCAGACTGTGTTTTCGGATATAAAGAAAAAAATTCGTAGAAAGATAGAATTATACAATTTTAAGCGAAATCATAGAGGGTTGTATGTCGATGGTTCTTTACAGCTTCGGCTTCCCAAGTATATATCATGCGGTTCCAATATCGCGATAGGAGAGAATAGCAAACTCTTGTGCTGGGATTCTTACAATGGTAAGAAATTTGAGACTTCTCCCTCAATTATAATTGGATCTGGGGTACGTACAACGCGGAACCTGACGATTCAATGTGCCAATAGAGTTCAAATCGGTGATAATGTGCTGATAGCGTCTGATGTTTTCATCATAGATTATAATCATGGAAATTCGCCACTTACAAAGAATTACCTAGATAATCCCTTAAATATTTCGGGGGGGGCGTAACAATTGAGAATGGGGTTTGGATTGGGAATAATGTTATTATTCTTCCAAATGTAACAATAGGGGAAAAAAGTATAGTGGGTGCTGGTTCTGTAGTAACGAAAAGTATTCCTGCATACTCAGTTGCAGTAGGGAACCCGGCTCATGTTATTAAGCATTTTGATTTTGAGGCTAATATATGGATAGAGGATTAGAATGAACAAAATATTAGATAAAATAAAGAATGTGCCCATCGGAGTAAAAGCGGCAGCAGTGTATACCTTGGCATCTGTTTTTTCAAAAGGGCTGGCAATTATCACAGTACCAATTTTTACGAGAATCATGTCTACTTCTGAAATTGGTGTAGTTAATTTATATAATTCGTGGCATTCCATGTTGAATGCAGTAGTGACGCTTTCATTAACGTCTGGAGGTTATTCTGCCGCATTAAAAGAGTTTGGAAAAGAGAGAGATCAATATCAGTCATCGGTATTATCATTAACGTCTTTTGTTGCGTTAATTGTTGCTTTGATTTATATAATATGTCCGTCTTTTTGGAATGGACTGACCGGTCTGTCAACAGATTTAATGGTCTTGATGCTGATTGGTTTTTTTGTAGCCCCAGCATATGATTTTTGGCTTGCAAGACAGCGGTACGAATATAAATATAAACTTGCGGGCAGTTTAACAGCTATTACAGCTCTTCTTGCATCGTTATGTGCTGTAATGATTGTGCTTCACATGAACGCTAAGGAACTGTCTGACGTGGCGAATGGACGACTCTATGCATCGAATATCGTATCTTATATTGTTTACGGAATTTTGTGGTGCATCATTATTTTTAGAGGGAAAACATTTTTCAATAAGAAATATTGGAAATTCTCCTTACAATTGAGCATTCCTTTGATTGGATATGCCTTAGCTGCACAGGTTCTTAGCGTATCGGATCGGATGATGATTGGCAAAATGGTGGATAATAGTGCAGTTGGAATTTATAGTACTTTGTATACCGTTAGTTCGATATCTTTACTGGTATGGAGTGCGATAAATGCTTCTTTTATACCATATCTGTATCAGAATATTGAGTCAGATAAGAATGAAATAAAGAAATATTCACTTTTGCTTATGGGCGCTTATGCGATTGTGGCTGCATTATTAACATTCTTTGCTCCTGAAATTGTAAGAACATTAGCTACTGAGGAATATTATGAAGCGATTTATATTATGCCACCTATTGCTGGCGGTGTGTTTCTGACATGCGTATCCAATATGTACTCGAATATTATGATTTACTATAAGAAAACTCAATATATTATGTATGCTTCGATAGCTGCGGCAGCTACCAATGTTGTTTTGAACTATTTTTGTATTGCGAAATTTGGTTATATGGCTGCGGCATATACTACTCTGGTTGCGTATATCGTATTAGCTCTTGGAGAGGCTGTTTGTGCTCATGTGGTATGTAAAAAAGAGAGAGGTGCCAACTACGAGGTATACAACGATAAAGCAGTTGGACTGATGGCGGTTATGGCCATTCTACTATGCTTGAGCGGATTAATTTGGTATCAGTATGCTGTTTTAAGATATGGAATTATTATAGCTGGCTGTGCGGTTGGTGCCGTACTGGGATATAGAGTTATAAAAATGAGGAAGGTGAAGCAGTAATGTTATACAAGATTATAGGTGCTCTTGTTTTTCCGGCATTCTTTTGTTAAGGAATGGTGGGAGACCATCATCTCTGGCGAGTATCAGAACTACTACGAAAAAATGTACAAAAATAGGTAAGGAGGAGTTCATATGGGACAAATTACAGTTACAAAGGCACCGATAGATGGGCTATATGTAATTGAGCCTACTGTACATGGTGACAGTCGAGGATATTTTGTTGAAACATATAACCAACACGATATGCATGAGGCCGGATTGGATATGGTGTTTGTCCAAGACAATCAGTCCATGTCACGCAAGGGCGTATTGCGTGGGCTTCACTTTCAGAAACAATTTCCACAAGGAAAGCTAGTGCGTGTAATTCAGGGTTCTGTTTTTGATGTTGCAGTTGATTTGCGTGCGAATAGTAGAACTTATGGTCAATGGTATGGGGTAGAGTTAACGGAGGAAAATGGTAAGCAGTTCTATATTTCGGAAGGGTTTGCACACGGTTTTCTTGTACTAAGCGAAGTCGCAAAGTTTTGTTACAAGACAACTGATTTTTATCATCCTGGTGATGAAGGCGGTGTAGCATGGAATGATCCTGAAATTGGTATTGTATGGCCGCAGCTTATCGGTAAATATAAAGGAAATGCATCCGCTGACGGCTATCAACTCATGGAAGGAACTCAGTTAAATCTAAGTGAAAAAGATCAGAAGTGGATGGGCTTAAAAGACACATTCAAATTCTAAAGGAGGAACCAAAATTGAAAATATTAGTGACTGGTGCAAATGGATATCTGGGACAGGGGATTGTAAGAAGTATCTTGAATAATGGCCATTGTGTTGTAGCTACGGATTTTAACACCCAGTTTGTAGATGAGCGTGCAGAAAGAATTGCCTGTAATTTATTTGAAGTTGATAACCCGTATAGTTTCTTTGGCGAACCTGATGTGCTTCTCCATTTGGCATGGAGAGACGGGTTTGTTCACTATTCCAGTGCGCATATTGATGATCTTCCTAAGCACTATGCGTTTATTAAAAAAATGGTTGATGGAGGTATTCAACAGGTTGCTGTTATGGGAAGCATGCACGAAATTGGCTTCTTTGAGGGTAGCATAAATGAAAGCACTCCTTGTCATCCTACGACTCCGTATGGAATTGCAAAGAACGCATTACGCGACTTAACACAAATGATATGTAAGCAAAAAAATATTGTGTTCCAGTGGCTACGTGGCTATTATATTGTTGGTAATTCTAAGTTTGGCAGTTCAATATTCTCAAAGATTACAGCGGCCGTAGATGAAGGAAAGACAGAGTTTCCATTTACCTTGGGTCAAAATCAATATGACTTTATTGACTACCCTGATTTCTGCGCACAGGTTGCCGCAGTAGTTGGCCAGAAAAATGAGCAAGGGATTATTAATATTTGCTCAGGCAAACCAGAAAAATTGGCAGATAGAGTTGAGCGCTTTATTAAGGAAAATGGTTATAGAATTAAGCTGCAATATGGAGCATTTCCAGATAGACCGTATGACTCCAAGGCAATTTGGGGTAATGACACAAAAATCAGAAAAATCATGGAGAACCAGACAAATTAAACGATAGACCAGCTAATGACGCGTTTTTGCCGCGTAGAATGGGAACTGTATCATGGGCATAATAAATAAAATATGGAAATATATAATGAAGCGCCAAAACCCGATGCGGTATGCTCGCAAGATGGGCGTAGTGCTAGGTGAAAACTGCAGACTTATTGGATTACCAGATTGGGGTAGTGAGCCATGGTTGATTTCTATTGGAAATCATACAGAGGTTTCCTTTGATGTAGCTTTTATAACTCATGATGGTGCTACCTGGTGTTTTAGAGATCAAGATGAGTATAAGGGAACATTAAAATTCGGAAGAATTCGAATTGGGAATAACTGTTTTATTGGTGCCCGCAGTACGATTTTACCAGGTGTTACAATTGGTGATAATAGTATCGTGGCAGTGGGAGCGGTGGTGAATAAAAGTATACCCTCCGGAGAAGTGTGGGGGGGGGTACCAGCCCATTACATCATGAAAACAAAAGACTATGCAGACAAGTGTAAAGAAAATACTCCTGTCTATGATTTAGAAAACTATCGGAAGAATTTTCGTGAGGAGGTTAATTTGATCTGCGATAGGATGGAACATAGCATGTGAAATAAGGGATAGGGTCCGACAGCGAGGATAGTCTAGGTAATTAGGAGAATATTATTGGGTTCCATTGGGGTCAGACCCCAAGAAGAAATAATTTTTTTCTAAAGAAACTATAAACGAAAATGAGAGCATAGGCTACTGGCGCTGCTTTAATAATCACAAAAATCTTTGTGGAAGGCACGTTGAGTAGGCTTCAAGGCATGGAAAGGAGAGAGGATGAAAACAACATTACTTATCATGGCCGCCGGAATCGGCAGCCGCTTCGGAACAGGAATTAAACAGTTGGAGCCGGTAGATGATGCTGGACATATCATCATGGACTACTCGATCCATGATGCAATTGAGGCAGGCTTTAATCATGTGGTATTTATTATCCGCAAGGATATTGAGAAAGAGTTTAAAGAGGTTATCGGTGACCGTATTGCAGCTATTTGCTCCGCTCATGATGTAACTGTAGACTACGCTTTTCAGGATATTAACGATATTCCGAGCACTCTGCCGGAAGGTCGTACAAAGCCGTGGGGAACTGGTCAGGCAGTGCTTGCAGCAAAGAGGGTCATCAGGACTCCTTTTATTGTGATCAATGCAGATGATTACTATGGTAAGGAAGGTTTTAAAGCTGTTCATGAATATTTGGTGAACGGGGGCAAGTCCTGCATGGCTGGCTTTGTGCTGAAGAACACTCTGTCTGATAATGGTGGTGTGACTCGCGGTATCTGTAAGATGGACGAGAAGGGGAACTTGACCGAAGTTGTGGAAACCAAGAACATTGTAAAGACCGCAACTGGAGCAGAAGCAGACGGCGTGGCTGTGGATGTAAATTCTCTGGTTTCCATGAACATGTGGGGATTGACTCCTGATTTTCTGGATGTTCTGGAGCAGGGTTTTAAAGAGTTTTTCGAGAAGGAAGTACCTGAGAATCCGCTGAAAGCGGAGTATCTGATTCCGATTTTCATCGGTGAGCTATTGGAACAGGGAAAGATGTCCGTGAAAGTCTTGAAGACAAACGATACATGGTATGGCATGACCTACCATGAGGATGTTGCAGCAGTAAAGGATAGCTTCAAGAAGATGCTGGAGGATGGCGTGTATAAGGCTGACTTGTTCAGTGATCTGTAAACGACGATGAAAGAAACAATTGATTTACTCGGAAAGATCCTCACAAACATCTTGACTGCGCTCTACGAGCCGTTCGGCTTCTCACTCCTGCTTTCCTTCCTAGTCATGTTTTTCTATCTATATGCTTATGAACCTCAAGAAGCCGGCAAAGGCTGGAAGAACGCCATAGTGGCATGGTATCAGAAATTCAAAGAGAGTGTATTCTTTCGGAAGCTGTTTCTATTGGCATTTGTGACATCAATGATTTTGTTCCGAACATTACTGAACCGTAACCTCTGGATGAACCCGTTGTCTAAGATTATGGGTGGCTGGGGCATCTGGGAGACAGTGAACGGTGAACAGAAGCTGACCACCGAGTGCGTCGAGAACATAATCATGATGGTACCGTTTTCAGCAGTAGTGCTGTGGACATTCGGAGAGAAGATTGGAAGCGGCTGGAAGAAGATACTGTGGGAAAGCGGAAAGATAGCATTTATCTTTTCGGTAAGTATTGAAATGTTGCAATTATTGCTTCGCTTGGGTACGTTCCAGCTATCAGACATCTTTTACAATACGGTCGGCGGAGTACTTGGTGGCTTAATGTGCCATGTAGTGAAGAAGGCAAGAAAGCATCTATAAAAAGAGATGGAATTGTGATATACTGGGAGCGGTAGCTCCCTACGCTGCTCGTAATAATCACACACCTCTTCGTGGTGAGCAGCAGGCAACGATCTTATGATCGGCGAAGATGTGATAGATTTTTATGTTAAATTGAAAGAAGATGAACATATGTTATCGCCAGAGTTGAAAAAACTTTTAAATGACCTCCAGGCAGGAGAATTAAATATAAGAATTGATCGAGAAAAAATCCAAGCTGAACTTGAGACTAACATTGGTGCCAGACCCCTGGTACTACAGCGTAACTTATCAAGAGAGTGAAAAAATAGGATGACAACGGTTGTATTTAGTGCTATACTTAATCCAGTGTCAAGGGTAAGTGCGCCTCATTAAAAAGACATTGACATAATAATCTGGTTATCTTCCACCAGATCACCGTTTGTCACGGGAGTACTAAGTGCCAGATCCCTGGTACTATAAAGGTGTAAAGAATGCAACAAAGAAAGTTGAGATAGATCTTGTCGCTAAAATCCGAAAGCATACAGATGATCCTAAGTTTATTAAGCTTGGCGATCGCCTGGAAAAACTTAGAGAACAGCATGAGCAGGGATTATTAAACAGTATAGAATTCCTGAAGATGCTTCTTGAGTTAGCAAAAGAGGCAGCAGCAGAGAAAGAAGTTATTCTGGAAGAAGAAGTTGATAAGGGCAAAGCTGCATTGACGGAACTTTTTAATGGAGTTAAAAATACAAATACTCCAGTGATTGTGAAACGTATAGTTGCTGATATAGATGATATTGTAAAGATAGTTCGATCTGATGTCTGGCAGAATACGACTACTGGCCGCAAGGAAGTAAAAAAAGCTCTTAGAAGTGTGGTATGTGTTAAATACAAAATAAAAGATAAAGAGGTATTTGATAAAGCCTATAACTATATTGAACAATATTATTAAAATGTGAATGTATACTCGAGAAGGAGGTGTTATGTTATGTCAGTAAATATTGGAAACGGAAACAAAATAAAAAATTCTACGATAGCTGAGACTGTTAATGATGTGGAAAAAGTAAAACAGAAAAAACGTTTCTATGATAGACATCCGGTGATATGTGGCTTTTTAATTTCATTATCTGCTGGTATTATCTTATTATTTTCATTTTGGGAAAGTATAGTAAATTGGATTGAGGGGTGCGTCTAATGGCCAAAAGTAAAATCATAAAAGATCTAGCAAATGGAGTTGTTGATACTCAGACAGCGCTAAAAAGAACAAAAGTATTGCTCCAAGATCTGGGTGACAAAGATTTATTAAACTGGGTTTCCTATGAAATTGGTGGATATCCTGATGACTCAGACGTACCTGAATATAGAGTTGTATCGGGGCAATTGTATGGATCTTATTTTAAAGGTTCTATGGTTTCGCACATGAAATATTCGAATGTGCCATTACCACTAGGAAAAATGCCCGAGGAATTGCAACATTCTGTTATATGGCATGAAATTAGGACTGCGATTGGAGCTTTGAAGGATACTTTAGATGAGGATAAGGATAATTTGGGATTCTCAGTGGTGATTCCGGCTGATTTCTATTCTGCTATTGCCCACTATAATAATGATCCATATATGATAATAACTTCAGCATCCGTTAAATTGAATATGCCACAAATTAGAAACATTTTTTCGCAAGTAGAAAGTAAGTTACTAGATGTTCTCACGTACTTAGAGAAAAAATTTGGACCGCTGGATGAGCTGGATATTGATGTGGATCGTAAAACACCAGAAGAGATGGACGAAATTATTAATCATCTAAGTCTGGTTATATATAACGACAATAGTGTGAATATTGGAGATAATAATAGAATCAAGGAATCAACGATTGCATCGAAAAATGAGAAGTAATTGGTGAATGTAGTATAGCTATATGGTCAAAAAGCGAGCTACAAAGTATAATTGTGTTGCGTTTAGAAATAGGGGGGGAGAAGTACATTTTGACATATGGAAAATCAATAGAGCTTTTCCTGGTGAATGGAACTGCTGATAGTCTTATCACTGCAGAACTTTCAAACTGGAATGGAAAGGCGATAAAAATACCACGTATAGAAGTGGCAAGTTGTAATCGCATCCAGTGCCTGTCCCCAGCAAAAAAATATAAACTTTATAAAAGTTCTATAAACAAAAGTATACATTTTGTGCAGAGAAGTCTGAGCAGCAGCACGAGAGGGTAGCGTGTTACTGCTCAGCTCAACTTATCAA